>Ga0209491_10002036_pt1 | contig 37167 bp, 21 predicted proteins | sample BON02_FD_187213 | JGI IMG/M metagenome (GOLD analysis project Ga0209491, IMG submission 187213) | Freshwater microbial communities from Lake Bonney liftoff mats and glacier meltwater in Antarctica - BON-02 (SPAdes) (version 2) | ecosystem: Environmental > Aquatic > Freshwater > Ice > Glacier... | reverse complement strand
AACAGGCCGAAAAGGGCTCGTGAGGGGGCGGATCGAGCGGGTCAAGTTGGATGATGGGGGGAGGGGGGGGGGGCGGGGGGCGGGGCGGACGCGTCGCGGCGAGCCAAGCAGTGGGCGGGCGGCGGCGGCGGCGACGGCGGCGGCGGTGGCGGCGGCCGCGGCCTCGGCCGGCACGTCGTTTGCAGCCGCGAGCTCGGGCTGTCGTAGCGTCTCTCTGACGGAGGGGTGACGATCCGCTCAGAGAGACGCTACGACGGCAAAACGACGGAGGGGATGGACGTGACGGCCAAGACCGCCGCCGGCGCCGCCGGCGCCGCCGCCGCCAGCGAGAGGAAACACGAGCGGGAAAGGCAAAAGGACGGCCCCCCCCCCTCTCTCCTCTCGAGACCACAGCCCTTGCCTCTCTCTCTCTCTGTCCCATCCCTCTCAGGACTCGTGCGCGTGCGCGCCGTTGACGGCGCCCGACGGGTAAAAGTGCCCGTTGATCGCGCGCGCCAGGTACTCGCTCGGCACCGCGGCCGGGCCGGCGCCCAGCAGCCGCGCCGCCCCGTCGGCGACGACGCCAAACGACTGCAGCGCGCCGGCGGCGAGCGGCGCGGCGGCCTCGCGCGCAAAGGCGGCAAAGGGCGTGGCGGCGCGCACGGCGGGGGACAGCGCGCGCGCCAGGGGCGCGACCGCGGGCTCGAGCGCCGCGGCGGCGTCGCGCGCGCCCGCCGGCAGGAGCGGGTGCCGCGCCAGGTCAAAGCCCGCCTCGAGCGCGACCGCCAGCGCGAGCAGCACCAGCAGGCACACCGCCGCCGCGAGGCCCGCCGCCCGCGCCGCCTCGCGCCGCGCCCGCCGCGCCAGCACGCCCTCGCCCGCGCCGAGCCTGGCCCCGCCCTTCTCGCCCGCGTCTGTGCCCAGCTCCAGGCCCACCGCGTGCGCCCACGCGCCGTGCACGTCGCGCACGTCGCGCTCCGCCCGCCACACGCACACGCCGCACTTGACGCCGCTGCCGACCCCGACCTGCATGACCGAGTCGCCCTTGGCGACGCCGCGCGCCGTCTCGACCCACGCGAGCGTGTACCACGTGCTGCTGCTGCTCACGTTGCCGTAGTCGCGCAGGACCGCGCGGCTGGGCTCGAGGTCGCGCTCGCTCAGCAGCAGCTCGCGCCCGATGCCGTCGAGCACCTTGGCGCCGCCCGCGTGGATGAGGATGTGGTCGAGGCACTCGCTGCCGAACGACGGGCGGAAAGGCTTGACGCGCCCGCCGCCGGCCACGGCGCGCGCCACCGCGTTGCCGGCGTAGCGCGCGATCTGCGACCACGTCAGCACTTTTGGGCCCACGGTCGTCAGGGCGTGCCGCAACCCCCCCGAGGCCTCGGCCACCACGTCTTTCCCCAGGTAGACGCCGTTGAGCCCCTCGTCGTCGGGGCCGTACCAGATGCAGCGGTAGGCGGCCTCGCGCGCGCCCATGTGCGCGCGCACGTGGTGCCGGAGGCGGTACTTGGCGCGCAGGGCGCGCGGGGGGGACGACAGGCCGAGGGCGGCGAGGGGCCAGGGGGCCGGGGAGGGGGAGGGCCGGGGCGCCGCCGCCGCCGCCGCCGCCGCCGCCGCCGCCGCGCCCGCGCCCGCGGCCGCCGCGCCCGCGCCCGCGCGCCCGCGCGGCGGCGGGCGCGGCACCACCACGGGCTCCGACGAGAAGAGCGCGGCGGCCGCGCCCATGCGGAACAGCATGTTGGTCACCTGCCGGTGGTAGTCCTTGCCCACGTAGTAGGCGGGCGTGGTCACCTCGGTCGTCACCATCAGCACGCGCGCGCCCGGGCGCGCCTTTAGCAGGTCGTGCACAAGGCCCACCGCCACCACGCCGTTGCCGCAGCCCATGCCTCCCAGGTGGTACGCCTGGATGTCGCGCGGCAGCCCGAACGCGTTGACCACCATGGACGCCATCGAGGGCGTGGGGCAGAAGACGCTGCACGTGGTGATCAGCACGTCGATGTCGGCGGCGCTGAGGCCGTTGCGCGCCAGGAGCTGCCCGACCGCGCCCGTCACCGTGGTGCGGCACTCGACCATGGCGCTGTCGAGGTCGGTCTTGAGGATGCCCGAGGCGTGGTGCATGGGGTGTAAGGAGGCGGGGAGGTAGGTGCCCTCGGGCGAGAGGCCCGACTTGTTGACGATGCGGATGCCAAAGTCGATCAGGTCGAGCGACTGCTCGAGCGACTCGGTGTTGAAGTTGGCCAGGCGGAAGGCCTGCGGGTTTTTGGTTTTGTTTTCGTGGGTTGTTTTTGGTGGCGGTGTGTGTGTGTTGGCGCGTGATTGGTTGAGATACAAGGGTTAAAGGTGAGCGAGATGCGGTCGACGGAAGGAATTGTGCGTTTCCCCTCCTCTTTCTGCGAGGGCCCGCCGGCGCCGGGGCGCCGGCGCGCGCGAGGCAAACGAGAGGGCGGCGCGCCCTGCCGCCGCGAGAAAAGAGAGAGATACACTCACCACCGACTCGTGCGCGCACTTGACGCGCACGTCCTTGCACGCGTCGCGCAGGATCCGAAGGTCCTCATTGGGCTTGTAGCAGCTCAGGTCGAGCAGGTACGTGGCCGGCGCCATGGCTGCCGCTGCCGCTGCCGCTGCGGGTTTCGCCCCCTCCTTGACCTCTCGGTGCCGACGACGGCGGCGGCGCCTCGAGGTTTTAGGTGTCTGTTTTCGAGGGACGGGACACGCTCGCGCTCTGCTGTCTGCTGCTGTCTCTAGGAAGGCTGTGTGCTTTGCGGCGGGGTCGTGATTGCGGTCAGCACAAGAAGAGAGAAAGGGGCGAAAAGAGAGACCCCCCCGACGGGCGACCCAACGGCACAACAGACGATGGGCGGGGCGGGGCAGCGCCGCCGCCGCCGCCGCCGCCGCCGCCGCCGTCCTTGTTCCTCTTGGGCTGCTCGAGCTCGCGCTGGCGGCCCCGGACGCGCGTGCTGGCCCCCATGAAGACCTCCTGCCGGGCGATGCCGGCGCCAACCTTGGTTGGTTGGGCCCACGCTGCAGCGGGATAAAGGGGGGCCGCTGCGTGCGTCTGTTTTTTCCGGGGGGGGGGGGGGGGGAGGCAAAAGAGGGGAGGACCTCCGCTGATGGGCGGCGCGCTCCGCCCACGACTCTCAAAGCCCTCCCCAGACAAGGCCCTGCAATTGCCCGAGTGTTCGATCGGCCGCCCCGGTATCGGGGGGCCGCGGTTGGGGGCGTCCCGGAGGGAGGCGCGTCGCTATTGTTCACCGCAAAGAGGGGGTGGGGGGAGAGAGAGGGGCGCCACGCACCTTTGGCCCGTCAAAATGGAGGGGACGAATGGGCCGGGGCGTCCTCGCGGCGGTTCAGAGCGCTCGAGCCGCGGGCGCCACGGGCTGAGCGACCGAACCTGGGGGCGGGAGAGCGACGCAAAACACTTTCAGCCGTGTTCTGTTTTTTTATCTCTCTAGAACGCGGCTGCCTGTGTCTTTCTAATGATGTTGAGGGGCAATGCTATGATGCGGCTGTTGGGTGTGCTGTTGACGTGACAGAGCGGGTGAGTCTCGCAGCGGAGCTTTTGTCGCGTCGAGGAGAGGGGGCGAATGAACGAGGACCGGTTTGACGCCTGGGCGCCGCTGCCGCCGTCGGTCAACGGCCGAGCGCTGAGCGCGCTGTCGTCGTCTTTCGCTGACGGTGTTGCTGGGGAGGTTGTCGCCGGTCCATTGTGGGGGTACGCGCCGGTCCATAACGGCGTCGTCCTCACCGCGCGGCCGCGATCGAAAAGGTCTCCTCGCCGCCGCCGCTTGTCGAGGCGCCCCGCTCCTTGCGCTTTTCGCCCGCGCCCTCGCCCCCCGCCGCCGCCGCCGCCGCCCGCCGCTCCGCCCGCTGCGTCCTCTCGACCGCCCACTTGCAGATGGCGTCCCGCACCGCCAGGTTGGCGTAGAGCCGGTCCGACCGCAGCGGCTGCCCCGTGGCCGGGTCAGTCCCGCCGTGCAGCCGCAGGTGCGCGTGCAGCGCCGCGCGGTCGTAGGTCTGGCCGCCGGGGGCGACCACGGGGTCGCGCATCACGAGCATGGACAGCGGGCAGAGGAAGGCGTCGGGCGGGGGCGAGGGCGGGGGGCGGGCGGGGTCGGCGGCGCCGCCGCCGCCGTCGTCAAGGGCGGGGAGGTCGAGCGGCGGCGGGCGCGCGGGCGGCGGGGCGGGCGCGGCGGCGGCGGCGGCGAGCGCCCCTGCCCCTCCCGCGGTGACGGCGGCGGCGGAGGCGCCGCCGCCTCCGCCGCCCGCGGCCAGGGCGGCGCCCGCGGCGGCGAGCAGGCCCTCGACCTCGAGCCGCTGGATGAGCAGCTTGTCGAGCGGGGCGAGCGGGAGACCCCATCGGTCGACCGAGAGCGTCGGGAGCCAGAGGCGGCCGTCGAGCGAAAACTCCCACGCCCACCAGCGCAGCGCGACCGGCGTGTCGTCGGCTTGCCGTGTTGGCCGCGGCCGCCGGTGTTGTTGTTGTTGTTGTTGCCGGGGTTGCGTCGGCCGCTGCCGCTGCTGCGGCTGCTCCTGCTCGCCCGCTCGTCCGTGCTGCTCCTCCTCTTGCTCCTCCGCCTCTTGCCCCTCCTCCTCATTCTCCACCTCCTCTTGGTCCTCCTGCCCCGCCTCGCCACCACCGCCGGCCGACACGCCCGTCGACGACGACTCATCCGCCCCCGCCGCCGACTCTGCCGCCGCCGACTCCGACGCCGCCGCCGCCGCCAATGCCGCCGCTGCCGCCGCCGCCGCCACGCGCCGGAAGTAGATGTAGACCGCGGCCCCGGAGGCGGGCGACGACGCCGCGCGCACGGCGTGCACCCCCCGCGCGTCGGCCTCGCCCAGCTCGGCGGGCACCTCGCCCGCGGCGGCCAGGCCGCGGCTGGCCACCAGCCAAACGCGCTCGACGAACGCGGCGTGGTCGCAGGCGCGGCGGCTTCGGGCGCGCGCGGCGCGCCAGGCCGAGGCGGCGACGGCGGCGGCGACCGCCGCGGTGACGGCGGCCGAGAGGGCCACGCGCACGAGGTGCTGGTGGTGCTGGTGGTGGGCGTGCGGGCCGGCGGCGTGGCGCGGCCCTGAGGTTAGCCGCAGCGCGGCGGCCGCTGCTCCTGCCGTGGTGCGGGCGGCGGCGGCGGCGGCGACGGCGGCGGCGGAAGCCGAGGAGGAGGGCGAGGAGGAGGAGCGCCGGCCCCCGCCTCCGCTGCTGTCACCCACGAGACGCTGCACGAGCGCCGCCGGCGACAGGAGCGCAATCAAAGCAGACGCGGCGTCCATGAGGATGGCGGGTGGTGTTTGCAGTTGCTCCTCCCTCCCGTTCCTCCGCGAGCAGCCCTCCAACACCAGGCTCGCGGGCCTCGCTGCCGCCGATGCGGCTGCTCCGGATGTGTCCGCCGCTGCGGGCGCGGCGCTCTTATATATGGGCGCGAGTTGGAGGAGGAGTAAACGTTTCGTTTTGATTCAAATGAGCGGCCTTTACGCCCGCCTCTGTCAGCGACAGCTCGACCCCTAGTGGCGCCGGCGGCGGCGGCGACGGTGGCGGCGGCGGCGGCGGCAGCGCAGGTGTGGGTTGTTAGTAAAGGTGTGGGTGCTTGCGCAGAGGCGAGACGAGGAAGGAAGTTTCTCAGATGCGTGGAGCAGGCGCAGAGCATCGGCGAGACCGGAAGCGGTATAATGCTTGAAAATCCTTGAAACGCGAACCGCGCCAAAACGCGCCAAATCGCGCCAAACTGCCGTCGGTAGGCTGCCAGACCATCATTTCGCGGGGGAATAAAATCGAGGCGGCCGAGGGCGTGCGGCAGATGAGCATGTCCGGCGCGGCTCGGGCGCACCTTGGCCATGGCTGCCCGCGTGCACGGCGGCCGTCGGCAGCGGCGGCGGCGGCGTTGCTGGGGTCTCTGCGCCGGCAACAGGCCGGGCGGCGCGACGCACAAAGCGGGGCGACGATGAAAGGCACCCGATGCGTTGCGGACAACCATCCATCAAACAAAAAAGCGATGGATCCCCGACCGCGCGCAACACACAAGATGCGCAGCTCGACCGGCCTCGCGGTCCTGTCGGCGCTGTGCGCGGTCGCGGCCGCGCTCCTTCCGGATCCCACGATCCTGTTGCAGCTAATGAGACGAGGAGCAGGAGGAGGAGCAGGAGGAGGGGGAGGAGCAAGAGGGCCGCTCGCCCTTCCTCCCCTGCACCCGTGCATCGCGAGCTTGGCCGGAGGAGCAGGGCGCGGGCAAGGCCAGGGCTGCCCGCTGGGCTTTGGGCCGCCGTCGTCGCCGACCGGAGGAGGAAAAGGAGGATCGCCACGCGCCGACGCCGACGCCGACGCCATCGCCACACTCGCCGCGTCACCGGAGGAGCAGCGCACCTGGTACGTGGGCGCGGGCGGCGGGTGGACGGGCGCGCAGGACGCCGAGGAGGGCCCTCTGTGGCTCGAGCCCGGGGGCGGCTTCGCGGTCGACGGCGCGGGCGACGTGGCCGAGGTCGCGCGCGGCGCCGCCGAGGCGCGGGCGGCGGTCGCCCGCGACGCGGCCCGCGGGCGGCTCTCCCGTGGCGCGCCCGTTGCCTTGCGGGGGGCCTTTGTTATACCGGGGATCGTGGACGCGCACGTGCACCTGATCCCGGCGGGCCTCGCGCTCACGTCGCACGCCGACCTGCGCGCGATCGCGTCGCGCGACGCGTTTGAGCGGGCCGTCGGCCGAGCGGCGCGGCGCCTGCTGCAAACGGGCGGCGGCGGCGGCGGCGGCGTCGCCCTCGATTGCGGCGGCGGCGACGTTGACAAGCACAACGATAAGCGCCGGCCGTTGCCGTGGCTGATGGGCGGGTGGTGGGACGAGTCGCAGTGGCCGGGCGCCGAGATGCCGTCGGCGTCCTGGCTCGACGGCGCCCTCGAGCGCGCTGCCGCCGAGGCAGAGGCCCAAGGCGCCGGCGCCGGCGCCGCCGCCTCAGCCGCCGCCTCTGCCGCCGAGGCGCGGTGCCTGCGCGCACTGCCCGTTTTGCTTTCGCGCATGGACGGGCACATGGGCGTGGCCAATCGCGCGGCGCTGCGGCTGGCGCGCGCGGTGCTGAGAGGCGGGCACGAGCACGAGGGCGGGGGAGGAGGGGCGGTGGCCGAGGGCGCCCGCGAGCTGCTGGCGAGCGCCGACGAGCCACTGGCGGCGGGGGCGGCAGCGGCGGCGGCGGCGGCGGCAGGCAGCAGCAGCAGCGCCGGCGGCGGCAGCAACAGGTTTGTGGACCTGGATCCGCGAACGGGCGCGGCCACGGGCCTCGTGCGCGAGGCTGGCCTCCTGGCCATCGCGCGCGCCGCACCCCCGCCCACCCTCGCCGCGCGCCGGGCGGCCCTGCGGGCGGCGAGCCGCCGCTTGCTGTCGCTCGGCGTGACGGCCGTCGGCGACATGGGCCGCTCGCCCTTTGCCGGCGGAGACCCCTCCGCGTCCTGGGACGATCTCGAGGAGCTGTACGACCCGGCGGCCGCCGCCGCCGCCGCCGCCCTCGAGGGAGCCGACGCCAACGACGGCGGCGACGGCGAAAGCGAAAGCGAAAGCGAAAGCGAAGGCGGAGGCCGCGGCAGCCCGCCGTTTGCCCTGCCGCTGCGGATCGCCGCCTACCTGCCCCTCGAGACGTGGCCGCGGCTGGCGGCGCGCGTCGCGGCCCGGGGCGCCGTCAGCGGCCTGCTGCACGCCTCCGGGGTCAAGGCCTTCTGGGACGGGTCCCTGGGCAGCCGCACGGCGCTCATGACGGAGCCCTACGAGGAGGAGGAGGAGGCGGGGGGGGTGGAGGAGGAAGGCGGCGGCAAGGGCGGCGGCGGCGAAAACGGCGGCGGCGGCAAAAGCGGCGTCAAAAGCGGCGGCAACAGGGGCGTGAGGATGGTTGACTCGCCCCAGGAGACCGCGCTGGCCATGCGGCGCGCCGACGCCGCGGGCCTGCAGCCCGCCGTGCACGCCATCGGCGACGCGGCCGTGGACGAGGCCACGGCCGCGCTCGCAACGGTCGCAGAGGCGCGCTCGGCCGCCGCCGCCGCATCCGCCGCCGCTGCCGCCGGCACCGCCGCCGCCGCCGCCGGCCCGCCGCCGCTGCCGCTCCGTCTCGAGCACGCGCAGCACCTGTCCGGCGAGGCGGCCGCCCGCCGCCTCGCCGAGCTGGCGGGCGCAGGGACCGCCGGATTCGCCGCCGCCGCCGCCGCCGCCGTCGCCGTGATCAACCCGCAGCACCTGGTGTCCGACGCGCGGCTGTTGGCGTCGCTCCCGCGCGCCCTGCGCGCCGCGGGCGCCGGGCGCACGCACGCCTGGCGGTCGCTCGCGCGCGCGGGCGTCCCGCTGGCCGTCGGCTCCGACTGGCCCGTGGTCGACCTGGACCCCTGGGCGAACCTGTGGGCGGCCGTGCACCGCAGCGCCGCCGGCGTCGTGAGCGGCGTCGAGGACGAAGGGGGCCAGGGGGCGGGCCTGACGGCGGAGGAGGCGCTGCGCGCGTCGACGGCCGGCGCCGCCTTTGCCGCGGGCCTAGACGCGTGGTGCGGGCGGCTCGTGCCGGGCCTAAAGGCCGACTTTGTGCTCTTGGGGGCGTCGCCGTTCGAGGGCGGCGGCGGTGGGGGCGGCGCGAACGCGACGCTCGCGCGCGCGCGACCGCGCGTGCTCGCGACCTACGTCGGAGGCGTGCGCCGGTACGCGAGTCGCTCTCGCGGGGTTGAGGAGGGAGACGCCGCCGCCTCGTCACGACAACGATGAAAATTTTGTGTCGCCGCCATTTCATTTTCCAATTCTTTCACATTAGCGCGAGCAAATCACACTGCCTGCGCACCGCAACGATGCGCCCCTCCTCTCTCCTATTCCTTTCGCGAGCAACCCCCTCACCGCAGCGCCTGCCCGAGCCGCCGCGCCTTTCCCGCCAGCACCCCGACCGCCCGCCGCACCAGCTCGTCCGGTGCCACCGCGCCCGTCGACTCGACCGTGAACAGGAAGTGGTCCTTGCGCTTGCGCACCTCGAAGGCGCCGCGCCAGCGGTCCTCGCCCGACATGCGCCTCGCCTTCTCCAGGAGCATCTCGTGGTCGCGCGCTTCGGCCACGACGACCTCGCCGCCGAGACCCACCGAGAACAGGCCGGGCAGCTCGGATGCCAGGATGCGCGCGTCCTCGGCGCTCAGCGCCGGCCGCTGCCCCGGCCGCTGCTGCTGCGGCGGCCCCTGCCCCTGCCCCTGTGGCGGCGCCGGCGGCACCAGCAGCGCGACCTCTGGCAGCAGGCGGTACCAGGCCGTGGCCACGGGGGACCACTTGGCGTGCTCGCGCCCCGTGCCCACGACGCAGTGCGCCTCGAGCGCGATGTGCTGGCCCGGCTTGAGCTTGGCGAGCAGCAGGTCCGGGTGCGCGGCGCGCGGCGGCGGCGGCAGCGCCGCCTCGCTGCCGCGCCCCGCCGCCGCCGCGCCCGCGCCCGCGCCAGAGGCGCTCGAGGCGCCGGGCCCAAACGCGCGCGCCTGCCCGCCCGGCGCGAACCGGCACCCCGTCTCGTCCGGCATCTGCGACCCGCCCGGCAGCCATCGCAGGTCGGCGGCCGTCACGCGGTCCCCGGTCACCCGCCCGCCGTCGCGCGCGTCCGCCGGGGCGCGGCGGCACGCCACGTCGAGCCTGAGGACGACTGTGTTGCGCTCGTGCGCGGCGTCGCCCGCCGCCCTCGGCTCGAGCAGGCGCGCGTCGATCGCGAGCGGCACGAGGCCCAGGCGGTGCGCGAGCACCTCGTCTGCGATGATCGACGTGTTGTTCACCACGAACACGTGCTCGATCGCCACGGTGGCCACCTCGGCGATCAGGATGCGCCGCAGCGCGTTGGCGAACGAGGCGTCGCACCCGACCAGGTCAAACTCGAGCGCGGCGTCGGCGCCCTTGGTGAGGCGGGTGACGCGGACGGCCAGGCGCGCCGTGAACTCGCCGTAGTCCCAGGCGTTGTCGACGCCGACGGGGAGGTACTGCGAGGCCGAGATGGCGGTGGAGGTCTGTTGCGTTGTTTGTTTGTATGTTTTGTCGGGGTGGTCGAACGCGCGCGAGATGGCGGTTTTCGTGTGGGTGAGCAAGGGGCGGGGGGGACGAGCGGAGGCGGGCGAGGCGCCGCCGCCGCCGCCGCCGCGCGGTTTGGATCGATCGTCGTCGACTCGAGAGGCACTCACGTGGTAGTTGCGGTCCGCCCCGCACGTCACGTACTTGTGCTGCGTGCGCAGGGGCTTGGGCAGCAGCTCCTTGTCCGTCGCGCGGGCGCCGGCCGCGAGCACCGGCGCCATCGTCGTGCGGATTTTGCTCACTCAGCTGAGAGAGAGGGAAAGGGGAGGGCGGCGCGAACAAGAGGGTGCTGGATGCGCCGGTGGGGCGCGCGCGCGCGGGAAGCGGGACTACTGTCAAGAGCTGGCGGCGATGCAGGGTCTTGAATTGGATCGGGAGGCGCTCACGGGCGATGCCAGTGGATAGCGTCGCGATTGAGGAGAAAGGGTGGTGTCTCGAGCAGCGAAAAGAGGACGTCGAGGGGCAAAGCGTGCGTGTGTGTGTCGGTGGTTGTCTGACAGTGGACGTCTGATGTCTACTTCGACAATCAAAGGAGACGGTTTCAAGAAAAACAACTACGAGCGCGGCCGCCCGCCGCCCGCCGTTGCCGCCTCAGCCGCGCCGCCCCCGCTTGCGCCGCCGCCGCCACCCGCCGCCGTCACCTGCTTTTTGGCCACGATCCTCGACACGGGCACCACCGGCGGCCGCGCCTCGCGCCCCCACAGCAGGGGCGTGCGGATGACCGGGGCGGCGGCGGCGGCGGGAGCGCCCACCGCCGCCGCACCCGCCGCCGCTGCCGCAAGCGTTGCCGCAGGCCCCGCCTCGCCCACGCTGGCGCCGCTCCCGGACGCGGCCCGGGCCCCAACCCCACCCCCGCCCCCGCCGCCACCGACCGCGTCCACGCGCGCCATGTGCAGCGCGAACGCGGGCGTCACCCACGCCCCCGAAGGGCTCGAGATGCCCGACCACGCGAACGACCCCACGCGCTGCGGGCACCCCTCGCGCGGGCAGTAGAGCTTGCCCGAGCCGCCAGAGGCGGCGGAAGAGGCGCCGCCGCCGGCCACCTGCGGGCGCATCCAGCGCATGGGCTCGACAAAGACGACGGTGCCGCCGCTCCCGGCCGAAGGCGCTGTCATCGCTGGGAGTGGTACTGCTGCTGCTGGTGCTGTATTTGCTGCCGCCGCTCCCTCTGCCGTTGCCGTTGCGGCCGCCGTAAGGTCGGGCGACGGCGGCACTGCTGCCTGGGCGCCCATCGTCGTCGCCTGCTGCAGCTGCAGCTCCTCCGCTTCCGCGGCGGCCAGGGCGGCGGCGTAGGCGGGCGTGTGCCGCCCCATGCGGCCAAACGTGCGGCGGCCGCGCACCCAGTCCGCGGGGACCTCGTTGCGCGCGCCGGCCAGCAGCTGGCGGCAGCGGCGGCACCGGTAGCGCGTGCCGCCGCCGTCGTCGTCTTGCGCCCCCCCGCCGCCGTCCTGCTTCCTCTGCCCGCCACCAAGCCCCTCCTCCTCCCCGGGCAGCCTCGCAAAGTAGGCGTCCGCGTGGTCGTCGTCGTCGTCGTCGCCGCCCAGCGCGCCCGCGGCAAACGCGGCCGCCGCGCGCTCGGCCCTGTACGCGCGGTAGGCGGCGCACCCCTCGTCGACGCGCCAGCCCATCTCGCCGAACAGGTCGAGCTGCGCCATGAACCCGGCGTTGGGGCACAGGCCGTCGGCAGCCCCCGGAGGCAGCGCCCCCGAGCGCATGAGCGCGAGCGCGTCCTCGGCGCGGGCGACCTTGCGTCCCGCCATGAACAGGGCGGCGACGACGGCGGCGCTGCGGGAGACGCCCTGGGCGCAGTGCACGAGGGCACGCGCGCGGGGCTGGCGCAGCGCCATGCGGAGCCACTGGACGGCGGCGGGGAGGTGCGCGAGCAGGTCGGCCTCCTCGCAGTCGTCGACGGGCACGTGCCAGCGCACGATCGGGTAGCCGTCCGAGGCGCGCTCCGAGGGGACGAGCGGCGCGCGGGGACTGTCTCCGCCGCCGCCGCACTCGCCGTCGCCCTCGCCGTCGCCGTCACCGCCTTTCAGAGCCGAGAGGACGTGCGTGATGCGCAGCTCGTCGATGTGCTCGAGGGACTCGATGCCGCCCACGTACAGTCCCTTGGCGATGAGGATGGGGGCGGTGCTGGGGGCGGTGCCGGCTGTCTCGGCGGCACGGTTGGCGTCTCGTCCTTCCGCGGATGTTCCGCCGGACCCCCCTAATGCCGACGGTGGCGCAGCGTCCTTCCTTGGCTCCATGTTGTTTTCGAGGCTGAAATCGAGTACGCGGTCGATTGATTGGTGGAGGCGTGCGAGGTCCGGCCGCCGATCAAACGGAAAATCTGCTCGCGCGTCGACGCTCGCCGACCCGGACCGACGACGCCCTTGACGGATTCGCCGCCCCTTGCCGATGCCGCTGACGCGGATACGCGATCAACTGGTCGCGCGCGCGCGGTGTCGTTCATTCGAGACCTTCCTCTCACCGCCTCGTCCGCTCCCAAAGAGCTCCCCGTTCCAGGGCGGCGAGACACCACAAAGACTGCTCCCTCGCGCCCCCTCCCTCGAACCTCACGCCACCATGTCGGGCCCCACGCGGCGATCCTTCTACGGCATGCTGGCCAGGTTTCGGCGGCGGCACGAGGTCTCTTCCTCCTGGACCGCTCAGCGACAGCACCAGCACCAGCACCAGCAGCAGCAGCGGGGCTTTGCGGCGGCATCCTCGCCGGCCGCCGCCGACCCCGACGACGCCGCCGCCGCCGCCGTCGACGCCCCCGGCTTTGTCCGCGGCAACCACGCGCCGTCCGACTTCCCGCCCGCCCTCATCCGCAACTTTAGCATCATTGCGCACGTCGACCACGGCAAGTCGACCCTGGCGGACGCGCTGATGAAGCGCCTGGGCTCGATCGCGCTCGACTCACGCGCACAATACCTGGACAAGCTCGAGGTCGAGCGGGCGCGCGGGATAACGGTCAAGGCGCAGACGGCGTCGCTGGTGGCGCCCGCCGGGCTCGTGTTTCCGGCGGCGGCGGCGGGTGCGGCGGCGGCGGCGGCGGCGGCCCTGGCGGCGGCGACGCCAGGCGGCGTGCTTTCAGGCTCGGCGGCGGCGGCGGCGGCGGCGGCGGCGGCGGCGGCGGGACGAGCGGCAGCGGCGGGCTCGGGTCCTCGCGGCGGCGTCAGCGGCGGCGGCGTGGGCATGGGCACGCGCCCGTACCTGCTCAACCTGGTCGACACGCCGGGCCACGTCGACTTCAGCTACGAGGTGTCGCGGTCGCTGGCCGCGTGCCAGGGCGCGCTCCTGCTGGTCGACGCGGCGCGCGGCGTGCAGGCGCAGACGGCGGCGACCTACCTGCTTGCGCTCGAGCAGGGCTTGGCGGTCGTGCCCGTGCTCACAAAGACGGACCTGCCGGGGGCCGATCCTGCGCGCGTGCGGCGCGAGGTGGCAGACGCGTTCGGGTTCGCGGAGGGCGAGGTGCTCGAGGTGAGCGCCAAGAAAGGGGTGGGGCTCGAGGCGGTCGTGCGCGCGGTCGTCGAGCGCGTGCCGCCGCCGCCGGGAAGCGCCGAGGCGCCGCTGCGCCTGCTGCTGTTCGACGCGTGGGCGGACGCGTACCGCGGGGTCGTGTCGCTGGTGGCGGCGGTCGACGGCGTGCTCCGGACGGGGGACAGGCTGGCGTCGTGCGCGGCGCTGGCGGACCAGGCGGCGGCGGCGGCGGCCGCCGGTGCCTCTCCGTCTGCGCCGGGCGGCGGCGGAGGCGGCGGCGGCGGCGGCGGGCCTAGCTCCTCTTCCTCCTCCGCCTCGCTGTCGCTCGAGGCGCTCGAGGTCGGGGTGCTCGCGCCCGAGCCGCACGTCACCGGCGAGCTGCGCGCCGGGCAGGTCGGCTACGTGATCACGGGCCTGCGCGACCTGCGCGCCGCGCGCGTCGGAGACACGTGGGTGCGGCGGCCGACGACGTCGAACGCGGCGGCGGCATCGGCGGCTGCGTCGGCGGGCGGCGCCGGCAACCGCGGCGCCCCCCCGGCCCACACGGCCGACGCCGCGCTCGCCCTGGCGCTCGCCCTCCCAGGGTTCCGACCGGCCAAGGCCGTCGTCTTCGCGGGCGTCTTCCCGGCCTCGGCCGACGCCTACGCGCGCCTGGCCTCGGCCATCGAGCGCCTGACGCTCAGCGACGCATCCGTCGCCGTGCGCAAGGAGCACAGCGACGCGCTTGGGCCCGGGTTCCGCTGCGGGTTCCTCGGCCCCCTGCACCTGGACGTGTTCCTGCAGCGCCTGGAGCAGGAGCACGGCGCTGAGGTGGTCGCGTCCGCGCCGAGCGTCCCGGTCGAGGTCGACGTGGCGGGCCAGAAGGGGCAGGGCGGCGGCCGCCTGACGCTGGCGGTCGAGACGCCCGCCGACTGGCCGCGCGGCCAGAGCGTGCTCGAGGTGCGCGAACCGACGGTCGTCGCGACCATCGTGGCCCCCGCCGAGTACTGCGGCGCGGTCATGGGGCTCGCGGCCGCGCGCCGCGGCGAGCAGGTCGGGCACTCGTTCCTCGGCGGCGGCGTAGGCGGCGTAGGCGGCGGCGGTGGGGGCGGCGGCGAAGGCGTCGGTGAGGGCAACGACGGTCTTTCGGCCACGGCCGGCAGCGGCGGCGGCGGGCTTTCGGCCACCGCCGGCGGTCGCGTCGCTCTCAAGTACGTCCTGCCGCTGTCCGAGCTCGCTCGCGGCTTCTACGCCGCGCTCAAGCAGGCGACCAGCGGCTACGCCTCGCTCGACTATGAGGCCGGCGCCATGCGGCCCGCAGACCTGAAATTGCTCGAGGTGCTGGTCAACGGCGCGCCGCTCGACCCGCTCGCCCGGCTGGTGCACGCGTCCGAGGGCGAGCGCGCGGGCCGCGCCCTGGTGTCGCGGCTCGCGGGCCTGCTCGAGCGCGAGATGTTCGAGGTGGCGCTGCAGGCGAGCGTCGGCGGGCGCGTGGTGGCGCGCGAGACGGTGCGCGCGCGGCGGAGGGACGTGCTCGCGAAATGCTACGGCGGCGACGTGACGCGCAAGAAGAAGCTGCTGGAGCGGCAGAAGGAGGGGAAGAAGGCGATGCGGCGGATCGGGAACGTGCGGGTGCCCGCGGACGTGTTCCCGCAGCTGCTCAAGCCGGTGTAAGAAGAGAGGACTTGTCGTCGTCGTGGTCGAGCGCCGTGTCGGGTTTCCGTCCGGGTTCAGGAGCGACGGCGTCGACGATCAAACGACTGACGCTCTTGCTTTCAACGACGCGCTCTAAAACCTGGGTCAATTTTACAACGCGAGCACCATCAACGTTTCCCGATCGTGAACGAGCCCCTCGAACCCCTGGTTCCTCTTGCCTCGCGTGGGAGAGCAAAAACAGAAAACAGCAAAACTCTCTCACTCGCGCGCTCGTGCGCCGTGCGTTCGACCGAGCCACAAAACGACTGATCAACAATGAGCGTCCTCACCACCGAGTGGACGGACGCCGTGCACGACGCGCGGCGGCGCGCGGCCGTGGCGCAGGCGCGGCGCGCCAAGCGCGCGGCCCGGCGCGGCCAGGCGCCGCCGCTGTCCTCCTTGGCCGATGGGCCCGAGGCGCAGCGGCCCTGCTTCCTGGCGCTGGCGGCCGCCGTCGCCGGGCTGGCCATCCTGCGGCGCGAGCGCCGCGCGGCCGCCGCGGGCGACAGAAGGGCCGCTGGGTGGCGCGCCGTGCCGGCGTTTCTGCTCGACGCGCTGTCGGCGGCCTCGCGCGCCACGTCGCCGCCGTCCGTCGGCGTGAAACTGAGCAAGCCGGGGCTCAAGCGCGCGGGATCGTCGGAAGCAAACATGGCGGGCGGCGCGGGAGCCGCAGCAGCACCAGCAGGAGGAGGAGGCGGCATGTTGGGCGGGTCGGCAAAGCAGCCTCCGGCATCAAAAGCGGCGGGCGCGGCGGCGGCGGCACGGGCGGCGCAGGCCGCCGGCGGCAATGGCGGCGGTCGTGCCGCTGGTGGTGGTGGTCCCGCGATCCAGGCGGCGGTGCGGGACGAGTGGCTGCCTGCCCCGGCGACGACTGGGGGCGCAAAAGGAGGAGGAGGGGGAGCACGGGGCAAGAAGAACAAGGGCGGCGGCCGGAAACGCTGACGGCGGAAAACGGGGGTCGCGCTCGTCTAGTGCCGCTTGTGACTCAGCTCTTGCCCGCTAGTCCTTGCTCCAACACAACACACACACACATCTTCCGTTCGCGCGCTCCATTGAGGTCTCTCAAACACCCGATCGTCGAAACTCAGAGAGAGTGCCCCTCCCTGTCGCGCTTCGTTCCGCCGCAAACAAAAGGGCGATCTCCCGCCGCTGCAGACGCCCTCCCTTCGAGGCGCGCGCACTTGGCCACACACCGCCGCCAAGCCCTAGGGCAAGGGACACACCAACACCTCTAGCCTGCGATGGGGTGGTTCTTCGGAGGAGGAGGAGCAGGAGGGGGAGGAGGCGGGCGGCGTGAGCAGCAGGAAGAGACTGCCCCCACCCAGGCGATCGCCCCGCCCGCGGGCGCCAGCGCCAACGACTACCGCCGCGTCAAGGTGCACAAGCTGCGGCGCGTCCCCCGCGACGGCGCGTCCTCGTCCGCCCTCACCGACGACGGGGCGACCGCCGTGCTCGCCGGCCTCGTGCCCGCCCTCGCCGACCTGTCGCTCGCCGCCGGCGGCGCCGATGCGCGCGGCGCCCTCGACGCCGCCGCCGCCGCGCGCCGCGCCCGCCTCGCGCGCGAGCAGGCGCACGCCGAGGAGCTCGTCGAGCTGCGCGACGTTTACGACATGTCCAAGCCCTCGCCCGTCGACCGCGAGCCCCACCCGGACGGCGAAGGTTGGAAGCAGGAGGTGAAACCCACCCCCACGCGAGTGAAAATCAGTCGCTACCAGGCCGAGATGATAAACTATCAGCGCATGCTGATGCGCAAGAACATCTGGTACTACCGCGACCGCGCGGGGGTGCCCCGCGGCCCCTGCCCTTTGCACGTGCTCAAGGACTGCTGGGTGCAGGGCGTCGTGGACGAGAACACGCTCGTGTGGGGGCACGGCCTGGTGGACTGGCTTCCCGCGCGCAACGTGACGCTGCTGGTGCCGCTCGTGCGGACGCCCGAGGTGCGCGTCGGCGCCTGGCTCAAAAAGACGTTTGCGCTCAAGCCGGCGCTCGAGCGGGCGCGCGAGCGGCGGCCCGACGCGCGGCCGGGCGCGGCGGGGGCGCGCGGCGGGGGCGGCGGCGGGGCCGAGGACGGGCGCGACGTGGCGTCGCGGCAGGTGGAGCGGATGCGCTGAGAGAAAAGGAAGGGGCGGGGAGAAAAAAAGAGGGGGAGGGAGGGAGGCGACGGCGTCGCCGGCCACTGCCTTTCGTCCTCTCTTTTGGCCGCTCTTTGCCGCAGGACGCGGCGTGCTTCTTCGCCGTTCTGGTGCAAGGATTTGTATTCATACTTCCATTTGGTGTTCTGTCTCTCTCTCTCTGTCTCGAAAGGAAAGAACGGCAGCGACAGAGCGGCCAAGCCAAAAACCGCCGATCAGATTCGTTCCAAAATTCACTGACACACGATTTCTTACAAGAGCGCGCCGCTGAGGATGGGTGGGATGGGACGAAAGGCACGGTCCATGACCGCGAGTGTTGGCCAAGAGGGGCGGGCGGAGTGTCGCCGCGCCTGGCCCCGCCCTCTCGTGTTTCAAAGAGGAGGGGGGGAGGAAAGGGGAGCGCTCGCGGCGGCCGAGGCGGGGAAAAAAGGCTAGGGAGAGGGAGAGAGAGGGGGGGGGACGGCAACGACGACGCCTTTCCAAAAGGGAAAAAGAGGGCGGCGAAGCATCAGTGGTGTACAAGGCGGGGGAGCGCGCCGCGGTTTCGACGCCTGCCGAGGGAGAGAGATAGTCACGCCTCGGCGAGGAGGGGCACGCAGTACATCTCGAGCGACGGCGGCCGGCCGCGGCCCGCGCCGGCCACCGCGGCCTCCTTGCTGCCGCCGCCGCCGCCGATTCCGCCGCCGCCGATTCCGCCGACTGCGGCCGCAGCAGCGCCGCCGCCGCCGGCAGCCGCCCACCCCGCCGCGGCGCTCGGCGCCAGGCCCAGGTCGCGCTCGACGTCCTCCAGGAGCGCGTTGGTCGTCGCGCACGACACGGAGGACAGCAGGTGCCACGCCGAGTGCAAAAAGGGCGCGCGCGGCAGCGCCTCCTCGAGCGCGAAAAAGGCCATGGCCGCAAGCGCGCTGGCGCTGTGGGCGAGCTGCTGCCCGCGCAAGCCCGGGCTCTGGCCGCCCGGCCGGCCGCTGCTGCCGGCCGCGCGCCGCAGGAACTCGAGCTCCATGGCCAGGGTGTTGACCGTGCTGACGGGAAAGGGGCGGAAGGGGGTCGCCAGGAGCGAGGCCGCCGTCAGGCGCCAAGGGACGCCGCACCCGCCGCCGCCGCCGCCCGTCGCGCCGCCGCCGCCCGTCGCGCCGCCGCCGCCCGCGCCGCCGCCGTTGGCCGGCCGCAGCGCGCGGCACAGGAACGCCGAGCTCGCCGCGATGCACCAATAGTCCGCCCGCCGCCCCCACGTCCTCAGCCTGCCCGTGGACGCGTGGAAGAACATCGACGCCCCGCCCACCGCGGCCATCGACAGGCCCCACGCGCGCCCCTCGGGCGTGCGGCGCGCGCGGAACGAGCGCAGGCCGCAGAGCACATACGGCAGCGACGTCAGAACGTTTGCCCAGCGCTCGGGACCGTTGCGGTCGCAGCAACCCGGCCCTGTGGGGGACATGCGCGCGACGGCGGCGACGGCGGCGAGGCCGCCCAGCGAGAGGACGCCGCTGCCGACCTCGCCCGCGGACGCGGCGAGCGCGCGGAAGGTCGTCAGGTCGCGCGCGGTCAGGGCGGCGAGCGCGCGCCTGCCGCCGGCCTTTTTGCCGCCGGCGCCGCGGGCGGTGCCGCTGCCGCTGCCGCTGCCGCTGCCGCTGCCGTTGCCGTTCTCGTCCTCCTGCCGTTGCTGCTGCTGGAGCCGCCGCAAGATGGGCAGGCCCGTCGCGATCAGCAGCGAGACCGCGTCGCCGGCGCCCTGCACGGCGCCCTGCACGGCGGGCACGGCCGAAGCCATGACGGACGCCAGCGGCGTCGCAGCCGCTGCGCCGACGGCGGCCAGCGCCAGCGGCAGCGGCGACGCCAGAGGCGGTTGCTCGGCGGGCGCAGCTTGTGATGTGATGGGCGGCCGGTCCGCGCCGTCGGCGTGGGAGCAGCAGCCGCGCGCCATGGCGGGCGGTCGTGACGAGGGTGACGCCCTAGTCTCGTGTGCGCGCGCGCGCGGGCAGAGTTTCAGCAGCTGTCGCTCTTACGCAACGCCCTGCGAAATAGGGCTCTCCTCGCCTTGAACGGAACGGCAAAAGCAGGGGGCGAGGAATCTACGTGCGTGCGGCGACTAGCTGGCTTGGTTGGAGGATGTTGGTTTGGTGCTGGCTCGCGCGGGGGTCGTGTGATGGCGAGAAGGGGGAGAGACGGGGCGGAGGATGTCTCGGTGTCTCTCCCTAGCTCCTCCTTCCCCTCCCTGCTCCTCTTTCGCTGCTCCTCGCTGCCCTCCCCACGCACAACACTCCACTCTACTTGCCTCAACACAATCACAGTACACGAAACGATCGCGACGCGCGCGCGCGCTCCTCTCTCTGTCTAAACACGCGAGCTCGCGGGCGCAACCGAGGCCCCTCCTTCTCACGCACGACTCTCCCCGCGCCCGATAGGATGGTGCTGATCCGCGTCAAGACCATGGCCCCGGCCGCGCACGAGCTGGATGTGAGCCCTGACGTGAGTTGTCTTGCGTCGCGCTTGCCGACGCGGACGAGGACGCCAAACCCAAATCGCCGACGCCGACGCCGACGCCGGCGCAGGCGCAGGCGCCGACGCCGCTTGCCGACGCCGCTTCAAGCCTCGTTTTCATCCAGGGGGACGAGGATCAGGCGGACGCTCTCTTGCCGACGCGGACGCGGACGCCAAAACCCAACGCCGACGTCAACGCCGACGCCGACACCGACGCCGCTTACAGCTGTCGCTCACCCCAACCCGCCCTCTTTCCAACCAAAAATAAACAAAAATAAAAAACAAAAATGACAGCTGACCGTCGCCGCGCTCAAGCTCCAGCTCGAGCCCCTGTCCGGCGTGCCCGCCGCGCAGATGCGCCTGATCTACCGCGGCCGCCTGCTCGCCCCGCCAGAGAGCGCGCTTGGCGACACCGGCTTCCTGCGGGGAGCCGGGGGGGCCGGCGGCGCGGCCGCGGCGGTGCCGACGCTCCACCTCGTCGGGCAGCCGCCCGAGGACGGGCGGCCGGGCGCCGCCGCGGCCGCCGCCGCCGCCTCGGCGGCCCCCGCCCCCGTCGACCTGGGCCAGCTGCTGGGCCCGCTGCTGGGCCAGCTGCTGGGCGCGGGTGTGAGCGCCGCGACGGGGGCGGCGAGCGCGGCGGCCGCCGCGGCCAACGACGCCGCCGCCGCTTCCGCCGCCGCCGCCGCCGCCGGGCCTGCCCCGGCCGCGGGCCCCGGCTCGCAGCAGTTTCGCCAGCGCGCCGGGGCGCACCTGCTAAACGGCTTGGTGGGCCTGCTGCAGATGGCGCAGCAGCCCCGGCAGTCGGCCGCGGCCGCCGCGGCACCCGCGGCACCCGCTGCCGCCGCCGCGGCGCCCCCTCCATCTCGTACCGCCCCCGAGGCGGCGGCCCCGCAGCAGCCGGCTGCCCAGCAGCAGCAGCAGCAGCAGCAGCAGCAGCAGCAGCAGCAGCAGCAGCAGCAGCAGCAGCAGCAGCAGCAGCAGCAGCAGCAGCAGCAGCAGCAGCAGGAGACGCCGGCCCTGACCCCCGAGGTCCGCGCCGCCCTGTTCGCGCAGCTCGCGCAGGGCGTCCGCGCCGTCCTGGGCGACGGCGCGCAGCTGCCCGCCCCCCTGCGCGCCCTGCTCGACAGTGTTGCGCGCGACGGCGGCGCCGCCGCCAGCGACACGCTCGCGCGCCTGCTGCCGCTGGTGCTGGCCGCCCTGGCCGTGCTGCTGCGCCGCGCGGCCGAGTTCGCGGCCACGCGCCTCAACCAGGGCCTCGAGCAGGCGGCCGAGGCCCTCTCGCGCACGGCCAGCGCGGCCGCGGACGACGTCGCCGCGGGGCGCGCGCAGGCCGAGGCGCAGCTGGCGTCGCTCGGCGAGCTGCTCCAGTCGTCGGCGGCCCTCTACGCCGAGCTCGGGCGCGCCGTGTCGGCGACCGTGCAGGCGGTGGGCGGGGACGTCGTGCCGCTGGCGGCGGCGGCGGCCGCCGCGCTGCCGCACGTCATGGCGGCGGCCGTCGCGCCGCAGGTGGCAGGGGCCGGGCGCGCGGTGGGCGCGGGGAGCGCGGGGAGCGCGGGGGCGGGCGGCCTCGGCTTTGCGGGCCACACCACCGTGGCACCCTCGACCACGGTCACGACCCTCGAGGACTTCCCCCCGGCGCTGCCGGACCTGCGCGACGGGCGCGCGACGGCCGACTGGCTCGCGGGCGTGGTCGCCTCGGCCGCGGGCCCGGCCCTGGGCGCCGCCGCCGCCGACGCCGGCCGCCCGGCCGACGCCGCGCGCGCCGCCGCCGCCGTTGCCGCCGACCGGCTCGCGCCCGTCGCTCGGCAGATCGCCGCCGCCGTGCTCGGCTCCCTGGGCCCGGCCATCGGCGAGCTCAGCGACCGCGCCGCCGCCTCGGCGCAGGCGCGCGTGCGCCGGGCGCACGGCGCCGCCGCCTCGGCCGCGCCCGAGCCCGAGGCTGTGAGCGCCGCCGTCGCCGACGTGCTCGGCGCCGTCGGCGGCGCGCTGACCGGCAGCCTGTCGCGCATCGAGCGCGAGCTGCGCGCCGTGGAGCGGCGGGCGGGGGTGCCGGGGGCAGCCGCTGGTGCGGGCGGGGCGCCCTCGTCATCGGCGGCCGTCGTGGCGGACGTGATGCACGCCGTGCGCGCCGTGCTGGCGCCCGCGGTGGCCGGCGCGCTCGAGCGGCAGCGGCCCGGCTCGGCGGCCGAGGCGGCCGCGGCGGGCGTCGGTGGCGCGACGACGAGCGCTGCGCCTGCCACCGCTGCTGCCGCCGCCCCCGCGCCCTCGGCCTCGGCCTCGGCCGCGGCCGCCGGCCCGAGCACCGGGCATTCTGGTGGCCCGCGCGGCCTGGGCTCCGGCCCGGGGCTCGGCAAGGCCGGGCCCTCGCTGCCGGCCAAGCGCAAGACGCCCGCCGCCGCCGCCGCCGCGAGCGGGCCGACCACGGTCGTCGAGGAGGAGGGGCGCGGCGCGCTGCCCTCGCTGCCCCCGCGCCGCGCGCAGCCGCCGCCTATGTTCCCCCCTCCCGGGGGCGGCGGCGGCAGTGGCGGCGGCGGCGGCGACCTGATGCAGATGATGAGCGCCATGATGGGCGCGGGAGGGCGCGGCGGCATGGGCGGCGGCATGGGCGGCGGCGGCATGGGCGGCGGCGGCGGCGCCCTTGGCGCCTTGCTCGGCGGGGCCGGCGGCGGCGGCGGCGGCGGCGGCGGCGGCGGCGGCGGCATGGGCGGCCTGCTGGCCGCGGCCGGCCAGATGGCGTCCGACCCGGCCATGCAGTCGCTTCTCAGCTCGATGATGGGCGGCGGCGGCGGCGGCGGGGGGCGCCCGGGCGGCGGCGGCGCGGGCGGCGCGGGCGGGCCCGACCTCGGCGGCCTGCTCGGCGCGCTGCTCGGCGGCGGCGGCGGCCCGCCCGGCGGCGCGGCGGCCCCGCCGCCCCCGACCATGGGCGCCCTGCGCGACGCCCTGCCCGCGGACGTCGCAGCCGAGTGGGCCGACACCATCGCGCGCGACGCGCGCGCCATGGCCGCGCGGGCCGCCTCGTCCTCCCCGCCGCGGCAGCTGAGCGAGCACTACCTCGCGGGCGCGCCGGTGGCGGGCCGGGGGAGCGCGGCGGCGGCCTTGATGGGCGGCGGCTGAGAATCGAGAGGTTTTTTTTTTTTTGCTGTTGCGTTCGATAGACACACGTTTTTATCAATCGATTTGTTGTCTTGCTTGCTAGAACAGCAAATCAAAGTCGTCGTCGTCGGCGCCCTCGTTCTGCTGCTCTTGTGCGAGGTCGCGGGCGGCGCTGCCTGGCTCCCACTCCCCGTCGTCGTCGTCGCCGTCCTCGACCGCCGCCGCGCGCCCGCCCGCCCGCCGCGGCTGGAGCGGCGGCGGCGGCGACTGATGCTGCTGCCACTGCTGCTCCTCCTGCTGCGGCCGGGGGGGTGGCAAGGCCGGTGACGCTTCGAAATCGTCGAAAAGGGACGCCGGCTGCGCCTGCTGAGGAGGCGGCCGCGGCGGCTGCGACGTCCACTGCTGAGAGTCCAGCAGCGGCTGAGAGGGCGGCAGCGATGGCTGCGGGGGCCGCAGCAAAGGCGGCAGCGGCGCGAGCGGCATCCCGCCCCCCTGCCCTTGCTGCTCCTCCTCCTCCTCTGCCGCCGGCGCCTCGAGCGCGGCGCGAGCGGCGGTCCACATGCGGTCCTCGAGCGCGGCTGCGAGTCGCGCAGCCGTGATCGGAGCCCCGACAGCCGCCGCCGGCGCAGCCGCCTGCTGCTGCCCCACGCCCTCGTCGCCCTCGTCGCCGGTGTCGTTGTCGGCCGCCGCGGTTGCCGCCGCCGCCGCCCCGCCCTCGGCACCGCCGCCGCCGACGACGACGATCCGCAGCAGGCCCGCGGCGTAGGGCCGCACGCGCGGGTTGACCGCGTTGGCCAAGACGCTGGCGATGGAGGCGGCCACGCTCGGGATCGCCGCCTGGAGGCGCTGCCCCAGCAGCGCGTGCTCGGCGGGCAGGGATCGGGCGGCGGCGGCGGCGGCTGCGCCAGCAGCGGCGGCAACGCCATCGCCTCGACCAGCGTTTGCGGCGGCGCCCGGCCCGGCCACGAGCGCGGCGAGGGCGGCGGATAGGGCGGCGGTCGTCAGGTGCGCGTCAGCCTGGTACAAAAGGGCGCGGGGGGGGCGCTGCACGGGCAGGGTGGGCGCGCGGCGCGGGCGGCGGTGGGGGCGGGGGCGGCGGGGGCGCTCGCCGTCCTCTCCCTCTCCCTCGTCGCCGCCGTCCCTGCCGCCGGCGTCGTCGTTGTCGTCGTCGTCGTCCGGAGCCAAACCCACATCCGGCAAAAGCGCCAGCTGTCGGCTCACCACAAGGGCCAGCACGCGCGGCAGAGGCGCCGTCGATCCCTGCAGGCGGCGCACCGTGAGCATGGCCGTGGGGGGGCCGGCGCGAGGGGCGGCGGAGGCAGAGGCGGGGGCGGGGGCCCCGGCGGCAGCGGTGCCAGACGCCGCCGATGCCGACGCGGAAGGAGAAGAAGCAAAGCCCGTCAGCACCATGCCCAGGCGGGACCACGCCACGCCGCGAAGGGCGGTGGCGTCGGCCTTGGCCAGCTCGCGCGCCGTCTCGCGGTCCTCGCGCACCAGGTAGAGCGGCCAGCTTTGGGGGGCGCTGGCGGCGGGTCCGGCGGCGGCGGCGGCGGCGGCGGCGGAGGCGGGGCCGGCGGTTGGCGGCGCTGGGGCGGACGCCACGGCCACCGCGTGAACGACCCACTCCATAGGCAGCGCGTCCTTGCGCGTGGCTTTCGCGGGGCGCGCGCAGAGGCCGAAAGCGATGACGGGCCGCTGCCCTGGCCCTGTCGTCGTGGTGGGTTGTTGTTGCTGTTCTTGCTGCCCGCCGGCGCCGCCGCTTCCGCCGCCGCCGTTGCTCGGCCCAAACGCATCGCGAACGGCGCCGTCGACGGCTGAGCGCGCCTGCGCCTTGCTCGCCCACGCAAGCTCGGAGAACTGACCGCCCTCCTGGCCGCGCGCGACCAGCAGCGCCGTGAGGGAAGGGTTTTGGCCAGCGGGTGGTGGTGGGTTGGGCGGCGGCGGTTGGGTGGGGGGCGGCAGCGGCGGCGGCGGCGGCGGCGGCATGGTCGAGGCGTGCAGCGACAAAATCGCGGATGACAGCGGCAGCAGCAAAAGCTGCGGGAGGTGTTGCTGCTGCGACATCGTGGTTGATTGTTCGACGGACGATGCGTGTTGCAATTGGAATGATCACCGACGGGTGCGCCGGTTGCCCTCGTTTTGTTCAAGCTGCCTTTTCCCCCTCTGCGGGCGCTGCCGTTGCTGCCGCCGCGCCCGCCGACGGCGCCGCCGCCACCGGCGCCGTCTCATCCTGCTTGAGCGCCTCTGCCGCGACCCCTGGTGGTGCGGCTGCCGCCGCAGGCGTTTCAGCCGCTGCTGCTGCCGCTGCTACCTCTGCTGCCACTGCTACTTCTGCCGCCGCCTCCGCTCCTGTTGCCGCCCCCGCCTCCGTTGCCGCCCCCGTTGCCGCCGCCGCGCCCGTTGCCGCCGTTGCCCTCTCTGTACCCTCCATTGGCACCGCCTCCCCAGGGGCCTGGCCCGCCGGCGCGGCAGGCTCCACGGCCGCGGTGGTCTCCATCGGCGCTGGCTCGGCTGCTGCTGCTGCTGCTGCTGCTGCTGGCGCGGCTGGTGCTGCCGCCGCCGCCGCTGGTGCCGCTGGTGCCGCCGCCGCCGCCGCCGCCCCGGCCGCCTCCGTCGCCCCGGGCTTGTTGTACGGCTTGTTGCGCGGATCCTTCACGGGCACCAGGTGCGGGTTCCGCGGCCGGTAGTTGGTCGCCGTGCGCTCGTTGGTCCGCACCCACTTTGGCAGCATCAGCGGCTCGCCGCCCGGCGCCACGTTGGCCGCCACGAGCATCGTCGCCGGCGCGGCGGCGGGCACGCGGTCGCGGCGCCACTTGCGCACGCGCCCCTCGGCCGGGAACGCCGAGGGCAGGTGCTGCTTGGGGGGCATGCTGGGGCGGGGATGTGTGTAGGGACGTTTGGTCGAGTGGCGCCGTCACTGCCTTTTGTGGGTCTGTTTGGGGCGTGCGCGCGCGAGAGAGGGAGGGCGATGTCACTGTGCTCTTGCGCGTGTGGTTGTTTCGTCGTAAGAGAGAGAGGGCGAAGGGAAGCGACGACTATCTGCTCACACGCTCACGTCGGGCGTGCGTCTGGGAGCGAGAGAGAGAAACCTCCACCTGTTGAAGCGAAAGCGGCGAAGGCGCCGCGCGCACCGCTCCGCCGACCTGTGTTTTCGCGCGCGGGCCGATCGATCGGCCAAGCCCCGGGACTCATCCCGCCCGCACCACGCCATCCCCCCAGATACTCTCACTCGTCGCCAATTCAATCACGACTCGCACTTGCTCTGTCCAATATTCTCCGCGGGCGACTTGAAACAAAATTCGATTCCCTCCTTGCCTCCTCCAATATTTCCTCCTGCCCGCAGCAGCAGCGATGAAGGGGGACCGCGACCTCGAGGAGGGCTTCGCGCGATCCCTGAGCCTCTACTGGGATTGGCGGACGCAGCGCCTCTTCTCCGCCGAGAACGCCCGAGGCGGCGGCGCCGCCGCGGCCGCGTCGCCCTCATCGGCCACCCACGAGCGGCAAAACCAGCACGCGCCGCACGCGCGCGGCCGCTTCCAGGACGACACGCAGGCGCTGCTGTGCGAGCACTGGCTCGAGATGGCCGACGCCAAGCACCGCTACGGCTCCAACCTGCGGCCTTACTACGACCACTGGCGGCGGCGAGACGCGGTGGCCGACAGGGAGGGCCGCGAGGCGGGCGAGGCGGGCGAGGCGGGCGCCTCCCCGCCGCAGCTGCCGCCACCGCCGCCGTCGTCGTCGCCGCCGGACGCCGACGACATCTTTGAGAGCGACGCCGAGCGGGACGCGGCCGCGCGCCGCTTCTTCGAGTGGCTCGACGGCACGTCCGAGGGCCTGGCGCTCGACCTCGGGAGCGGGGAGAGCGCCGGGCCCGGCGCCGCCGACGCGGCAGCCAACGCGGCCGCCGGTGCCGCCGCCAACACCGCCGCCGCCGGTGCCGCCGCCGCCGCCGGTGCCGCCGCCAAGGCGGGCCCGTCGCGCGCCAAGCTCGAGCGCGAGCGCGTCCGCTACCTGACGGAGGCGGAGCGCGCGGCCTTGGAGGTCGGCGTCGACGCCCGCACGGGCCGCCTCGTGTACAGGCAGTCGGGCGCCCCTGTTCACACGCGCGAGCGCGCCGGAGGGCGCGAGGAGGGGGCGGCCGTCGTCAGCGGCGGCGGCGCTCCGGGCGGCGGCGGAGGCGGCGGCGGCGGCGACCCCCCGCTCAACAACAAGCCGTGCAAGTGGATCTGGGTGCTCGACCGCCGCGGTCCGCGCCTGTACGTCCACGCCAAGCGCCGGGGCACCTTCCACCACTCGTCCTTCCTGGAGGGCGCTCCCGCGCTGTCCGCCGGAGGCCTCGAGGCGGACGAGGGCCTCGTGCTGCGGCTGACGGCCGACTCGGGGCACTACCGCCCGTCGCTGGACAACTTCATGTCGACCGTGAGCCTGCTGCGCGACTGGGGGGCGGACCTCAGCGGCGCGGTGCTCAGCGCCAAGCACCTGCCGCTGCCGCCGCTGGCGACGACGACGGTGGCGGCGGCGGTGGCGGCAGCGGCGACGGCGCCGACGGCCTCCGCGACAGCGGCGGCGGCGGCCACGGCGCCGCTGCCCGCGCCGGCCCGGCTGCGGTCGCTCGGCGCCACGGTGGCGTTCGCCAACTCGGTCATGATCGAGAGCGCGGTGGAGGCGGCGCTCGCGGCGGAACGGGCGGCCAAGAGATCCGGCGCTGGATTGTGACGCGACGCCGACGCGAGGCCGCTTTTTCGACAAATGCTCTCTCTTCAGGCGCTTGAACACACACGTCCTCTAATATCCTTTGCTTGTACATCAAACTTATACACACACTCAGCAGCAGCTCACCAACTCTCTCTTTCCCACGCACCAAACCAAGGCGTGTCAGAGCGCGCTCTCCCAGCTCTCCCTTCGTCTGTCCCCGCGCCGCGCCCCAAGAGTAGCGGGGCCGGGCGTGCGCGCGCGCCGACAATCACTGCAGCGTCACACCCGCAGCAGCAGCCATGGCGCGCAACCAGGAGAAGGCGCAGGCCATGCTGAACCGCTTCCTCGTGGACCAGAAGGGCCAGCCGGCGACCAAGGCCAAGCGCCCGCACCTCGCGTCCGAGTGCGCCGACCTCAACGAGGCCGACCGGTGGCGCCAGCAAATCCTGCGCGACATCGGGCGCAAGGTCATGGAGATCCAGAACGCGTCGCTGGGCGAGCACCGGTGCGTTTCTCGGGTCTTTCTTGCGCGTCCGCCAACGCTGGGCGTCGCGCGCGTTTTGGAGGGATGACGCTCACCCCCCTTTCAAACACGAACACAAAACAAAAACAAAAGCATCCGCGACCTCAACGACGAGATCAACAAGCTCATCCGCGAGAAGGGCCACTGGGAGCGCCGCATCGTCGAGCTGGGCGGGCCCGACTACGCCAAGGGCGCCCCCAAGGTGACGGCCGACGACGACGGCGACGGCGCAGGCGGCGACGGCGGTGCGGCGACGACGACGGGCGGCGGCGGCGGGTACCGATACTTTGGCGCCGCCAAGCAGCTGCCCGGCGTGAAAGAGCTGTTCGAGCGGCCCGCCGCGCGCTCCACCGCCCGCCGCACCCGCGCCCAGCTCGCCAAGGGCATCGGCCCCGACTACTACGGCTTCCGCGACGAGGAGGACGGCGTGCTCTTGCGGCTGGAGCGGGCGGCGGAGCGGGGCGCCTACGGCGCGGCGCTCCAGCGGGCGTGGGAGGCCGGGCAGGGGGGGCAGCAGCAGCAGAAGCGGGCGCGGGAGGAGGCGGACGCGGCGGCAGCGGGAGGGGGGCGGGCGGGCGGGGAAGGGGGGGCGGCGGCGGCAGCGGCGGACGGCGGCGGCGAGGAAGGCGGCGGCGGGTCGTTTGCTGCCTTTGTGCCGCTGCCAGACAGGGCGGCGATCGAGCGCGCGGTGGTGGCCAAGAAGAAGCGCGAGCTGCTGGCGCGGTACGCGACGGACGGAGCGCTGGCGCAGCAGGCGGAGACGGCGTCCATGCTGTTGAATCAAAAGTGACGACGGCTGCTGGGTAAAAAACAATCGAATTTCTTCACCGCACGAGCGGCGGCGACGACGACGACGCGTGCTGGGCGATCGATCGCGATCTCCCCGCGACGGCGTTTGTCCTTTCGCGGCAACGGTCACTGTCGATATTCACTCACTCACTACGGGTCATATCCAACCGCCCTATCAAGCGACACACAGACGGAGTCTGAACCCTCCAAGCGCGTCCCAAAAGCACAAAAGAAAGAGAGAGAGAGAGAGAAAAAAAAGGGGACGATCACTCGCCAATCATGCGCGCGTCCCCCCTCCTGCAGCGCCTGCTGCACCTGCGCCGATCCCTGGCAGCATCAGCATCAGAATCCGCCCACCACCAAACGCGCGCCTTTGCCGCGGCAGCAGGATGCGGCGGTGCCGGCGCCGGCGCAACCAGCAGCGCGCCAAAGGCGCCGGCGGCGCCGCCGCGCCTCAACGGCCTGCGCGACGTCCAGGCGATCGTTGCCGTCGCGTCTGGCAAGGGCGGCGTGGGCAAGTCGACGGTCGCGGCCAACCTGGCGGCGGCGCTGGCGGGGACGCACGGCCTGCGCGTGGGCCTGCTCGACGCGGACATCCACGGCCCCTCGGTGCCGACGATGATGAACCTGAGCGGCAAGCCGGCGCTCCAACAACAAGGGGAGGAGGAGGAGGAGGAGCGGGGGGCGGCGGCGCGCGAGGGCGGCGGCGCCTCGTCCCGCCGCCGAGCGGCCAACGCTCCGCAGGCGCCGCGCCAGCCCCTGATGCTCCCGCTGGTCAACCACGGCGTGCGCTGCATGTCCATGGGCTTCTTCACCGAGGGCGACGCGCCCGTGGTGTGGCGCGGGCCTATCGTCTCGTCGGCCATCGACCGCTTCCTCCACGGCACGGCCTGGGGCGCGCTCGACCTGCTCTTGGTCGACATGCCCCCCGGCACGGGCGACGCCCAGATCAGCCTCGGCCAGCGGCTGCCGCTCGACGGCGCCATTGTCGTGACGACGCCCCAGGACGTCGCCTTGTTGGACGCGAGGCGGGGGGCGCGCATGTTCCAGAAGGTGCGCGTGCCGCTGCTCGGGATCGTGGCCAACATGGCGTCCTTTGCGTGCGGGGCTTGCGGGCGCGCAGAGGACGTGTTTGGCTCGGCCGAGGGGGTGGACCGGGCGGCCCGCGAGCTGGGGTGCCCCGTCCTGGGGCGCGTGCCGCTCGAGGGCGCGGTCAGCGAGCAGGCCGACGCCGGCGCGCCCGTGGTCGTGAGCAGGCCCGCGAGCAAGGCGGCCGCGGCGTTCGCGGCGATCGCGGCGCGCGTGGCCGAGGACTTGGGGCTGCTGGGGGGCGCCGAGGGGAGCGGGAAGAGGCGGAAGGGACCCGGCGCGGCGGGGCTCAAGATCACGATGGCGGACTGACGGACTGACGGACTGACACGGACCGAGATTTTCAAAAAACCAAACCATAATCATCGTCGTTTGGGATCCGTCGCCCCGCCCTCACGCTCCCTCTGCTGCAGCGGCGCCAGGCCGTCCGTGGGAATGCCCAGCGCGCGAAACCGCTCGTCCAGGGACGGCTCCGTGCTGCGCTCGAGCAGGGGGACGTGCTGCCGCCGCGCCGCGTTGTCCGCGTTGTCGTCGCCGCCGCCTCCTCCTCCTGCGTCCGCCGCCGGCGCCGGATGCCCGGCCCTCGCGGCGTTGCGCCGCACGCGCTCGAGCATGGCGCCGGCCATCGCCGCGCCCACCAGGTGCGACTGCAGCAGCGCGCCGAGCGACGCCTCGGCCGCCTGCACGGCGCGCGCGCTGCGGTGCCAGCGGATCTTGCCGCACGCCGCCGCCGCCGCGCGCGCGGGGTGGGGGGCGCCCCCCGCCGCCGCCGCCGCCGCCGCCGCCGCCGCCGCCCCTCGCCGCCCCTGTCCCTCATCGCCGCCACCGCCATCATCATCATCATCATCATCGCCTGCGTCGCCGCCGTACCCGCACGCGTACAGCAGCAGCGGCTGCTCGGGCGCCAGCGCGTACTGCGGCTTGCGCGGGTGCGCGCGCGAGTCGAGCAGCCGCCGCACGACGTCGGGCCGCTCGAGCCCGCGCCCGACCATCAGCAGCACGGCCGCGACGCAGCGCACCTGGTGGTACAGGAAGGCCGTGCCGCGGATGCGGAGGGCAAAGGTCTGGACGGCTTGCTGCTGCCGCGGCTGGGCGGGGGAGGCGCCGCTGGCGGCGCCGGCGAAGGCGGGCGCGTAGGCGGCGCCGGCGGGCAGCACCCGCGCCGAGATGACACGCCGCACAAAGTGCTTGACGTGCCCGGACGCGTCGAGCTTGCAGAACGAGCGAAAGTCGTGCTCGCCCACCAGGTGCCGCGCGGCCTCGTCCATGGCCGCCACGTCGAGCGGCGCGGCCGCGCCGACGGCGGCGGCGGCGGCGCCCGCCGACGCGCGCGCGCCGGCGTTTCCGCCTCGGCTCGCTGCCGCCGCGCCGGTGCTGCTGCCGCGATCGAGGGCGCCCGCGCCCGGCACGTAGGGCGACGCGAAGAAGTAGAGGTATTCGCGGTACGAGGCGGAGAAGCGCGCGTCAAACTCGACGGGAGGGGCGAGGGCAGCAGGGGCCGCCGGCGCGTCGTGCGCCTCCTCCTGTTCCTCCTTCGGGGCTGGCTCGGCGGCGGCAGCCGCAGCGCCCGCAGCAGCCCCGGCGGGCGCCGGCGCGTGCGGCCGTGGCAGCAGCATCTCGGGCGGGTCGGCCCACCCGAGCACGCGCACGTCGGGCGGGAGCGCGCGGTTGAGCGCGGCGGCGTAGTCGATCTCCTCCTCGGGCGGCGGCAACAGGTGCCGCGGCGTCAGTGCCAGCGGCGCCGTGGCCGCGCCGAGCGCCGTCCGCGGTTGCCAGGCTGCTGCCGCCGCCGCCGCCGCCGCCGCCGCTTCTGCCTCTGCCTCGTCCCCCTCTTCCCCACCCGCCGCCGCCGCCACCGCCGCCGCCGCCGCCGCCGCCGCCGGCCCGCGCGACCGCAGCGACAGCGCCACCACCTGCCCCAGCGCGCTCACGCCGCGGTCCGTGCGGCCGCAGCGCGAGTAGCCGAGCGCGCGCGCGGGGTCGGCGCCGGGCGGCGCCAGGCACACGCGCCGCAGGGCCGAGAACAGCGCGCCCTCGACCGTGCCGTCGTCGTCGCCGTCGTTGGCGGCGCCCAAGGAAGCGGCGGTGGCGGCGCGCGAGGCGCCGCTCGGCCCTGCAGCTCTGCCGCCTTCGCCTTCTCCTTCTCCTTCTCCCGCCGCCGCCGCCGCCGCTGCCGCCTCCGCCGCCGCCGCGCGCTTGGCCTCGCCAGGCGTCTGGCGGGCAAACCCCCGGTAGCGCCCGCCCACGTACGCGACCTCGAGCAGCACGCGGCGCGCGCCGTACTTGCGCGCGTCGTACGCCCGGGCGCCCTTGCCCTCCTTCTTGCGCGTTTGCTGCTCTCGGGGCGGCGGCTGCGCGGGTGATTCGTGCCGCTGCTGCCGCTCCTCTTGCGACCGCGCCCGCTCGGCTCGCGCGTCCTCCTCCCCTGCCGCCGCCGCCGCCGCCGCCGCCTCGCCCTCCGCTCCTCCTGCTGCTCCTCCTTGCACCAGGCGCTCCAGGCGCTGCCGCGCCGCGACGTCCGAGCCGTCTGGCGTCGGCTGCTGCTGCGGCTGCTGCTGCTGCTGGTGCTGCTGCTGCTGGTGCTCCGCCAGCGCGCGCAGCTGGGCACAGATGGCGGACAGGGCCGGGCCGGGGCCGTCCGCGCCCGCCCCGCTCTCCGCCGCCGCCGCCGCCTCGTTGGCGAGCGCGCGCAGCCTGCGCGCCAGCCCCCCAAGGTGCGCCTGCCGCTGCTGCCGGGCGCCGTCCGATGCCGACGGCGTCGTTGATGTTGCCGTCGCGGTCATCGCGAAGGGAGACCAGAGCGCGCGGGCGGAAGGAGGTGCAGGAGCGAGGGATGGGGAGCGGGACAAGGAGAGGAGCAATCGAAGCATGAGGGGGCGCGCGCGAGAGGCTCGCACACTGAGCGTGGGTGTGGTCTGCACGCACTAGTACAGGTGGTATGTTGGGGTTGCGATGATTGTTGTTCTTGAGCGGGGACACACGCCGACGGGAACGTCGGAGTTGCGCTAAAAAAAAAGGCCGACGCTCCAAATCCCTCCGCGCATAAGCGATCGCCCCCTCGGTCCCCGACCCCCTTGTCGTTGTACAGCACAACAAGCTTCCACATGGTCGTCTCTACCTCTTGATTCGGAAGCTCCTGACGACGTACAAACGCCAAAAAAAAACCTCTCCGAAACGTCGCTGCACCACCCTCCCGTTCCGTCAGGACCGGACGAGACCAGACAGCTCCGACGTGATCCTTTGATCGCGAGCCATCGCACCGGCCATTGCCGAGCGCGCGCCTGCGCGCGCGGGAGGATCGATCCTCGAGCTGTCGGAGAGAGCGTTTTTTTTTTTGAGTCCGCCAGCCATGTGCTTGCGGGGTGGTCCGCCACTTGACCGGCCACCGCCGGCGATGCAGGCGTCATGCCGGCGCATCAGGAGCAGCTGCCTGACGACCGCGAACAAACAACCGACGATGTCGGTCGCCGCGGCCCGTTTCTCGCGGCGACCCGGGGGGGGAGCGGCAACCCGGACGCGCACGACGGCCACCACCCCCACTAGCACCACCACCACCGCCGCCACGACGGAGCAACCGCCCGTGGTGATGATGAGCCCGTCGGCCGCGGCGGCCGCGGCCGTGTCGTGCGGCCGGCAAGCCGCGCCGCCGCCGCCGCAACGGCAGCAGCGGCAGAAGCGGCAGCAACAGCCGCCGCCGACGCAGCCACAACAGCTGCCGCCGCCGCCGCCGCCGTTGCCAGCAGACGCAGGCGCCAACCCGCTCGAACTGCTGCGCCTGGCGCGCGACCCCCCGCACCGCGCCGCGCTCATGCGGCGCGCCGCCCAGGACTGGGCCGGGTGGTCCGGCCCTTCCTGCTACCGCCCGCTGGCCGTCGAGCGGCTGCTGTCGCGCGAGCTCGGGGTGGCGCCGCGCGAGGCCATGCTGCTGGCGGTCGGCAACCCTGACCTGGCGTCGGCCTTCCCGGCGCTGGCGGGCGGTCTGGCCGGCGGCGAGGACGGCGGTGACGGCGAGGACGAGGACGGCGGCGACGGAGACGGCGGGTACGGCGGCCCCTGTCTGGCGCCCGCGCGGCGCGCGCTGCGCGCGCTGCGCGGCGCGGCGCTGTCCGACCAGGAGGCGTGGTACGCGCTCTCGCGCCGGCCCCTGCTGCTGACCGACCCGCCCGCTTTGCGGCGATGGCTCGACCTGCTCGCGCTGTACGAGGCGCGCCCGGCGGACGTCGTGTCCTTCTTCACCCGGGCGCCCGACGCCCTCTTGCGCGAGCCGGAGCGGGCGGCGGCGGCGGCGGCGGCGGACGCAGGGCGGGTGAGGGGACAGGCGCCGCCCACGCTTGCCGAGGCGCACGCCGTCGCCCGTTACCTCGTCGCCGAGCTGCGCATCGACCGCGGGCAGCTCGCCGCGCGCGTGCTCTGCGCGCGGCCCGGCGTGCTGCTGCGCGACGTCGAGCGCGACCTCAGGCCCTTGCAGGCCTTTTGCGAGCGGGTGCTCGGGCTGGCGGGTGCCGGCGCCGACTGGGGGCGCGTCGTCGTGGCGGCGCCCGAACTGCTCGAGGCCGCCAGCGTGGAGCGGCACCTGAGGCCCTTTTTAACGTTTTGCGAGGGGCTGGGCGCCTCGCCCGCGCAGGCCGGGCGCCTGCTCGCCTCGGCGCCGCGCCTGCCGCTCGGCCCGCCGCCCGCCGCCGGCGCCGGCCTCGCGCCCGCCGCCGCCGACGCCGTCGTCGGCCTGACTGACGGGTCGGGCGTCGGGGACGCGTGCCCGGCCGAGGCCGCGCTCGCGCCGGCGCTGCGCGCGCTCGGGCGGCTGGCGGGCGTGCGGATGGGCACAGAGGCCATGCGCCGGCTCGCCGCGGCGCCCGGCGGCCTGGACTGGCTCGCGGGCGGGGGGGCGCCGCCGGGCGCGCAGCTGCGGGCGCTGGCCAGGGGGCTCGGGCCTGGGTGCCGGCGGGAGGATCTCGGCAAATTGGCCGTGGCGTGCCCGGCGGTGCTGTCGCAGCGGCCGGACGACCTGCTGCGGCGCGCGGGGTGGCTCCGGCTGGCAGCATCGGCAGAAGAGGGCTCGGCCGGCGGCGGCGCTGGCGACGAGAAAGTGGCTGCCGCCGCCGCCGCCCTGCGCCTCGCGCTCGCGCACCCGCACGTCCTGGCGGCGCCCCTGCGCCATCTGACCGCGCCGCGCTTCGCCTTTGCGCGCGCGGCGGAGCGCGCCGACGCCGGCGCGCTGGCGCCAGCCGCCGCCCGCGCGGCCGGCCGGGCGGCGGCGCAGGCGGCGCTCGAGGGCGAGGCCAGGGCGGCGGAGGGGCGGGAGCAGGACGAGGAGGAGGAGGACCGCGACGACACGGGAGACCCCGCCGCCGGCCATCCCGCCCCCGTCCTTCTCGTGTCCTCCTCCTCGCACTCCTGCTCGCCCCCGCTCCCCGACCTCACGGCGCTCGTGGCCCCGGCGCTCGACGACGACGCTGCCTGGCTCGCCGATCTGGCGGCTTCGGCGGCGGCGATTCGCGCGCCGCCATCCTCCTCCGCCCCGGCCTGCGGGGCCGCCTCCGCCTCCGCCTTCCGCGCCTACCGCGCCGAGTTCGACCGCGGGTACGCGGCGCGCATCGCCGAGGCCGCGACCGCCGAGCTGCGCGCGCTGGGCATCCTCGCCGTCGCCGATCGCTGAGGCGCTGCGATGCGCGCGGCGCTCGATCGTGGCGCGCGGAATCCCGATTCCTTTCTTCCTCGCCGCCACCGGGTAAATGCCTTGCTGCTGTGAGGCGCTGCGACCTGCGCGGCGCTCAATCGTGGCGCGAGCAACCACACGCTTGCTCTCTCCCCCTTTTTTGACACCCAACCCCCCGTCCATTTTCCACTCCAGGCTCGACGCCCTTGCGTGTGGCGAGAAGAAAAAATATAATCGAAACTCGAATCCGGCGCGATAAGCTCCGTCTCCCCCGGCCGCCTCCTTCCTTTACCCTCCGTTGTAGTTGGTTGCCCTTGTATCACCAGTCCGGTCACATGATCCCGTCCCAGTAGAGCGCCCAGGTTGAAACCGTGAAGCGACACAAACAGACAGGGATAAAAGAGTCGACGCTTTTACACACAACTCGGCGGGCGCCGTTTTGCCTACGTTCTTACGTTTTCCGGCGCCCCGCTGCGCGTGGCTTTTTGTCCGTCCTGTCGCGGGCTCCCTCTCGCGAGGGGGGAGAGGGATGGGGGTCGCACAGGACGGTTGGAAGACCCTTCTCTTGTTTTTGGGTGTGTGTATGTGTACGTACGTGCGGAGGTGCTAGGCAGAAAGAAAAGCGGCGATTTTCCAGCCGCGGCCGAAAAGTACGCGAGGGAAAAAAGGGCGCGCTTCGCTCGAGCAAAAAAAAAAGGGGGAAATACGTTTCTTTTGAGCACGTTCTTGTTCTTGGTCCGCGTGGTCCCACCTGCTCTCGGTCAATCTTACTCTCGCTGCTGCGAAAAAGGGGTGAGGGCTCTCTCTCAGGGCTTGTCTCTCTTTCTCTCTCTCTCTCTGGCTCTTGGCGGCCCGAAAGGATCGCGCGCCGCTCAAACGGCAGCGACAAGGCGGGGGCCGCGGGGAAACGGGGGGCGCGCTGTGCGCCTCGGCAAAGGGACAAGGCGTGCGTCTCAGCCCTCGCTCTGTCGCAGTGTGTGTGCGCTTGTCTCGCTCTTTCTCGCTGTCTTATGAAGGGGCCGCAAAGGGGCGAGAATGGCCCTCCGGTCCGGACGGGGGCGGAGGGAAGCGGGAGGGGGCAGCGGGCCGCTGCTTGACCGCCGCCCCCCGGCGCTCTGCTGCTGCCACTGCTGCGCGTGCGCCCGTGGGCCTTGGTTCCGGCAACGCGCGCGCGCGCAGGCGCCGCGCCGGAGCGATGGGGGGGCGCGGAAGGCCAGAGGCGATTCGGCGGCCGCAAGGGGAGGATGGCCGCCGATATGGGGGGGGGGGAGACGAGAAAGAGACAAGACGAGTAAAGGGGGGGCGAAGGGAGAGAGAGAGCGAATGAAGGGGAAAACAGCGGGAGAAAGTCAAAAGAGCAGACAATGGGGCGGCGGTAAGATCATCGAATAAGACATGCAGTGCGGGCGTGTTTGATCCACTCGCTGGCCGCTCGTAGCGCGGGTTTGTTTTGCGGGGGGGCGGGAGAGAGGCAAACGGTGAAAACAAAAAAGACCCGCGTTTCTCTCAGCGGCTGCGGCGGTTCGTGCTTTTCCTTTCTTTCGGGGAAGGGGGGGG
>Ga0209491_10002034_pt1 | contig 37244 bp, 32 predicted proteins | sample BON02_FD_187213 | JGI IMG/M metagenome (GOLD analysis project Ga0209491, IMG submission 187213) | Freshwater microbial communities from Lake Bonney liftoff mats and glacier meltwater in Antarctica - BON-02 (SPAdes) (version 2) | ecosystem: Environmental > Aquatic > Freshwater > Ice > Glacier... | reverse complement strand
TAATTTCATATTTTAAGTTACCGATGGCATGCACCTTTTTGATATCGGCACCTAATAGTTTGAAGCGCTGGCGATCAGCTTCACTTTGTGCGGCAATGAATTGCAAACTTTGTAATATGGTTTTAGTGAAGTTGGCAAAGCGTGCATAACCTTTGGCAGAACGTTCCGACATACGAGCATTTGCTAATACCAAAGGAATCTTTAATTGTTGGCAGCTTAACAACATAATCGGCCAGATTTCAGTTTCCATGATAATGCCAAATTGCGGATGAGTACGTTTGAAAAATCGCTGAACAGCAAACGAAACATCATAAGGTACATAGCAATGCATAACGGAATCGCCGTATAATAGTTTGACACGGGCACTACCTGTTGGGGTCATGGTGGTGATAATGATTTGATGTCGGGGAAATTCAGCAAATAATGTTTTAACGAGTGGCCGCGTTGCTTCAACTTCACCTACCGATACGGCATGGATCCAGATCACTGGATTTTCATCGGAGAGTAGTGGGCTGTGGCCAAAGCGCTCTGACCAGCGTTGCCAATAGCCTGGAGAGCGGATACCACGCCAAAGCAGTCGAATGAGAATGAAAGGCAAGGCAATATAAAAAAGGATGGAATAAAGTGATTTCAAATGAGGCTCATCTACACGGTTTGTTCAAGCGACAAAACAGTGGGAATGATAGCATAGGCGCAGTATTCTTAAATCTTTAGCCACTATGAAAATATTTCAAAGACAATTCTTGCACCCACGCTTCTGGCCTAGCTGGCTAGGCTTGTTGTTTATGCGTTTATCTATTTATATTCCTGTTAAAGCTCAGTTAATGCTAGGTAATGGACTCTCATTGATAATGCGACCATTGATGAAGTCGAGGAAAAAAATAGCCCAGCGTAATTTGGAGTTATGTTTTCCAGAACTGTCTGAACAACAACGCACAGCATTATTAGAAGAAAATTTTCGCACTATGGGTATGATGTTGATCGAAACAGCACTCAGCTGGTGGGCAAGTGATGCTAGTTTGCAAAAACGTGTGCAGTATCAAGGCTTAGAACATCTTGAGGCTGCATTAGCTAAAGGCAAGGGCGTCATTCTATTAACGGGTCATTTCACTAGCATGGAGTTAGGTGGACGATTAATCATGTTAAAAACGCCGTGCTATGTGATGTTTCGTGAACTAAATAATCAATTATTTAATGCGGTGATGATGCGATCACGAACTTATCATAGCGAAGGTATCGTTTTACGCGATGATCCCCGATCTATGATTCGAGCCTTAAGAAAAAACAAAGTAGTGTGGTATGCGCCAGATCAAGATTTTGGTCTAAAAATGAGTGTGTTCGCCAAGTTTTTTGGTGTGCCAGCTGCCACCGTACCGGCCACGGCAAGACTCGTTAAAATGAGTGGTGCTGCCGTTATTCCTTTTGTGCCTAGACGCGAAAAAGATGGGCGTTATACTTTAAGTTTATCTGCGCCATTGACCCACTTTCCTTCAGGTGAAGATGTGGCCGATGCACAGGTAATTAATGACTTATTAGAAAAAGAAGTACGCCAGTCTCCAGCACAATATCTTTGGATTCATCGCCGATTCAAAACGCAACGTGAAGGTGAAAAGGCTTCACTGTATAAGTAGATAGCCGTGCTTAGATTCAATTAATAAGTGCAATTCATTTTATCAGAAAAAGGCTCGCGGAGATAAAGCGCAGGATTTTAATCCGACCATAAAGTGTGGGTTTGAATGCTAGCAAAGAACAATAGATGAATAACTTATCTAGTGTTAACCAGCTTCCCTGTTTCTCCATCAGCCACCACATGACCATTATCTAATGCCACAACCCGTTGTGTAACACTCAACATAATAGCGCTGTGAGTCGTCATTATAAGCACATCATTTTTATCTAAACACTGGGGTAGACGTTCTGCTAATAGGCGCTCGCTATCTGGATCTAAGCCTAATGTAGGCTCATCTAATAATAGTATATTGCTTGGTTGTGCCAGTACACGTGCCAAGGCAACCTTTTGTTTTTGTCCACCAGATAGGTTCGCACCACGCTCATCTAACTGCATCCCCAATGTTAATCGCCCACTGGTTAATTCATCATCTAGGCCTGAAGCCCAGAGCGCTTTTTTAAAGCGTTCACTCGATGGGTCGCTACCCGCCACCACTAAATTATCTTCAAGTGTGCCAGCGAATAACGTCGGATCCTGTGCCTTCCATGCCATCCATTGAGCCCTGTCAAATCGGGCAATATCATCCAACGCCAAACCATCAATGAGTATTTGACCTTCGTCTGGCTTGCTTAAGCCCGCAATACAACGCAATAGCGTTGTTTTTCCTGCCCCTGGCTTACCAAGTAAGCCCACACGCTCACCGGGAAAAAAAGATAATGAAACAGCCTCTAATACAATGGGCCGACCTGCATAGCGTTTACTCAAAGCGACGATAGTAATATTGCCTGTGATTGTGGGTCGTGATGTATAGGCACGCTCGTCTACGTGTTGTAATGTATTTTCCATTCGTTGCGCTGCACGGTGGAAATCTTGCCACTTTCCGATAACCATATAAAGTGAAGAGATTAAGGACATAGCGCGAGCAGTTAATATATTACAGGCTATTAAGCCACCGACTGAAAGGCTTCTCGCTTCTATCAAATAGGCACCGGCAACTAACATTGTCACCGTGCTCAGCGTCATCATCCCTGCTGATAAGGTACTGGAATGGTTTGTTGTGATACGTCTTTTCCCGTCAATATTGGCGGTTTCTACTGAGAAGTCACGCCAACGCCGTAAAAAGAAGCTTGTTTTAGGGACAGTACGTAATACATCAAGTGAATTTAAAGCTTCCCCCATATAGCTTAACTTTTGAGTTGTGAGTTTTTCTGCTTCTTTGCCCAGCATGTTGTTTCTTCGCTGAATAATATAACCAATACAGACATAGAGTACGACTAATAATGATGCAACAATGACTAGTGGCCAAGCTATTAAACCAACCGCGAGTAAATAAAGTAATATAAAAGGTAAGTCGATAATGGCCAGCAGGTAGGTTGATGAGACAAAATCTCTGGCCACGGATAAGTCGCGGTAATTGGATAGAAAACGAGCAAAACCACCTGATATATCTGTTTGTTGAAGCAGGCGATGCCAGAGTGACTCATCTCCTCGCAAGGTTAAATGTTTAGCTATATATTCTGTTGACCAGGCCCTCACCACACGCATTGCGGAATCCGTAATCAAATACAACGCCATGCCTAATGTAAGCGCCCAAAGTGTTTCAAACACGTTGTTGCTAACAACTTTATCGTAAACCAGCATCGAAAATAAAGGAACGAGTAATAAACCAGTATTGATAAATATACTTGCTAAACCAACCTCTGCCCAAGCGGCGCGTAATGCAGGCCACAATGATGATAACGAGTTTAAGTCATCATTTTTTGTTGGATCGGTTGGCACACTAAATACTACCGCCTCAATTATGCCTTCATAATCAGGGGCATCAGCAAGCGGTTGGCCATCAAGATCTAATGTTTGCCAACGATTTTTGTGACGTCGTAATAACAAGAATCCGCCACTATTTAGTCTGAGTAAGGCTAATTCACCAGGCAGATTTAAAATATCTCTAAGGTACGCTTTTAAATGTGTCGCTGAGTAGCCTGTCTTATCCAGTCTTTTGGCTTGAAACGGCCAATTGTCAGTATGTTTTGTGAGTTGATTGACTATCTTACTCAGTTTTTTTAGTACATCTTGCCGTGTACCATAGCAACCTGAAATAGCATGCAGCACAGCCTGTTTGTCTAGGCCAAATTCAGGCTTTTGCGCTTTGATCGGTTCAGCCACGAGAGATAGTTTTCATGTGAATCTTCCATTTCATTAAGACATTAAGCCGTTTGCCAATGAATGGCGGCTATTTTTGTATCGCTACTATCAAAGACAACATAATCTACGCCATCGTAAACATTGAAGCTTTGTAGTGTCTCACCTGCGGCAGCAGTAAAATTAAGACTATCTCCAGACTCAGCTTTAACCCAAAGGTTAGAACCATTGCCATTATCAGCAAAGTTGCGTACGTCTGAACTTGTCATTTGTAATATCGTATTCACATTGTCTCGAATGTCTAAAATTTCCGAGGTATCTGTTATGTTTGCTAGCGATGTCATTGAGTAACTTCCTGCTACTAAATCTGTTAGCTTAATCGTGTCACCGCCACCGTTGAGATCATAAGAATTGCTTTCACCACGATATCGACCACCCAAACTATTTGCCGACACAATCATCACATCATCGCCATTACCGCCATAGACAGTATCGAAACCTTGGCTAGCATCAATGACATCATTACCGTTGTAACCACGGAGTAGATCATCGCCCAGACCGCCAATCAACAGATTGTCAGCGTTATCACCATAGAGAATATCGTTATAATCTGAACCCGTAAGATTTTCAATGCTTGAATATATATCACCTAAAGCGTCGCCTAAATGTGTAAGTGATGCTCCACCCAATGTTGCTCGAACAGCAGAGGTGGCATTGATATAAGAGGCGGTATCAATACCTTCTCCGCCGATAAGTGAATCAGCGCCGGCGCCACCAACAATAAGATCATTTCCAGCACCACCCTCAAGAACATTATTAAAACGGTCACCTATCAACGTATCGTCGAATGCAGAACCTGTAATATTTTCAAAATTGCTAAGCGTATCGTTCCCAGCCCCACCCGTTGCCGCGTGCGCCCCTGTACCCAATAAAGTTGCACCTGAAATATTCACACTAACACTGCTCGATGCCTGGCTATAGCTAACAGTATCCGTGCCGCCTACGCCATCTAGAGTATCGTTTCCAAGCATGCCCTCGATGATATTCGCGGCACCATTACCCGTAATTGAATCATCTGAATTTGAACCAATTACATTCTCAAAATTGGTCAAGGTATCATTACCAGCGCCGCCTGTTGCATTAATACCGGCGTTACTTAAGTTTACGACCACGGCAGAAGGAGCAGTAATATAGGTAATCGTATCAACGCCCGCTCCAGCGTTAATGATATCGTCACCCGCACCACCATCTATTACGTTGTGACTAGCATCACCCGTTAAGGTATCGTCAAATTCAGAACCGATTAGATTTTCTATGCCTGATAATATATCGCCCGCAGCGTCACCACTTATACCTGTACTGTTGATGGTAACAGCCACTCCCGCAAGGGCATTAGAATACGAGACGGTATCTATACCGTCGCCGCCCGCTAGAGTGTCAGTACCTGCACCACCAATGATTAAATCATTACCTTTACCGCCCATAATGCTATTGGCATTTGCATCACCGACCAAGATGTCATCAAACTTTGAACCCGTGATATTTTGGAAATTAGTGAGAGTATCGTTATCTTCTCCGCCCGTTGCCGAGTTAGCGGCAATACCTTCAACACTATTGCTAGAGATATTTACAGAAACCGCGGCATTTGAATACACATAGCTAACCGTATTAATACCAGCAGCGCCATCTAAGATGTCATTTCCTAAACCACCTTCGATAATGTTATCGGCACCATCTCCTGTCAAGACGTCACCATAGCTAGATCCATACAGATTATTAATATTACTGATGCTATCACTTTGGCTATTTGTACCGTTTATTGTCACCACTACGCCACTTATAGCCGTTAAATAGGAAAGTGTGTCATTGCCTAAACCACCATCAATATTATCAGCACCTTGGCCAGCGTCGATCCAATCATCGCCAGCACTGCCTATAATCGTATCGTCATGTACAGAACCTATTACACGTTCAATATTGATTAAGGTATCGTTACGACCGGCACCGTTAACGGTGCCTACCTCTAAATCAATAGTGACGCCACCTATTGCATTTAAATAGCTGGCCGTATCAAAACCGCCACCACCATTAAGTGTATTAGTACCTAAGTTACCGTCTAAAATATTGTTGTTGCCATCACCATATAATGCATCATCGAAAATAGAACCCGTAATATTTTCGATTCCAAAAAACTGGTCACCTGTAGCATCATTAGTGCCTGTTATGATGTTCGATATATCAGCGGTTACACCTACAGTTGAGTGTGCATAACTCACGGTATCACTGCCGGTGCCACCGTTAAAAAAGTCCGCTCCAGTTAAACCCTCAAGTACATCATCGCCGTCGCTACCCTCTAATACATTGTTATTTGCATTACCAATAAGTACATCGTTAAAGGTGGAGCCAACGAGAGTATTTATATCGAAATAGGTGTCTCCGGCAGCGTCGCCACTATTAAACACACTAGGGCCCGTGCTAAATGAAGGGGTCAATGTTGCTATAACGCCTTGTCCTACAGCCGTGGTAGCGCTGCCTGCTGCAGCTAAACCCGCATTAGCGTAACTTGCGGTATTATTACCACCACCGCCATAAAGTTGATCTGCACCCGCCATACCCTCTAAAACATCATCGCCACCATTACCATCTAATCTATTGGCGTTACCATCACCATATATAAAATCACTATAACCAGAACCATACACGCGTTCAAAATTGGCTAAGGTATCGCCTGTGGCGGTATTGGTAAAGACAATGCCTAAAGTGGTGTTAATGCTGGCATCCATAAGGGAGACAGTGACGCTGCCATTACTGTAATAATCATATCGCACCAGATCATAGCCCGCGCCGCCATCAAGAATATCAGCACCTTGACCACCTTGTAGTTGATTATCATTGTCATCGCCGATTAACACATCGTTATAGTGTGTTCCATAGGGCAAATTCTCAATATTTACTAACGTATCATTTCCACTCCCACCGGTTACTACGCCGGTATTTAGATTGGCAATAATGCCACCAGGTGCATAGCGATAATCAATATCATCATTGCCCCCACTGCCCCCCGTGATCACATTATCAAAATTATCCGCATAAAAAAGAGCAGAGCCAGTACTGGCCACCGTGATATTTTCAATATTAGTAAAACGAACCAATGCTGAACCGCGTTGCAGTGTGCCATTATTCATATTGAAACTCAAATATGTCGCTATAGCATTATCGACAACCAAGGTATCTGTTCCAGTACCGCCGTCTATATTATCGGTAACAGCGTCATAATTCGTTAGCGTAATGATATCGTCACCGCTGCCGCCATCCAACACAGCAGCACCTTCACCATCATCAGAAAGGTTATCATTCCCTGCGCCACCAAAGAGGCTATCCTCTCCTGTGCCACCGGTTATCGTATCGTTTCCAGCTCCACCGATTAAGAGGTTGTTATTTTCATCACCTTCTAAGCTATCATCAAAAGCAGACCCCGTTAGGTTTTGAATTTGTGAATAACTATCACCTAAAGCATCACCGGTATTAATACTGGCATCGAGTAATGAGGCCGTTACACCTAATCCTCCACTCTGATCCGTGCCATGTGCGTAGCTCGCAGTATTAGTGCCGGCACCCCCCATAAGAGTATCGGCTCCAGCCAGGCCTTCAAATACATCATCACCACCATTACCGATAAGTATATTGTCATCGCTATTACCGATTAACAGGTCATTAAATTCAGAACCCGTTATATTTTCAATACTTTGGAATGTATCGCCAACAGCATCACCTATATTCGTAAAACCGGCGACACCGGTGGTGAGCGAGACTGAAACAGCTGAAACAGAGTGAGCGTAGCTAGCAGTATCAGAGCCTAGCCCCCCCACTAATATATCAGCACCAGACATGCCTTCCAGTTCATCATCACCGCTGCCACCGGTGAGTGTATTGGATAGATCATCACCGATTAATACATCACTAAAATTGCTTCCGGTAAGATTTTCAATACTTGAGAAGGTGTCACCTAAGGCATCATTTGTTAGTGTAACAGCAGGACCGACGGTAAACACGGAGTTGAGCGAGGCGGTCACGCCTAATGAAGAATGTTCATAACTAACAGTATCATCACCCGAACCACCGATGAAAGTGTCCGCTCCAGCGAGACCTTCAAGGAGGTCATCGCCTAAATTCCCATTTAGTACATTGTTATCTGCATTACCAATTAAGGTATCAGCTTGATTACTGCCGATTAAGTTTTCAATACTACTAAAGCTATCTCCAGCAGCCTCATTGGATTGCACTACGCCAGATATACCCGTTGTTAGTGTCGCCGTCACCCCCGTTACAGAATTTATATAGCTAACGGAATCGATACCTGAACGGCCATCATAACTATTCGCTTGAATACCTGTGGCACTAATAATTGTATCATTGCCCGATCCGCCAATTATATTCTCAATGCTATTCAAGGTATCGCCATCAGCCTCACCTTGAGTACCCAGACCGTTAGCAAGATCGACAATAATGGTAGAAAAAGCATATTCATAACTTGCCGTATCATTACCCTCGCCACCCTCTAAAACATCGCCATTACCGCGGCCTATTAAGATGTCATTACCGGCTCCACCCGTTAATATATTGGCCTGTGCATCCCCTACAAGGGTGTCACCAAAGATTGATCCTGTTAGATTTTCGATATTAACGTAAGTATCACCAGCCGCTTCATTAGTGTTGACGAGCGCTAAGCCCGAATCAAGTGAGGCAATGACGCCAGTGACGGCGTTTTCATACGTTGCGGTATCCACACCCTGGCCACCATCGAGAATATCGGCACCAAGCCCACCATCTAAGACATCATTGCCTACACCGGCATTTAAGGTGTCATTACCATCTTCACCGTGTAAAATATCACGTCCCGCACCGCTGTGAACGACATCATCATTAGCGCCAGCAAAAACTTCAACACCAACACCGGAACGCGGTAGCACCATTAACGGCGCGCCGGTAGAGCTTGTGACGGTAAAGTCATCTTGTGAGTTCGCATCTCGCAAAGTAAAATTAAGATTATTGATAACCTCAAATTCAAATACACCCGCAAAACCATGGACAATCAAATCTGCTGCAAAATCAAAAGAAACATTACTGTCATCAACGTTGTAAACAAGATTGATATCTAAACCATTAAGTAACATATCTGCTGTAGGTGTAATATGCCAAGAATTTGAAGTAGCGCTGTCTCGTGTTACTCCAGCGCCTGTTATATCAAAACCAGGAATTGATGCGATAATAGGATTAAAAACTAACGCTATTGATGTGACGTCAGAAAAGTTATTAATCGTAGCATGTAGGGTTTTACTCCATTGGCCTTCACCGGTACTAAACGCAGTATTAAAATTAATAGTATCGGCATCTGATGTACCAAAAATAATTTCTTTAGTGGCTTGTGAACTAGGGCTAGAACGAAGCTCTAGTTGCTCAGATGATGCCGCTGGATCATAAGCGCCTAGGGGTAAATCGCTTCGTCCAGAGGGCGTGACTTTAAACTCAGAAGAAGTAAATAATTGCTGTGATACATTGGGTTGACCAAGTCCGGTCCCATTAAGTAAGTCCTCTATACTTTGTTGCGTTTTTTTACCTACTTTATAGACGGTAGGTGGAGGTGTCATTGGCGGCACTACCGTATCAGCCACATCCCCCTCCCTACCTCCATCTCCAGAGTTTTGCATTGATGAGGATGACGATCCAACTCCTACTTTAACCATAGGCGCAGGGGGTGGTGAGTCAGGTGATGGATTTGATTCTGAGACGGGTTCTTGTGGCGCCTCTTCAGCATCAATATTCTCAGAGACTAGTCTTAAACTTCCCGCTTTGGAAGGGTTCACTATTCCCACTAATTTAAATAGTTCTGATAGCGCTATAGATTGATCCGCAAATATTGCGTCTACCGGCTCTGGCTTAAGCGCATCCAATGCACCGTTAAGAATAACAATATGTTCACCATTAGCAAAAGTCAATAACAGATCAACATCGGCTATATCAACAAGCTTCAATGCACTGATTGTTTCATTTACAACAACGTCGCCATTTTCTTGACGAAGAGCTTTTGTTAAATTACCCGTCATTAGTTCAGCTGCGTTAATGGGGTTCTCTAGCATTAATTGTATTGTTTCACCGTTTGTGGTTTTTAGATTCGCCATAATCCCTACCCCTTACATTTATCTATATTTAACAACTATTGTTAAAAAATACCAGAACCATAAATCGTTATTAGTCTTTGGATTATTTTTTCGTTGTTTCTATCAATATATTCATCAATCGTTGAATCTCTGTTGCATCATTAGTCATGCATATCTTGATTTCTATCATTTGTTCACTGACCAATGTTTTACTCTGCTCCATCACATTTAACATAGCACCAAGTTGTCTTCCAACTCGTTGTAATTCAGTTCGGAAATTAGTTGCAGCTTCAGTATTTTCCGTCAAAGTACGCAACATATCAGCACGCTGATGTTGAAAGTCTTTAGTTTCTGCACTTAAAATGCGATCTTGTGATTTTGCATGTTCTGACATTCTTTCTTCTATACGGCTTAGTATTCTTAATTCTTCTGACTTATAAGATTGCTCTGGCCGGTCGATTTGAGTTGTAGTATTTTCAACTTCATGTTGATTATCTACTGTTTCATTAGCTGGCCTCGTTATTCCATCACCAAGCGCAATTGGGGCAGCATCATAATTATTTAAAGTATAGGTTAATCCTGATTGGCTATACGCAAAACCGTCGTGAGCAAGAGCGAACTCAATATGTTGGGCAATTTCAGAATCCAGAATGGCTATGATTTCATTCATGCACCGTCGTAATGAAACCATCATAAAGCTAAGAACCAGAGAACCCAGTAAACCATACATAGAAGCAGAGAAGGCTATTCCCATTGAATGCATAGGTGCTTCCATTCGATTGACCATCGTCCCAAAAACTTCAATAGGATCTGCGGTCGCCATATCAAGCGAAGCAAAGCTACCAATCAAAATAGCAATGTCATCTAAGGTTGCGAGTAATCCGATGAAGGTACCTAATAATCCTAGTCCAACTAAAAGACCACTTAAAAACTGCGGCAAAGCATTACGACTGCTTAAGCGCGTACGAGCCTTTTGCAGTTCATTTTCAAGTGCAATTTGTTCTTGGTGTGAAATAGCCCGCTTACTAGTGGCAGAAATCATGCGGAGCACATATGCGATATCGGCATCACATTCTAATGCCATTTCTTGAAGTTCTTTAGCCGAAGAATCTTGACGCTGAGCATCAGTAAAAAGGCCTAACTGTTTTATTTCATACATGAGCTTCTTCATACTCATTAGAATGAGTACACCACCCACTAATGTGATGACAAAGATAAGATAATTAATTTGTGGATGAGGATTGCTTACAACTGTTTTAACAATAGCATCACGATAAACAAAAGCTGAAGACAGCAGAAAAATAAACGGCAATGCCGTATATAAGTAGTAAATTTTTAATCGTTTATACATACGAAGGTTCCCATTGTTTTTTCTGAAATTTCATATCAAGTCTCAATAGTTGAGATAATAGGCCATTGCTATCATCAGCGAGGGTCCCGAAAAGCACCATCACGAAAACGCATAATTGGCGATAATAAATAAGACAAAATGGTACGTTTCCCTACCACAATATCTGCAATAGCTATCATGCCGGGTACGGCTTCAATTTGTTGTGTAGTATCATCAATAACGGCCTCCACCATTACGCGATAATAGCGACCCTCATGCTCATCCATTAATGTATCCGCACTGACATCCGTTACCTTCCCATTTAATGTTCCATACGTGGCGTAATCATATGCACCGATACGTACTCGCGTCGTTAATCCTGTACGCAGATTTGCACGATCATTAGGTTTTGCATGTGACTCGATAACAATACCACTGTAACTAGGCGTAATTTCCATCAGTACTTCACCTGGCTTGATAACACCTCCTACTGTTGAAATAGCTAAACGATTAACAATTCCTGCAACTGGGGCTCTAACTTTATTTCGTTCTAATCTGTCAGTGTTTGATACCATTTCGAACTTTGACATTTCCAAATCTGCCCGTACTTGTGTTAATTCAGCAGATGCTTCCGCCTGATAACTTGACCATACCAATGCAATTCGAGACTGTGTTTCTGCAACAGCGGCCTGTAATCTTGGAATAGCGGACGTAGCAGCGGCAATTTGTGAGAGAAGTTGTTGCACACTAGATTCAATATCCAACAACTCGATATCCGATGCGGCATTCTTCTGGCGTAATTCATTAATTATTTTAAATTTTTGCTCGGCAAGTTTTAATTCAGAAGAAACATTAAGCTGTTTGCTTTTCGCCTCATTAATTTCACCTTTATTTTGAGCACTTTGATTGTTTAATACGCGCACTTCTTCAACAACTTTTGCTCGACGTGACTTAAATGCCGCTTCTTCAGAGGCTTTTATATTTGCATCTTCAAAATTTACTGGAAATACCACGTAATCGGCACGTCTCGACTCAGCTAACAGCCTTGCTTCACGACCGACAAAGGCCGCAGATTTAGATCTGTCCTGATCGCGATTTGAGCGTGCACGGATATCTGAGAGCTCCATAAGCACTTGACCCGCGGCAACAACTTGGCCTTCCTGAACCAAAATATCTTGAACGATTCCACCTTCTAAGTGTTGTAGTATTTGAGATTTTCCTGCTGGGATGACACGACCTTGAGTACGAACAATAATGTCGACCTGAGCGGTACTCGCCCAATATAAAAATCCTGCAGAGGAACACAGCACAATAAGCACAAAAACGGTACGGGGTTGGACTTGAAAAAAAACTTTAAAAATTATACTCATCATTACTGTTTAGAAACGAGTACCTTGGTATTATCAGCGGAGGCTAGTCCCTCATGGACCAACATTGTAATCATGTCGTTTGGTACCTTCATTTCTATTAGTTGATTGCGTACTGCAATTGCTCGATAAAATCCTATTCGTTTTGCTTCTGAAAAGCCGGCAGGGACGAAAATTTCAATTTGAGCGGCTCCACCATCAGCAATGGTAGCTAATGCATCACGTAGTTTTACGGATTCTTCCTCACTTAATGTGACGCTTTCTAACTTGAAGTCTACAATGACATCACCAGAACGCATTGTCTCCTCCAAGTTTTTGCTAGGCTTTGGAAGGGGTGTTTTAGCAATAACGATTTTGGCTGTCTGTTGTACATGATCAGCTTGTACAATTTGTTTGCTCAAAGCTTCGATTTGTTTTTTTAATTCACTAACTTCAACATCATTCGCTTTAACTATGTCATCTAATTTTTTTTGAAATACAAGGTCTTTCACTGCTTCTAACGCCGGCACATCACTTACAATTGCTTCTATCTTAGGCAGCGGAACATCATCTTTATGACGATTTATTTCCAACGCGAACATAAAAACTGCCACAATCATGATGGTGAGCATGAAGAGTAGATTAAGTACGAGATTCGTTACTGCATCAACGTAACCTGGCCAAAAGATATCAGAGCCTTCATCTTCTTCAATAGCCATTGTTTAACACCTTAGATACTCTTATCATTATTTTACTAAATTTACGTCTGATTCAGAAAGGGGGGTACCTTGAATTAATCTCACAATTTGAGCAACCGCATTCATTTCTTGGGTATGCAGATTAACAAGGTTCGTGCGAGCCTCGAAGTATCGGCTATAAACATCGAGCATATCTAACAACGATTGTTTACCTGACAACATACGATTTGACATTGATTCAGCAGCAGATGAAATTGAGGCCAGCTCGCTATAACCAGCATCAATACGTTGACGTACCCCTTCTAAAGTAGCGTATTGGGCAGTAACCGCTTGTAATACTCGACGGTTCTGATCGTCTAGTTTGTATCTTATCTCATTAATCCGAGCACTTTTTTCTCGTTCTAACTGCCGATCACCACCACCATTAAAAAGTGACCAATTCATCGCGACCATCATCCGTTGGTCGTTTTGTGAGTCTTCTGCTCCACCAGCATGAGTAGATTTGGTTGTCGATAATTCCAAGTCAAAAGTTGGAAGATATCTCCCCTTAGCACTTTTTTTATCAAGCCTGGCCGCTTGTAATTCTTTACGCAACATAGCAACATCTGGGTTTAATGCAATTGCAAGTGGCATAGCTTGTTGTACATCTGTCGGTACTATTGAAATACCTAAATCTTCTAGATTAGGTAGAAGCATTGTTGAGGGAGCTAAATTTACGAGTCTTACAAATTCAACTCCTGCCGCTGCTTGTTGAGCTTCTTGCTCGATACGTGCAGATCGAGCATTCAGGCTTCGAGCGCGAACACGCTCCTTATCAGAATGAGAGGCCAAGCCAGCAGATGAACGTTTATCAATATATTCAAATAAGTCTTGTAGTTGGTTCTCATAATCTGAGGTCATCATTACTTGAATTCGTGCTGAAACCAATGAAAGATAGGCATTTACAGTGTCTAAATACGCATCCCCCTGACTTGAACGTACACTTTCTTGTCGTGATTTTTCGATAATTTCACGACGTTTCCAATCGTATAAACTAGGTATGTCGAGTAGTGGTTGGGTAAAGGTCACTGACGCATCTGACCTAGAATGATTGTTAACCGATTCAAGTGATCCCGTTGTTGTGTCGATCGCTGAACCTGGTGCGGATCGTTCTCGACCAGTCTTCACATTGAGTAATAATGAGGGTAACAAAAAGGCTTTTGCTTGACCTGTTTGCGCTTTAGCTTGATCAACTCGAGCATAAGCAATATGAATATCCCGACTAAATCCTAGTGACACGGTGATCGCATCAGCTAAACTGATATTACTAACCGATTCCACTGGTTCAAAATTTGGTCCTTGCACGCCCGTAGTGAAATCACCTCGCGCACCCGCTGCAACAAAGACTTCATACGTTCCAACTAAACCAACTAAACTGTGTTCACTTGGCATCCTAAAGCGGAGATTAATATCTTGACTACTTGAAGAAGGTATCTGGCTAGCCGTCTCTGAGGGTATATTTTCTTCCTCATTTTCAGAGAAAATAACTTCCTCGGAAATGCTCGCACTTACAGGGCTATCTTGTCCGACACTTGCGTTTGAAGGTCGCGCGACCCTTTGTGATGGTGGCAGAATAGCATTAATCGCGTCTACTGCCGCGGCACTAGCATTGCTGGCTGCAGTAGCAGCCGCAGCCGCAGCCGCAGCCGCTACTGCAGCCGCATTGGCCGCATTGGCCGCAGCAGAGAGAGTCGTGCTTGGTTTCGGTGTTATATTCTGTTCTATTGTGGATCCGTCAGCAAAAGCCTCGAGATTTAAAAAACATAACCCAACAATTAAAGCGAAATGTTTTCTTATTATGCTAGTTCTCATCTAAATTTATGATTGATTTTTTTATTACATTTTAGTGCTAAAGTTGGACGAGAAATTAATGTAATTATAGTTTGATGCTGTCATGGCGATTCTCTTAGGTTAGGTCTTACTTACTAATTAATGGTTTATATGAATTTAATGTTGAAAGTGAAATCAATCGCCGCACTACATGGAACGATGCGATAGCGAGTGAGTAGTGCAAGCCGTCCGTAGGGGCTGGTAATAACAGCAGCTTTCGTAACGTAGTGAAGAATAGTGCAGTTATTACATACTCGCCCCGTCAGTCGCTTGAGAGCCGATGCGTTAGCGAGGTGACGAGGACGTCGGAGGCAAATGGTCGTCACCGCACGGAGTCGAATTAAGCCATGGATGGATTAATTCTTTCACGAGTACGGTGACACGCTGGTCATATGGTAACGCTTATCTAGCAACATATCCTGAACATTAAAATTACTAATGGTAATAATAAACTATACTCAATCAGCCTAGAGAGGTTAGAGTTTTATAACCTAAGCACTTGCATTTGAAACAAAAAAATCATGGAATTGACAATATCAAAAACACCTAATGCGTTGCCTGAAAAAAATAAGTATAAAGCCAGACTATTTTCATTGGCACTATTCTTAAGGCGCCATCTTCTTCACCTAAGCAGCCCTCTAACGAGGACAACCACTAGGATGTTGCACACAATATAGGGGGAGTTGGCCCCGATGTCAAGAAAAACCAAACTGAGCAAGGAGATGACAGTGCCAGTTATGCACCTCCACACTTATTTCCGTGTCAGCTAGACGGTTAGTTGTGGCAGAATAATTCGTCCAAATAGAATTGCTAATCCAACAAAGTCTAATGGATGACAAGGATTAAGGCTAAACTCCCTATCAGGGAAAGTACTGCAGATAAGAGTCATTAAATCTTGTTTACTGAAACGCTATAATCCCCATCCGAATATCCAGTACCCACCATGGAGATAAGGTCAGCATCTGACCTACCCACACGAAATTTGCGATAGGCAAGCATTAAGTGGCTCAGTTCGTTGATCGATATAGAGACTAAAGCAAGGTCGATTAGTCTGAAGTAGCGACCGGCCAAGTTAATTGTCGTCTAATATTTAGCACGTCACAGAATGTTGATGATAAAAAAGGGAAGTTTGATTTTCTGATACTTATATATAGTAGATGCCCTGATGTTCTTGAAAGAGTATTTTCAGATAATAATAAAAATTCAGAGCTATTAGAAAAAACTAAAAGGCTTCTAAAGGGAAAGCGGCAAGAAAAAGTGATGGCCAAGCTTTATATCTTTTTCATAAAACGGTTCTCTGATTGTGATTATTCTGAATTGCCGAGTATAAAAAGAAGATTTCCATCAGTTGGTCGTTTTGATATTAATAAACATATAAGCTGAAGGGCAAAAGCTATATGCTAGTAAAAATCGCTCCAATGTCCGCTTTTGGCTGTGAATTCACAGCACACACCAGACATTATTTTGACCGACTTCAATAAAGAAGGGGTCACGAGGGAATTCGGAAATTATTGTACGTTAGTGTGCAGTAAGGGTGACCTCAGAGTTAGGTAATTATTACCCGCTAAGCATCCGCCACTTTCACTAAGCCTTGCTTTGCCATCAATCTACAGATGGTCGACGGATGTACCTGAAACAGTCTCGCTACGTCTGCTGCAGATTTCTCACCCGACTGCACCCAACGTGTCACTTCTTTTTGCTGTTGAGTAGTCAACTTTGGCCTGCGACCACCGACACGGCCTTGTTTTTTAGCGCTTGCCAGACCAGCAAGCGTCCTCTCACGAAACATTTCTCGCTCAAATTCCGCGAACGACCCCACGATCTGCATCATCATCCGACCCGCAGCGCTACCCGTGTCAATGTTTTCAGTGAGACTGTAGAAGTGAGCGCCGGCTGTCTCGATACGCTCTAAGATTGTGAGTAGGTCTTTAAGCGAGCGCGACAGCCGGTCGAGCTTCCATACAATGACCACATCACCTTCCCGCAGTTGTTCAAGCATCTTGTGAAGCTGAGGCCGATCCCAGCGTCCGCCAGAAGCCTTCTCTCTGAAAATCCTCTCGCAGCCGTTTTTTTTCAGTTCGTCATTTTGCAGCTTGTTGTCTTGAGATTGAGTTGAGACCCGTGCATATCCGATTTTCATGTTGTGGTACCCTATTGCAATTTATTCTAATTGTGCAACAGTATTTCGCAACACTTCAAGCCCCTAATTACTGTGGCCTCTGTTTTGTTGCTAAAACACTCGTTTTTGCAATAGGAATTCAATGTCAAGAAAACCGTTATTAACACCTACGGAGCGTGAAAATTTACTTGCACTGCCTACGGATGAGTCAGAGCTAATACGGCTGACAACTTTTAGTGAGCAGGATATCCAGTTGATTAATCAGCATCGAGGGGATGCCTCTCGGCTTGGCTTTGCCATTCAGCTTTGTTACCTCAGATATCCAGGTCGTATATTGGAAGATGGCGAGAACCCACCACAGAAGTTGCTGAAAGAGGTAGCTAAGCATTTAAAAGTATCGGTGAGTCAATGGCCTCAATACTTTCAGCGAGGAACTACTCGTCGTGAGCACCTCCGCGAGCTATATACTTACCTTGGACTACAAGCTTTTACAGCAGGGGTAAACAAGCAGGTTGTCAGTCACTTGACGGAGTTGGCCATCCAAACGGATCAAGGGTTGGTGTTGGCTGAAGAAATGGTTTTTTGGCTGCGACAGCACAATACCATTGTACCCACGGTCTCCGTCATTGAACGAGTTTGCGCTGAATCCCGTACACAAGGAACGCGGAGAATCTACGATACTTTAAATACCGCATTACTTCGTTCGCATCGACAGGCACTCGACACCTTATTGGAGCTGAGAGAGAATAGTAAGCTAACCCTTTTAGCATGGCTCCGCCGGCCTCCCGGTAAAAGTAACGCTAAGCATGTGCTGCTGCATATCAATCGTCTTAAGGCAATTGAAGCCCTCAATCTACCCGAAGGAATTGAGAAACAGGTTCATCAAAATAGGTTGATCAAGCTAGCACGAGAAGGCGGCCAAATGGTTGCCAAAGATCTGGCCAAATTTGAACCCGCTCGCCGATATGCCACATTAGTTTGTGTGGTTGTCGAAGCGCGTGCCACGTTGATCGATGAGATTATTGACCAGCACGACCGGATTATGGGAAAGGTGTTTAGCAAAGCCAAGCGAACACATGCAGAGCAATTGCAAAAATCTGGCAAGGCCATACATGCCAAGCTACGCCAGTATTTAGAAATTGGCCAAGCTCTAATAGAGGCAAAGAAGGAGGGTAGGGATCCTTTTACTTCCATTGAAAAAGTCATGTCATGGGAGTCGTTTGAAGCCAGTGTCAATGAGACGAGTCTATTGGCAAAAAAAGAATCGTTTGATTTTTTGGATCTGATTGGCAAAAGCTACTCACAATTGCGCCGGTATACACCAGAAATGCTGACAGTCCTTAGTTTAAAGGCCGCTCCAGCAGCTCAAGAAATTTTGAACGCAGTAGAGATATTGCGACAAATGAATGATAGTAAAACGCGGAAAGTACCTAGCGAAGTCCCTGTCAGTTTTATTCCTAAACGATGGAAAAAGCTTATTTTCACTGATGCTGGGATTGAACGGCGATTCTACGAGTTGTGCCTGTTAAGTGAATTAAAGAGAGCGCTGCGGTCTGGTGATATATGGATACGAGGCTCTCGACAGTTTAAAGATTTCAATGATTATCTGATGCCAGTAAACCATTTTAAATCAGCTCAGAATAAAAGAGAGTTGCCATTGGCAATTCTGCCTGATAGCGACGTTTACCTGAACCAGCGGCTGGCATTATTAAAAGAACAACTGGAAACAGTTAATCGATTGGCATTATCAGAAGAGCTACCAGACGCCTCAATTACAGATACCGGGCTACGAATAACTCCATTGGACAAGGCTGTTCCAGATGAGGCAAAAGCACTGATTAGCCAAGCGTCAGGTATGTTGCCACACCTCAAGATTACCGAGCTTTTACAGGAAGTCGATGAGTGGGTTAGCTTTACCGATCATTTCACTCATTTGAAAAATGGTCGAGAAGTAAAAGATAATACCTTATTGCTGACCGCTATTCTGGCAGATGGTATTAATTTGGGACTGACCAAAATGGCTGAGTCTTGCCCAAGTAGTACTTATTCCAAGCTAGCATGGTTGCAGGCGTGGCATATCCGAGACGAAACTTACTCATCTGCATTGGCTGATATAGTTAATGCACAAGTACAGCACCCTTTCGCTGACCTTTGGGGTGATGGTACTACCTCATCATCTGATGGCCAGAATTTTAAAACAGGGGGACAAGGGAAATTTTCAGGCCAAGTTAATTTGAAATATGGGCAAAAACCAGGTGTTCAACTTTATACCCATATATCTGATCAATACAGTCCTTACCATGTACAGGTAATCAGTGCCGGAATCAGGGATTCCACTCACGTCTTAGATGGACTATTACACCATGAATCTGATTTAAGAATAGAGGAACACTATACCGATACAGCTGGTTTCACGGATCATGTCTTTGCTTTGATGCACCTACTCGGTTTTCGTTTTGCTCCCCGCATTCGGGATCTTAACGACAAACGGATCTTCATTACAGGCGATTCCAGTGAATACCCAAGATTAGCACCTATGATGGGCCGACAGATCAACGTTAAGCTGATCAAAACTCACTGGGATGAAATACTGCGATTAGCGACTTCAATCAAACTGGGGACAGTGACAGCATCACTCATGCTACGTAAGCTCGGCAGTTATCCACGTCAAAATGGATTGGCACTTGCGCTGCGAGAACTGGGACGGCTTGAACGTAGTTTGTTCATGCTGGAGTGGATACAAAGCCCGGATCTCCGCCGTCGAGTTCAAGTTGGACTCAATAAGGGAGAATCCCGTAATGCTCTGGCTCGGGCTGTATTCTTCAATCGGCTGGGTGAAATTCGAGATAGAAGTTTTGAACAACAACGTTACCGTGCAAGTGGTCTGAATTTAGTGACGGCTGCAATTGTTCTATGGAATACGACATACCTTGAACGAGCAATTCAAGCAATGAAGGATAACGGTCAAAAGGTTGATGAAACATTGCTATCCCATTTGTCCCCACTAGGTTGGGAGCACATTAATTTGACGGGGGATTATATTTGGAACAGTAGGCAACAGCTGGTTGCTGGAAAATATAGGCCATTGAGAACTAGTGACGAGGATTAAAGCTGGGTTGATGGTTCAGTAACGTACAATAATTTCCGAATTCCCTCGTGACCCCTTATACGCAGAACCCCGACAATCGCTCCTGTAAGAATGGAAACTAAACCACTTAGCGAAAGCACTACGACCACCCAATGCCATACCAGATCCAAACGCGTAACGCTGCAAGTTGTAGCTACCAGCAGTGATGGCTATTTCGTTTTCTATAGGCTGGAATGTGGGTTTTTTAGGCACGTAATTGATTGTTGCGCCAATCGCGCCAACACCATTGATGACTGAACCTGGACCTCGCAAGACTTCGATTCTTTCTATAGTCCAAGTATCAGCTGGGAAAGTAACCGTTCCTGCGCCAACATAAAGCCGGGTCCCGTCATAAGTATTGACTACTGAACTGTGGCCATTAAACCCGCGCACAGAAGTGGATGTGCCACCATTGCCTGAGCTGCCACTGGAGGAGAAGCCAGTAGCACGAGTCACTGCCGACAGCCCTGAAAAGTCTCCTTTGATCGCGATAGACTCCTTGCTCACGAAGGAGACACTGGCAGGAGTATCCTGAGCAGTGAGACCTAGGCGACCGGCTGCATTATTTTCTATATCGCTGTATTTCTGATACCCGCCATGAACTACAATTATTTCTAATTCTGGCTTTTCGGCATGAGCGGCCTTCATTGAAAAACAGACCACTAGTCCGGCTGAGAGTAAATACCGCCAAACGCGGTACGAGGCAAGCAATGGTGGTACTTTGTAGTTAATTTTTTTCATTCTACTTTCCAAATATATAGGTTGATATAACGTAATACGTTTATTTTAATAAACAAAAAACCGCACTAACATCTAGCTATTTCATGGATTTTCTTGATTTGTTAAAGCTGTAATTATCGACTCGATGTTATGGCGCATCATATCTAGGTATGTCGACGCAGGACCATTAGCGTCGCTTAGTGCATCGGAATAAAGATTTCCACCGATAGCAGCTCCTGTCTCAGAAGCGATCTGTTCTAATAAACGAGGATTACTGATATTTTCGACAAACAAGGCCTTAATACCCTGCGACTTAATCTGATCAATCAGTTTTGCCACATCGCTTGCCGTCGGTTTGCTATCGGTATTAAAGCCGATGGGCGCTATAAACTCGATGTCGAGTTCACGCCCTAAGTAGCCAAAAGCGTCATGGCTTGTCACAACTCGTCGTTGATTTTTAGGTATGATATTTATTTGCTGAATTAGCTCCTGTTGTAATAACGCAACCTTCTGCTCGAATGTTTTTTTACGCTGAATAAATTCTGCTGCATATTCCGGTTTAATTTCTAACAATACCTGTGAAATGTTGTCGATGTAGATCTGAATATTCTGGAAGCTTTGCCAAGCATGAGGATCAATTTCGTTGTCATTCGTCAATATTTCCACACCTTGACTAGCGACAAGCTGCTCTTTGGAGTAGCTATTGTTATACATCAGACGTGAAATCCAGCCCTCGAAACCTAAGCCATTTATGACGACCAAATCTGCTTTGGCAATAGCAATCGCATCAGAGGGTTTCGGCTGGTAAATGTGTGCATCGCTATTGCGGCCTACTAGGTTAATTATATCAACACGGTTTCCTCCAAGCTCAGCAACTAAATCCTCTAGAATTGAAAAACTAGTTACAACCCTTATGGGTTGTTCATTGTTTGCGACCACCCTAATGGAAAAGATGCTCAACAGGATCATCAATAAAAAAACACTTTTTTTTATTCTCATATCGCTAAGCTTTCAAATGACGACTGGAGATGGATTTTTTTACGTAGCCACCTTCCAAGCCAATTAATAAAGAAATAATATATATTGTGCCAACAGACAAGACTATGGCTGGTCCCGCAGGCAGATCAAGATAATAGGATGACAGCAGCCCGACATAACAACCGCTAAAACTGAATAAAACCGATACAATTAATGTGTTGTCAAGAGTCTTTACCCAAAATCGCGCTGCGGCAGCAGGAAGTATCATGATACTAATCGCCATCAATGTCCCTAGCGCGTGAAAGCCCGCGACTAAATTGACGACCATCAATACTAAAAACCCATAGTGGGCTAGTGCGCTAGCGATGCCGGATCGACGCAAGAATAATGGGTCAACACATTCAATAACCAAAGGCCTATATAAAAAAGCTAAGAGTATGAGGCTGATACTGCAAATACTGGCCAGTAATAATAATGCAGCATTATCTAACGCTAAAATGTTACCGAATAACACATGAAACAAATCAAGATTGCTGTGCTTCAGAGAAAGAATCAAAACCCCTAGAGCCAGAGAAATCAAATAAAATGCGGCTAAACTGGTATCCTCTTTCAAGTGGGTGCTGCGAGCGACCCAACCCGATAATGCAACAACGAGTAGGCCTGCCGCCAAACCACCGATGGTTATCCCTATAAGAGATACTCCTGACACTAAGTAAGCAATGGCTGCTCCAGGAAGGATGGCGTGCGCTATCGCGTCACCAGTGAGGCTCATCTGTCTCAACGTCATAAAAACACCAACAGGGACAGACCCTAGGCAAACAGTAAGACTACCGACGAGCGCCCGTTGCATAAAGGTGTATTCGCTAAACGGATCTATTAGCATCATGTGACCTGCCTCTCGCACCAGGACGCAGATTCATCAAAGTCTTCACACATGTGCTGGGCTCTATTGATATTCTCAGTAGTGAGTACGTCTTGAGTCTTGCCAAAGCCAATGAGCTCGCGTGCAAGAAGTAATGTTTTGGGAATATTTTGTCGCACATACTCCAGATCGTGTGAAACCATCACAACAGTACGTTTGTCTTTATGCCAGGTTTTAATCACCAGAGTGAGATCTGCTATTGTTTTTGTGTCAATTGCGTTGAACGGTTCGTCCATTAAAATAATCATCCTATCTTGTAATAAAATGCGGGCGAATAAAACACGCTGCATTTGCCCGCCAGATAAAGTATTAATCATGCGCTTCTCAAAACCTTGTAACCCGACTACGGCGATGGCTTCTTCGCATTGATACAGATGTTTGCGCCCAGTTGACTGGTGAAAACCAATACTTTGCCACAACCCCGTTGCTACCAATTCAGTCACAGAAAGAGGAAACGATCGATCAATCTGCGATTGTTGTGGCAAATAAGCCACTTCATTTGGATCTAGCCCTTTAATGCTGCCTTGCTTAACAGAAGTTAATCCCGCTAAGGCATTTAATAAGGTCGACTTTCCTGCACCGTTGGGACCGATGACGGCTAGCAGATCACCTCCGTCAATCGTTGCTGTAACATGATGCACCGCCGGATGCTTTTCATAAACGAGCGTGAGGTTATTTAACTTAATACTCATATCAACCCCGTCACGTTGAGCACCATTGCCCAAACAAAAATACATAGCGTTATAGAAAAGGCCACACGAGCGTTTGCACTCCAATATAATAATGGTTTAATGATTATTGGCTTCATAGATGTGTTAACTCGCTTGATAGGAATGTAAGCCCTGTAAATGACACGGTAGTGGCAGCTAAAATTGACAGACTCAAGAAGTGAGTCATACAAAGCCTAGAACAAGCAGCGCCTAGAGGGTCTTTTTTATTTATCGCTCATGTATGATATATCATATCATTATATAGTCAATAGGTAACAATAAATCATACTTCTTGGTAGGCCTTTACATCATCTATCAAAACTACTATCATAATTAAATTATCAAAACACCTTAATCATTATGGTAAGTTTTATGTCTAAAGTGGGTTATGCAAGAGTGAGTACAACAGGGCAAAGCCTTGATGTTCAAATGAGTAAGTTAGAGGCCGCTGGCTGCGATAAAATTTATCAAGAAAAGCGCAGCGGCAAAACAGCATCAAGGCCAGAATTTAAAAAATGCTTGGAATACATTAGATCAGGTGACACCTTAATTATTACCAAGCTCGACAGGCTCGCTCGTTCAGTTATCCACTTATCTCAAATAGCAGATCGCTTTCAAACTGAAAGTATTGAACTTGTCGTTATCGATCAATCTATAGATACAGCAACATCAACAGGTCGACTAATGTTCAACATGCTTTCTTGCATTGCTGAGTTTGAAAATGACCTTAGATCGGAACGGCAAAAAGAAGGTATTGCATCAGCAAGAGAAAAGGGCGTTAAATTCGGCAGAAAACCAAAGCTAACCCCCGAAATTGAAGCCACGATAGTTAAGCTGCACAAAAGCAAAAGCGTGGCTGAGATAGCTGGCCAGCTTGATCTTGGTGTAGCGACTATTTACCGAGTTCTTAAAAAATCAACTCAAAAAAATAATGCAAGCATGTAATTAATGTGTGGTACGTGTTGCGCACTAAGGATTAAAAAGGTATAGTAATCACATGATAAAAAGCTTTAAGCATAAAGGCTTGGAAAAGTTTTTCAGAACCGGCAATGCTGCCGGAATACAGACCAAGCAGGCTGAAAGGTTAATCGATAGATTGGCTTTCCTAGATGCTGCTGATAGTGTCGAAGACATGAATAAACCGGGCTATAGGCTGCATGAATTAGTCGGAAAACAAAAAAGACGCTGGGCCATTAATGTATCTGGTAACTGGCGGATCACTTTTGAATTTGTAGAAGGTGACGCATACATTGTTAATTATGAGGATTATCACTAATGACTTTTCAACAGCATAACCCGCCGCATGTCGGTGGTTTGATTTTCAGGACTTACATTGAACCATTTAAGGGTGTTACAGGAAATATGGTAGCCGATAAGTTAGGCGTGGCTCGCAGTACGTTTAGCCGCTTAATTTCGGGGAAATCTGACCTTTCTCCTGAGATGGCGATAAGACTATCTGCTGTATTGGGTAGCTCGGCTAAAAGCTGGCTAAGACTACAAGAAAGCTATGATTTATGGCACGCAAGCCAGAAGGTAGATACGCAAAACCTAGACCGCATTGATTTTGACAAAGTGGCCTAGAAACGCAACGAAATAACGGAAAGGATGAGGATGCTGTCTGATATTCAACGAATCACATTAGGGCTAGAAATACTAGCTAAATACAAACCTTTAGCTGATATTTGGGGTAAACCTAATTCGACATGGTTTTTAGAAACCCAAGAAGTAGAATATATAGATATTACTGATGAAGACAGAGCCGAACTTTACCATTATGGGTGGAGAAGTAGAGCTCTCTCACCTTATATGTGGATTTTAGCAACTAAAAATGGTTTAGAAGTAGAACAGTCTGATCCTGAATATTTTGCTTAATTTTATGCGCCACACTAACGTAACTTCTACTTATGAAAGATAAATATACCGTTGAAGCAGCAGCAAGGGCCGGAATTAGTTTTACCGTGAACGTTAAAACCCCTTCTGGTGTTAAAACTGTACCTCTACCACTTGATGGAATAGCCGGTTATATCAACAACGTTGCATTTGATGCGTCTCATTTTGGTCTGTCAGAAGCAGATTATAATAAATGGATTGAACAAGGCGGAGCTACAATCTGTTCGAGCATCACAAAAAGCAAAAAACCATGTAAAAATGTCGTTGCTTCACCTGTGCAATTATCGCCCAAAGAATGGTTATCGCTGCAAGGTGAGTATTGCGTTGTGCATGGAGGGCCTGATAGAGAAGCTATTTTAAAACAGCTTGAAAAGCTTAACAATGCTTAAAAACATAGAAATAGAAGTCACTATGCCAGTTTCTAGTGATTCCGCATCAGACTAACGGAAATAGGCAGCTTGTGAGCTTGCCTGTGGTTGTTTTATTCTGGATCGCCGGTGGGTGGATAGGGCTGGCTGCGCTGTTTTATCTTTGGGTAATTCCAAATTTTGAATTAGAAGCACTGAATTACCTTGAACATTACGGCCTTATACGTGAAGAAGGAAGACCTTATGAACCTCGACATTCATGGTGTACCACAACCGGTTTTTCAGACATGTTATTTTTTGAAATTGACCGTCATTCGGACCACCATGCTAGAGGTGAAACCGAATTTTGGAAATTGAAAAGTATAGGCGCACCTAATATGGATAAAGGTTACCTTCCTTTGTTTGTACTCACATTAATACCACCGCTATGGCATCGATACATGAAACATGTGCTCACAGAATGGGATGAAAAATATGCAAGTGAAGGCGAAAAAAAATTGCGGAAAAATTAAATAAAAAATAGGCTATAACCTAGCTCCATCAGAGCGAAAGCATGATCGAGCATGCTTAATTGATGACACTTAGAGTTACTTTACGTAACGTTGGACTTCAAACCCCTGTACTAAATTAGTTTTGCTCAATGAATACAACATAAAGAGCCGCTTATTCATTTCATCATAGAATAAGCGGCTTTTTTATGGACTACCGATGAGGTTTAGTCTCTGACCAGTTTTTTAATTTACTGGTTTTGCCAATGCCAGGATTAAAAGAGTTGGTCGGATCTAGTTTACGATAAAAATTATTGAGTGCTGGCTTGGCTATATACTCATGACCTACATTATGTTCTGCAGGATACTCTGCACCTCGTGCATCAAACGAAGTCAAAATTTGTTGTTTTAGCTTCTTCGCATCCACCCCTTTTTTCAATACATAGTTCTGATGTAGAACATGACAGAATAAATGTCCGTAGTAGAATTTATCTAAAATCAAATCATCAATTTCTGCTGGCAGTTGCTCAAACCATTCTGCTTCATTACGTCGTAATGCGATATCAACGGTCATCATTGCGCCCACTTCATTACGCTTTATTGCGTGATAACGTCCAATCGCACCACCCGCTACAAAGCGATGCAAAATCGCTTTCCCGCCTTCTTCTGGCGTGCATTCAAAATAGTTACCTTGTTGATTGTCAAAAAAGGTTTTAAGGTATGCACGTGCTTCTTCAATACCCTCGCCACTCATCTCCAAAATCCAATGATGTTGATACTGTTGGTAATACGCTTCCATGCGTTTTGGCAAGTGATTAGGCCAGAAATAGCTCAGCGCTTGCATGATGCGATCAGACATTTTATTAGGTAAAAATGTTAATTTGTCGGCCATGCGATCTACGGTTCTTTTTAAATTGAACAATTTAGGGATGTATTTTGAACCTAGCTTCTCAATCACTAAAAATGTATCTTTACCGTACTTTTTACTCACGCCATAGCAGTCACGGTGCATATACTCACCGGACACGGGTAAAGTCTTAAAGCTAGATAAAATATCGCGGCGCATGATAGCCAAAACCTTCGCATCATTAGTACCAACGTAGAAGACCTGTTGCTTCACAATTGGATAGGTATCTAAACGTACCGCAAATACAGCAACTTTCCCTGCACAGCCAGCAGATTCATACAAGCGACGACCATCGTTATTAAACCGTGCAGGTGTATCAGCATCAATTTCTCGCACTCGCTGGTGATACTCATTATCTGATGCCCGTTTTTCTGGATATAAATTATCAGTATCGTTGTATTGTTGTGTCTCTAGATTAGTCAGGATTTCTTCAGGTGTATGACCTAAATCTATGCCTAAGTTATTAACTAATTCGAGTTCACCATTTTCAAGCACTTGAGCAAACAAGGATAATTCTGTGTAGGCGGGTCCTCTTTGAACTAATGCCCCGCCTGAGTTATTGCATACACCACCCACTATAGATGCACCAATACAAGAAGAACCAATAACTGAGTGCGGTTCACGCCCATAAGGTGCTAACGTTTCTTCAAGGCCAAATAGGGTGCTTCCTGGAAAGCCTATAATCTGACGTGCATCATCAAGCAAATGGATTTGTTCAAGACGCATTGTATTAATAATGACAAGAGGTCGATCATACTCATTACCATCGGGAGTCGAACCTCCGGTTAACCCCGTATTTGCAGCCTGCATAATAATTGCGGCGTCCGCTTTCAAGCACAATTGTAATGCCTGCCATATTTCCAACAATGTTCCCGGCTTAATCACCGCTAAAGCATCGCCGCCGCCAAACCGAAAACCTTGGCTGTAAGGCTGGATTTTCACATTATCAGTAAGCGTATAATTATTACCCACTACTCCTCTAAGCTGATTGATGAAGTCTTTTTGGGATATCTGAGCTGACATTTTTTATTCTTTAGATTAAGTGGGTGTGCTGGATTTACAAATATTAATGCTCACAGCGTAAAAATAAAACTCAAGATTGACGGCAGTCTTTACAAACACCGTGTAATTCAAGTTCTGGGCTATTCAGATAGAAATTAGCGTTTTCAACACTATTCTGCAAGGCATCAATAATGTCTTTTTTTACACCTACTTCACGTACATGATGGCATTGGTCACAAATCAAAAACTGCGGGACTTCATGCTCGTGACTACAGGCAATATGTGAGCAAGCGATATACTTATTGGTTGATACGAGTTTATGAACCAAGCTCTCCTTGATCAGAAATTCAAGCATACGATATACCGACATAACGGGAATCGAGTCGTTAAATGCTCCCTTGTAATAGTCGGCAATTTCATAAGCTGATTGTGGCATATCTGTACTGAGCAATGCCGTCAGTATATTTTTACGTTTTACGGTCAGTCGTCCTCCAGATTCCACACAGCTATCCTCTGCTTTATGAATGATCCTCTCGAGTTCAGCTTGGTTTAACGACATTTTAATGAACCTTTAACGTGTGATTATTATAATTTAACCTAGATCCTCCCTGTTTGCCATCAACAATCCATTGAGAGTTAATCAATTCAAATCCTGAAAAAGTATCAAACAAGTTTATATCGATGGTTTTCAGTTGTGAAGGCTGCTGACATAACAATTGATATTCTGCTGTAACTTCAGTATGCATTTCCTCATCAGCGTTGACACGTTCAATCTTCTCATATTGCGGTGTTTTTTCAAACGGGTTTATGATGCTAAGCGATACTAATTGACAGTCCCCACCTGTAAGCTCAAACACTTTGATCGTAGTGTTTAGATTTTCAATCATCAAAGTAAGCTGTTGCCCTTCTGTGTCATCATCTGGTGCATGCTCAAAGCCCAACATATTGATTACTGGTGATTTCAGTGATATTTGTAAGCTTTGTCCTTCCATCACCCAATTCAAAATGCCTGCTCCATGTACGTGAGCTTCATATTGACGGTTATGTTTATGCTCAGTTTTAGTTTGATGATCATGTTCCTGTTCAGCCAAAGAACACAATGGCATAACCATCATTAAACTACTTATAAAAAGAGTAAACGGCATCAAGTTGTAGCCTATTCTTTTCATTATTAGTCTCCAAAATCTAGCGTTAGTAGTAGTCGTTTCTCACCCACCGCTATTTCTGGCGAACGATGCACGATAGCGTGATCTTCATTGCCCAGCCAACCAGAACCCTTTAGTAATGCCACATCCCCAGCACTTAGCTGCTTAATACTCTTTGAATGCGAATAAATTCCTGACAGTGTGTCTGGCAAACCATTGCCACCTTGACCCAATTTACTTCGATCAACCGCGTATTCAGGCAACCATTGTGTTCCGTTTCCAGCGTAAGTCGTTACTAAACGACAGGGTAAATGGTCGGTATGAAATCGAGGGCACATGCTTCTGTCAAGCATACTGAGGCGAATCCCTACCCTCTTCAGTTCAAACAAATCAGTAAACATCGTTGCTAATACATTTATATCACCTGCCAAAGCGGTGAGTCCACTATGCGCTGGTAATGCTTTCAAAATAACCGCTATAACATCATGGCTTTCCGCAACAATGCGTAGTTCACGGTTGCTTGTATTTTTTAACAACCAATCTACATAATCCGTCACTGAGTTTGATAATTTGCGTTGCCAGATACATACGTTGATAGGTGCTTGATATATCTCTGCCAAAATAGTGGGATCATAGCCCATACAAAACGAGTCCAATTCATCATTCTGTGTCATTAAAGGTGATGCGATCATGATGACTCCCATTCAGGAAAAGGATCGGGAAAGGTCTGCCATAACGCCTTCCCTGCTAGCAATTCCTCATCATTTAATAAACAAGCATCCAATTCAGCGATAATATTGTCCTTATCTAAATTCTGACCGATAAACACAAGTTCTTGTCGCATATCGCCAAACGGCTCCTGCCATGACGCCATAATACTGCTCCGGTACTCCGTCTCTTCAGGCCATTCACTCTCAGGTATCGCTTTCCAAAACATACCTGCAAAACCATGATGTGCAATTCCGCCCGCTTGATCCCATTGTCCGGAAAACTCAGGACGTGTTGCCAGCCAGAAATACCCTTTGGAGCGGATTAGTTTGCCCTGCTGCAAGGGTTGATGTAGAAATTGGTAAAATTTTGAGGGGTAAAATGGACGGCGTGCAGTGTAGACGAAACTGCTGATGCCATACTCTTCCGTCTCTGGAATGTGTTCACCTCGCATTTCTTTGAGCCAGCCAGCCGCTTGTTCAGCACGTTCAAAACTAAAGCGCTGAGTACCTAACACCTTATCTAGTTTGATCGCACCATTTTCAATCGGGATGATTTCAGCCTCAGTATTTAACGTTTTGAGAATGCTAGTCAGTTTATTCAGTTCATCAGTACTAACCAGATCCGTTTTACTGATTAAAATTACATCACTGAACTCAACTTGCTCAACCAGTAGATCGGTAACACTACGTTCGTCTTCTTCGCCCAAACTCTCGCCAACCTCATGCAGCGAGAGTGCCTGTTCGTAATCATTCAAAAAATGCGCTGCATCTACCACTGTCACCATCGTATCCAATAGGGCAATATCTGATAAGCTTTGGCCTGATTCATCTTCAAACGTAAATGTTTCAGCAACGGGTAAAGGCTCTGAAATACCTGTTGATTCAATGACTAGGTAATCAAATCGGTCCTCTTTGGCTAATTTCCCCACCTCTTCTAATAAATCCTCTCGTAATGTGCAGCAAATACAGCCATTGCTCATCTCGACTAATTTTTCTTCCGTGTGATTGAGCTGAACTTCACTTTGTATACTTTTAGCATCAATATTCACTTCACTCATATCATTGACAATAACGGCAACCCGCCTACCTTCGCGATTATTTAGGATATGATTAAGCACGGTCGTCTTACCCGCTCCCAAAAAGCCTGATAAGACGGTGACGGGTAATTTTTTAACGTTATTTTTTTGCATATATCATTGCTCTATTTTCGTTTAATTGTTTAATCTCAATGCCATCTTCGGCTTTTGGTTTGATCAATAAACATTCGGCGGTGGGGCGGATCAATAAACGAGATACAACCGTTCCATTTGTTTTGTGCTTATGTTGTAGCCGCAGATTCCATAAATGGAAAACAACTAAAAGACTACCGCCAATAATGGTGAGTAGGGCCTCCTTCTCCTCACCTAGAAAAAGCGCTGCTATCAAAAACATCATTCCCAACAATCCCGTAAATATTAGACTTAAAATACGATAACGTTTATAGGCAGTAGGCAAAGTCGATAGAATTAATAGTGCTACGGGGACGAGTAAAATGTAATGAACAAATTCTGTCGTTAATATACTTGCTAGCAATCCCGACACACCTAATGCCAAGATAACCGGCGTAGCAACGCAGTGAACAATGCACAGACTGGAGCAAACTATTCCTAACTGATCTTTCATGGAAATACCTTAATAACAAACATGATATATCATATCATTTAATGACTTTAAAGCAATAACAAATTAATCATTCTATTAATCATGGCAGCTTATTAGATCCGACATGCGCTTAATCATTCTAAGTTGGTATCTCGCAGGTGCGAGATCCTCATACATCTCGCTCACCTAATACCATAAAAGCCTTTCAACTATCGTGCTTGGCTAGAAGCAGTCACTGGCGGTCCTAATCAGGCGATGCGTCGCATGGATAATGTCGAAGAATTACTAACATGGATCGCCTGCATTATTGATAATGATACCGTCAAGCAAAGCATCGGTGACATTGCTTCACGTTTAACCTTAATGGATATTCTCGAACGACAAGAAGATGAAAATCAGGCTGATGCGGTACATTTGATGACCTTACATGCCGCTAAAGGATTCGCGTTTACTCATGTCAACATGAAGCTGTTGTAGAGCTAAATCCAGATCAAAAAATCGAGTGGCTTAACCTATTAGACAACAACTAGGCGTTGTAGCCCGACGGCCTCACCAGTCGCCGCCCAATAGCCGTAATTAAATATGCTCTTCTGATTAGCGTAAACGCTCACTGGTAGCATTCATGTTATACAACCATGCTTCCTGCTTCAATTTGAAAAAAGCTATTTATTGCTTGTTCATGTAAGCTTCGGGCGGCATCGTTAGAATAGCTTGATCACACGGTATCAGGCCGGTGCTCTCGTTTCATATATTTTCTCACCGCGTGGTCTAGCGTCAGTACCAAGAATGGTTGCGTTGACCTTCATATTATTTAGCTTAATCGTAAAAAACTGGTCAAAATAAGCTTGCAATTCATTCTCGATCCCACCGGAAGTGATAGCGCTTAATGAGAGCATTTGTCCAGTGGGTTCGGCTAATACTTCGCCATTTTTAACAACCGCCATACCATTCTTGAATAGCCAGCTGGCACGGGAAAACATAGCTGCGTAATCATCATTCGGCGTATAGACTGCAATGTCAGCAACGGCTCCCACGCCTAAATGACCGCGATCAGGCAAACCCAAGAGTCTGGCAGGCGCGGCACGGGTGGTGATGGCGAGTTCATATAAGGAATACTCGCGTTTGATGTCTTTGAGTAGCGTCATATCAGCCGCTTCTGCATTCAATGTGCCGAGTATGGCATTGCGATAATCGGCATCCATCAGCAAGCGAATAAGTTCTGGATAACGGGTAAAAGGTGCGCCATTGGGGCTGTCTGTAGTGAAAAAGATGCGCCAAGGATCGTCTATCAATAAAAACAGCTCTAAGCCTATCGCCCATTGCAGGGTATTCACAAAGCTTGTTGGCTTGTAGTGGTAAGGTAAAATACCGCCGCCGCCTTCACCTTCAAGATCGGTAATCACCCATTTTTTCGGGCTGGCCATGTTGCGCGCATTAAACTGGCGCATGACATCACCCGAAATAGTCACGGTTTGACCAAACAACACTTGACCGACATCTGCGGTGATATGAGGATTAGTGTTAATGGCTTCGGCAATTCTGGCAGCCCCTGAGCATAAGCCGCGCGATCCTTCATCACCATAGCTATTAAACTGTATATGCGTGAGGTGCATAGGCAGGCCATCTGCTGCTTTTATCGTATCCAGCGTAGTCTTCACGTTACCTGGTAGCCCCAAGTTATTGCAATGCACATGCAGTGGGTGCGGCACGCCTAGCCGACACACCGCCTGTTGCAAGGCATTGAGAATGGCACGCGAACTCACGCCATAAAATGGGACTTCTTCATCTAACTGTAGGCTACGCGCGTTAAACTTGAAGGCGCTGGCACCACCTGCGTTAATGACTTTTAAGCCTAAGCAACGCGTAGCGTTCAGTGTCCATGCCACATAATCATCCACAGCGGATTGCCCACGCTTATTTCTCAGTAAGCGCAATAAAAAATCATCACTACCCAGCACCGCAAGACCAGCTGTGTCGATGATAGGAATATCCGCCATTTCAAGATGTGCATGCAAGGCATTTGAAGGTAACACCGCGGGTTCAATGACGGTGGTATAACCCATTTGCGCATAACGCCGCCCCGTATCACGTGTTGACCATTTACCTACAGAGGGCATTGGCGTATTAAACATGTGTTGACCACGCAGGTCTGGTGTGATCAGCCGTGCGGTGTTTACGTTGCCGCCAGCGATGTGGCTATGAATATCGATTGCGCCTGCCATGACGACCAGACCCGTCACATCAATCTCGTAGGCTATTGGAGTCGTAGCATTGGGTGGCGAAACAATTACCCCATCGCAAAAATAAATGTCTCGCACTTCACCATCAATGCCGTGTTGTGGATCATATACGCGACCGCCCTTTAATCTCGTTAAGCCAGTCCTGTTTTGGATCTCAATAGGTATATTTAAACTAGGCATAATGCTAACCCTTTTTCAAAGTCCTCTTTGGGCAAGCTTTTACCAATAAACACCAACACCGACTCACGATTTTCGTTGAGTTTCCATGCGCTGCCTTTCTCACCGCCCATGATCATGTGTACGCCTTGAAACACTGTTTTATGATCATCGCCGGCGATATTTAAAATGCCTTTATAGCGCAATAATTGCGTGCCGTAGATATCGATCATGCCGCCGATGAACACCTCTAGTTTTTGTAAATCAAACGCGCGTTCACTGCGGAACACGAATGAGCCTATGTCATCATCATGTTCGTGGCTCACATCCTCTAAAAAGTCAGGTTCAATTTTTAGAATATCATCGAGTGAAAAACCAGCAATATCCAAAATATCGGCGATGTCAGTTTTGCCAAAATGCACCGCTTTAATAGATGCGCGTGGGTTTACTTGGCGCAATCTTGCGGTAATGGCTTGCACGGCTTCAGGTGCAACTAAATCGGTTTTCGAAAGCAAAATCCTATCGGCAAAACCTACTTGCTCAAGTGCCTCATGGTGTTCGTCAAGTTGTTGCATACCATGCACGACATCTACCACGGTAATAATCGCGTCAAGTTTGTAATTGATGCGTATGTTATCTTCCACAAAAAATGTTTGTGCCACAGGTGCAGGATCAGCCAGACCAGTGGTTTCAATAATAACGCGGTCAAAGCGTAACGCTCCAGCCTGATTGCGCTGTGATAAATCTCCCAGAATACGCACCAAATCGCCACGCACCGTGCAACAAATGCAGCCGTTATTCATTTCTACAATTTGCTCTTCACCTTGGATCAGCAAGTCGCCATCAACGCCTGCTTCACCAAATTCGTTTTCAATAACGGCAATACGCTGACCATGCTGTTCGCTTAAAATTCGGTTCAGTAAGGTCGTTTTGCCTGCGCCTAAAAAACCCGTCAAAATGGTAGCGGGAATACGTGTATCTATTGTCATAATTAAGCTCCTAATGTTCTAATAATTTGGCGAATGCAGCCACGCTGAGCCCTAAACTCATCAAACTCAGTTGAAAAAACATATCGCTAGGCTTGCGATGATGATGTAATTCTGGCACCAGATCTGCCACAGCAATATAGATAAAGCTAGCAGCAGCCAAGGTTAATACGAAGGAATAGCCGCATGTGCATTACTCAGGCTCATCCATCCAATCACGCCACCTAATGTCATGGCCGCACCTGAGATAGCATTCAGAAAAAGCGCCTTCATTTTTGATACGCCGGCATTCAACAACACCATAAAGTCTGATATTTCTTGAGGAATTTCATGTGCAGTAATGGCAATAGCGGCTGCCCAGCCCAGCGTCCAGTCCGTCAAAAAAGTCGCCGCAAGTAAAATGCCATCTACAAAGTTGTGCATACCATCGCCAATGACTATCATGGCTACGATTGGTTTTTCTTGGGTATGTCCTAATTCAGTTGCGTGGTCGTGTCGCCACAAAGCGAGTTTTTCCAACAGAAAAAACCCCATGATCCCACCTATAAGTACCCAACCAAGTGTTGTAATATCTAAGCCAAGATGAATCGCCTCTGGTAAGAGATCAGTAAAAGCAAAACCAAGTAATACGCCAACGGCAAATGCCACTATGCGATTGGCAAACTTAGCTAAAAATGTCAGTGCAACGGTAGCGGCCAGAAAAACTGAAAATACACCACCAATGAGGGTGGCTAAAATAATTTGTAGTAACGTCATAAATTTAAACCTGTATCAATAATTTTGTACAACCATCTCACCCAAGCCTTTGCCAATCATCGCAACGCGGCTAATGGGTTTATCTACATCCCAGCCAGTGAGCAAGATTGGAGGATATGGCATAAAATGCACAGCATGATCGCCAATCGTGCGGGCTGTCATTCTGCATAAATTATGCCTTTGAGGCATAGAAGGTTTTCACCCTAATTTCTACAGGGTTCACGATGAACATGTAATGAATAAACGCTGTAGTTAATATCGTAGCCAACAAGCTCAAGATAACCGGCGTAGCAACGTAGTGAACAATGCACAAACTGGAACAAATTATTCCTAAGCTGTCTTTCATGGAGGATCCTCAATTATATTGATGATATATCATATCATTAATATTCAGACAATAGCTGATTAATCTTTCTTTTTATCATGGCAGCTTATTAGATCCGACATGTGCTTAATCATTCTAAGTTGGTATCTCGCTCACCTAATACCATCAAAGCCTTTCAACTGTCGTGCTTGGCTAGAAGAAGTCACTAGCGATCCTAATCAGGCGACGCGTCGCATGGATAATGTCGAAGAATTACTAACATGGATCGCTCGCATCATTGATAACGATACGGTCGAGCAAAATATCGGTGACATTGCATCACGTATGACCTTAATGGATATTTTAGAACGACAAGAAGATGAAAATCAAACGGATACAGTACATTTAATGACCTTGCATGCGGCTAAAGGTTTGGAATTCTCCCATGTTTTCATTATTGGTATGGAAGAAGAGATTTTACCGCATCGTGTCAGTATTGAAGAAGAACGTCGCCTAGCGTATGTGGGTATTACCCGTGCTCAACGTAGTTTGGTTTTTACTTTAGCTAACTCTCGCAAGCGTTATGGCGAAAAGATCGAATGTGAAGAAAGCCGATTTTTACGGGAATTACCACCTGAAGATTTAGTCTGGATGAGCAAGAAGTCAAAAGTCGATCCAGAAGAACGTAAAGAACGTGGCAAAGCACATCTATCTAACCTGAGATCTGGTTAAGAAACGATCATCATGCTAAATTCTTCGCTAGTCATTCTTAGCGAAGGTTTATTTTCTTTAAGTGAGTAAGCGATAAGCCCAGCAATGATGTTCAGCATAAAGCCATGCACACTACGATGCCTAGAATGCTCAAT
>Ga0209491_10002033_pt1 | contig 37275 bp, 33 predicted proteins | sample BON02_FD_187213 | JGI IMG/M metagenome (GOLD analysis project Ga0209491, IMG submission 187213) | Freshwater microbial communities from Lake Bonney liftoff mats and glacier meltwater in Antarctica - BON-02 (SPAdes) (version 2) | ecosystem: Environmental > Aquatic > Freshwater > Ice > Glacier... | reverse complement strand
AGCGGGCGCTGAGAGGTTTGCATTTGTTTGCGCATCCGCCCTGGCATCCAGCGCGACGCGAAGGCCAGTCTCTTGGCTGTCTTGCCCACGGTAGTATGCAGCGTTTCGCCGTGCACCGCATCCCATGCCGCCTGTGCGACTTCCAATACCGGCGTAATTTCCAGTCCTGCGCCCCTCACCGTCGTTTCGATGGCTTCGTTGGTTGCGGCGTTTGGCGTGTGCTTCAGCAGCGGCGTGTCGATGAAACTGGGCATGAGCGAGCGCGATTTGATGCCATCTTCGAACCATTCGCCGTCGAGCGATTCGGTGATTGCCCGCACGCCAAATTTGGTCGCGGAATAGACCGAAGCGCCCGCAGTCCCGTAAATTCCGGCCGCGCTGGAAGTGTTAAGCAGGCAGCTGCCCGGCGCGGTTTTCTTGAGGTAAGGATAGACCGCCTGCGCTCCGAACAATACGCCCTTCAGATTGATATCAAGGCACCGCTCGATCTCTGCAACGGTATTGTCAGTCAGCACGCCGCCCAGCGGTATCCCGGCATTGTTGACCATTACATCGATCCGCCCCCCAGCAGCGACAGCGAATGCGGCCAGCGCATCGTCCCACGCATCGCGGTCGCGCACATCGAATTTGTGGGAGTAGCAAAAGCCGTTGCCGATCAATCGTTCGGTTTCCTTCATCCCCGCAGTATCAATATCGCCAAGGCCGATGAACCAGCCGCGTTCGGCAAAATACTGCGCAATGGCGCGGCCGATACCGGATCCGCCGCCAGTGATGAAAATTGCCTTTTTCTGGCTCATGCAATTGCTTTCTTAGCTTGGGTTTCGGCACAAGTAACTATCGCGCATAACCGTAGCCCCGCGCGATAGCTTTGTCAGCAGTGGTAAAGCCTAACCGCCCAGCGCGTCCTCCAGCCCTTGAACGAATTCAGCGCCTTCCACGATCTCGGCGGTTGAATTGCCCACCGTATCGCCGATCGGTTCAGCGCGGCCGCCCAGACAAGTTGCGAGGAAATTCTCGGTCACTGCATTGAAGGCGATGTTGTTGGCTGGTTTGGCAAAACCATGGCCTTCATCGGGATACAGCACATAGGTTACAGGGATGCCCTTGGCCTTCATCGCGGCCACGATCTGATCGCTTTCCGCTTGATTGACGCGGGGATCATTCGCGCCTTGTCCGATCAGCAGCGGCTTGGTGATCTTGTCCGCGCTGTACAGCGGGGAACGTTCCTTCAGCATCGCCAGACCTTCAGGCGTATTGGGGTTGCCCATCCGTTCATGGAACTGAGCGATTATGGGCTCCCAATAGGGCGGGATAGTTGCCAACAGGGTCTCCAGGTTGGACGGCCCGACAATATCGACCCCGCAGGCGAATTCTTCGGGCGTAAATGCCAGCCCCGCCAAAGTGGCATAGCCGCCATAGGAACCGCCCATGATCGCGACTTTGTCTTTGGGAGTGATACCGCTCTCGACCGCCCAATTGGCGGCGTCGATCAAATCATCATGCATTTTCTTGCCCCATTCCAGATCACCGGCAGAGATGAATTCCTTGCCGAAACCAGTGGAGCCGCGGAAGTTCACGCTCATCACTGCATAGCCGCGATTGGCCAGCCATTGGTGATAGGAGTTGTAGCCAAATCCGTCCCGCGCCCAGGGGCCGCCATGGACCAGCAATACCATCGGCACTGGCGCATCGGGTATGCCGTCCAAATCGCTGTCGCAGCCGGGCGGCAGGGTCAGGTAAGTGGGCAGGGTCAGCCCGTCGCGGGCCTTGAGTTCGAGTGTCTGCATCGGCTGCAGCGGCGCGCCGACCAGTTCCGGGCGCGTGGTATAAAATTCACTCAGCGTGCCTGCCGTCCGGTCATAGAGATAGGTCTGGCTCGGCGCGGTCAGCGGATCATTCCACACGATCCATTTGTCATCCGCCTTGGTGCGTGACTGGACGCCGAATTCGCCCTTCAGCTTACTGCCAAGAAACGCCAGACTGGCCTTCACATCGGGATCGGTCGCGGTCCATTCGGTCTTGAGATAGGTGAAGCTGTAAGCCTCTATCTCACCCGTTTGGGGGTCGGACATGGCGCCGCCAATATCGGCCTTGTCGTTCTCGGCCAGAATGCGCTTCTCGCCCGTGGCGATATCTTGCGCGATCAGCGCAGCAGTGTTCCGCCCGCGGCTGTCGATCCAGTAAAGGGTCTTGCCGTCATTGGTAAAACCAGCAGGTTGGGTGGTCAGGGAATCGGCTAGGCCGGTGCTTTCCGTGGGCTCCTTGGCCACCTCGCCATCGGTAATCTGGAAGAAATCCATTCCGCCTGCTGCATTGGGACGCAGCGCCATGCGCAGGTCCAGCCCATCATCAGCGATGAAACCGGCAAAGCCGTTGTTTTCCAGTACGAGTTCCAGTTCGCCCGAGTTCAGATCGAGCAGATGGACGTCATGGAACCGAGCATCGCGGTTGTTGACGCCGACGAGCATCCTATCTGGCTTGGCGAAGGATGTTCCGATTACCTGCGCGCGGGTTTTTTCAAACGGGGTCAGTGTGCGTTCTTTTCCGGTCGCAATATCGATGCCGTACAGCAGGAAATTTTCATCCCCGCCTTTGTCCTGAATATACAGCAGGCTGTTGGCATCGCCCGCCCAGAAATACTGGCGGATCGGACGGTCGGTGGAATTGGTCATCGCCTTGGCGGCGGTAGGATCAATTGCGGGCGCCATCCACACGTTCATCACGCCATCCTTGGGGGCCAACCAGCTGAGCCATTTTCCGTCCGGGCTAAGTTGCCCCGATGTCTTGGTCGGATTGCCGAACAGATCTTCGCGCGGGATCAACGGCGCGGCGGCGGTATTGTCAGTCATAGATGTATCGGTTCCTGAGTGATGGTCAAGGCCATGGCGGCCAAGGCGGAGCTGCTCAATAGGCGGCTGAATGGTGTCCTGTTCTTCATCGGAAGTTATTCCAGCTGTTATGGAAACTGTCTAAGCAGAATTTGGATCCGTTGAAGAAATTTCTACCAACAGCTTACAGGGCCGGATTATTGTAACAATGCCAGGTGAAGATGGCCACGGCACCCCGGTGCGGGCGCCATGCTTCGGACATGGCGCGGGCCTGTTTTTCGCTCGGGCGTTCGGGCAGATTCAGAATCTTGTGCAGGCCTGCCATCACCGCCAGATCGCCAGCGGGCCAGATATCCGGGCGGCCTTCTGCAAACAGCAGGTAAATCTCTGCCGACCAGCGCCCGATGCCCTTGATCCGGATCAGTTCGGCAATCGCTTCCTCGTCATCCTTGGGCAGGTTTTCCAGCGACAATTGATCGTTGGCGACCAATTCGCATAGCGATCTTGCATATCCTTGTTTTTGGCGTGACAGACCGCAAGTACGCAATGTGTCGAAATCTCTCGCCAGTAAATTAGCGGGCGCCATGTCTTCGCCCAGTTCAGCTTCCAGCTTGTTCCATACCGATGCCGCTGCTGCCACGCTGACTTGTTGCCCAACGATGGTTCGCAGCAGGGTTTTGTATCCGGTTGGCCGGATGCGCGGCTCGGGATAGTCGGCTAATGCCAGCGCGTGTCCGAACGCCGGTTCGATCGCGGCGACAAAGTCTATGCCGCTGCGAATCTGATCTGCGGTCAATCCCACTTTCCGGCTCCTCTATCTGGTCCAAAGTCTGCCTTGCCAAACTGCCATCCAGCCCTTAGCTCCGTCGGCGAAGTATGAAACTCACTTGAAATTTGTAAAAACAGGAAGCCACCCATCATGCCGAAGCTGATCGTCGTCAACCGCGCCGGAGAAGAAACCACCATCGAAGTCGAGGACGGCCTGACGGTGATGGAAGCCATTCGTGACAATGGCTTCGATGAATTGCTGGCGCTGTGCGGTGGCTGCTGTTCCTGCGCGACCTGCCACATCCATGTCGATCCGGATTTTGCAGCCAAATTGCCCAAGATTTCTGAAGATGAAGATGATCTGCTGGAAAGCTCCGATTACCGCAACGAAACCTCGCGCCTGTCGTGTCAGGTTCCCTTCACCAGTGAATTGGACGGGCTACGGGTTACCATCGCACCCGAGGATTGAGCGCAGCCGAAGATTGAATTCTGGACACCAAAGCGGAAATGCATTGAAGGCAGGGCGGCTGCGGCCTAGTCCGTCAATATGACATTATCTTCGGTATATACTGACTCACTCGATTTAATCGGCAATACGCCGCTGGTTCTGCTGCAGGGGCCGAGCGAGGCTGCGGGTTGTGAGGTTTGGGGCAAGTGTGAATTTGCCAACCCGGGCGCCTCGATCAAGGATCGGGCCGCGCTGTATATCGTCCGCGATGCTGAGGCACGCGGCGCGATCCAGCCAGGCGGCACAATCGTAGAAGGCACCGCAGGCAATACCGGGATCGGCATTGCGCTGGTTGCCAATGCGCTGGGTTACCGCACGATCATTGTGATGCCCGAAACGCAAAGCCGCGAGAAGATGGATGCGCTGCGCGCTCTGGGCGCAGAATTGGTACTGGTCCCTGCCGCGCCATTTTCCAACCCCGGCCATTTTGTCCACACCTCGCGCCGTTTGGCAGAAGAAACCGAGGGCGCTGTTTGGGCCAATCAATTTGACAACACCGCCAACCGCAAGGCGCATATCGAAGGCACTGCCGAAGAAATCTGGGCTCAGATGGAAGGCCGGATTGACGGCTTTACCTGCGCGGCGGGTACTGGCGGAACCATTGCCGGGGTCGGCATGGGGCTGAAAAGCCATGACGAGAATGTCCGCATCGCGCTGACCGATCCGCATGGCGCCGCATTGTATAATTACTACGCGCATGGCGAGCTGAAATCGGAAGGCACTTCGGTGGCGGAAGGGATCGGGCAGGGCCGCATCACCGCCAATCTGGAAGGCGCACCGATAGACACCCAGTTCCGCATTTCGGACGAGGAAGGCCTGCATTGGGTCGAGCGGCTATTGAAAGACGAAGGCATGTGCCTTGGCCTGTCATCCGGCATCAATGTTGCGGGTGCGATTGAACTGGGCCGCCAATTGGTCGCGGAGGGCCGCGAAGATCCGCGCGTGGCGACGATCTTGTGCGATACCGGCTTCCGCTATCTCTCGACCCTGTACAATGCCGACTGGATGGACAGCAAAGACCTGAAACCCTTCAGCTGGCTGCGTGATTGATTGACGGTAGCCCGATGGGCTATAGGATCAGGATATGGCGCTGATTTCGATCTTTCCCAAATCCGGCACTTCACCGGCAGATGAACCTGTCGGTGAAGGCACAGAAGTGATCGCAACATCCGCTGAGGGACCGCGTTCACAGTCTATCCAGCGGCTCCAGATCGGATTGTCAGGCTTGGCGGCGATGGCGCTGCTGATCGGATTGGCACAGGTCATTTTCGACCGTGCGCAGCAATCAGAAGCTGACAAGGTTCCAGCGGCGGCTTCGACCGTCGCGCCCGCAGAAACCGCACCGGTTCAGAACGATCCCCTGGCAGAAGCGGGGGTTGTGCCCGACTTGCCGTCAGAACCACTTACCCAACCAGCGCAGCAGCCGGCAATAATGCCTGAGCAGGGCAATGCCCGGCCCAAGCAATAGCAAACTCGCAATTATCTCCGGCCTGATCATTCAGAGGCGCTTTGCCTTGGCTGTCGTGGTGACGTTTCTGGTGGCCGGGCTGGCTGTGTGGGCGATGGCGCCAAGTCAGGCCGATGACCGCCGCCCGCTCGGCCTGATGACCACCTTGCCGATTTATTGGGGGGAGGCTGCCGGGATGGACGAACTGATTGCTGGAACGGCGGAGCCTCATTGGGCGCGGGGCGCGCTGGAACGCGAATATGAACTGATCCCGCTCGATAGTCTTTCCGGGGCTGACGGGCTTGCTCGGTTGGATGGCACCCGCCAAGGCGGCATCAAGCATTTGCTGCTGGCCCAGCCGCGCGCGCTATCAGGGGCCGAAAATGTTGCCTTGGATGATTGGGTGCGGGGCGGGGGACGGCTGCTGTTATTTGCCGATCCGATGCTGACCAGCCATTCGCAGTTTTCCATCGGCGACCGGCGGCGTCCGCAAGATGTGATCTTCCTTTCGCCAATTCTGTCGCGTTGGGGGCTGTCGCTCCAATTTGACGAAGATCAGGGCATGGGTGAACGGGTGGAAATGCTGGGCGATACCGCCTTGCCGGTCGATCTTGCCGGCAGGTTCACTATTGCCGAAACGGCGCCTGAAGCCGCGGCGAAGTGCGAGCTGTTAGCATCGGGTATCGCGGCCGATTGCGTCATTGGCGCAGGCAGGGCGCTGATCATTGCCGATGCTGCATTGCTGGATCAAGAATCGCCCGGCGCAAGTCGCGAGAACACTCTGAAAGCACTTACGATTCGGGTATTTTCAGCGCGCTGATAGCCTAGCGGGGATGGTACGGGCAGAGAATCGATTTCGACTCGATTCTTTATTACCAAACCATACGAAGACACAGTAATTCCTGTAGAATCCTACCCATCCTGCTAATCGCTTGCCCTAAAAAATTAACAATAATATCCCATATAAATCAGTTGGTTACCGTCTTATCCCGATAAAACCCTTAATTTTCCCTTTCATCGACCCCATGGGCGCGTTACTAACCTCATTCATCGGACAGATGTTCTCGTGCTGCGTTCCTCTCTTGCGGAACGCGCCGCCCCCGTTTGCGCGTGGGTGGAAGCGGGGAAGTCATGTCTGGAATTGGGGGCCCTTTAACTGGGGGATGGGGAAGTGGCAGACGCGGGTTTCGCAGGTTACAACGGACAAGCCTATTCGCCAGCTGGCGATAAGGGCCGGTTCGTGCTGCCTCCGCAATTCCGCAGCGCTGTCAAGGAATCCTCCCGGGGCCGGATGCTTTGTCTGGTCAAGCATCAGAAGCTGAATTGCCTGGTCGGCTTCGGCCAATCGCGCCACGCCGAGCTGGAAGCGCAGCTCGACCGGGAGGAGGAAATGTCTCTTCGCCTCAGCCGCGAATTTGACCGCGACACCCGCGCCTCGCAATTGTTCGGCTACATCACCATTCCTTTCGACGACAGCGGCCGCTTCGTGATGCCTGATCACATTCGCGCGCTGGCCAAAATCGATGACGGCTTGTTCTTCAATGGCGCGGGACGTTTCTTCACTGTCTGGAACCCCGCCGAATTGGCCAAGATGGACGATGAATGGATCGGCGCGAAGGCTGCTTGTGACAGTCTGGTCAACGAAGCGAAGGCAAAGGCGCGCGGTAAATGACCGGCGCAGCTCCAACCCCTACTGCTCAGATAGCGGCGCCGCATATTCCCGTGCTGATGCATGAATGCGTCGCTGCGCTCGACCCCGCGCCGGGCGATGTGATCGTCGATGCTACATTTGGCGCGGGCGGATACAGCCGGATGTTGCTGGATGCTGGCGCCACAGTTCATGCGTTTGACCGCGATCCTGATGCCATTTCCGCTGGCAGCGAGTGGCCCGAAACGCGCGAAGATCCGCCGCGGCTGGTGCTGCATGCCCGCCGTTTTTCCGAAATGGCTGATGCGCTGGCGGAAGCCGGGCTGGACCATGTGGACGGCGTAGCGATGGACATTGGTGTGTCTTCGATGCAGCTGGACCAAGCAGAGCGCGGCTTTGCATTCTCGAAAGACGGGCCGCTGGACATGCGCATGTCGCAGGATGGTGACAGCGCAGCCGATTTCCTCAATTCTGCGAGCGATGAGGCGATTGCTGATGTGCTCTATCTGTATGGAGAAGAGCGCCAGTCCCGCCGTGTAGCGCGCGCAATAGTTGCCGCCCGACCGCTGACGACCACTGGCGATCTGGCCCGCGTTGTCCGCAAGGCGCTTGGCTATCACCCGGGTGCGCCGAAGGACCCGGCCACCCGCAGTTTTCAGGCCATCCGCATCCATGTGAATGCCGAGCTGGATGAATTAACCGAAGGACTTTCCGCAGCTGAAAAAGTGCTGCGCGAAGGCGGCCGTCTGGCGGTCGTCAGTTTTCACAGTCTGGAAGACCGGATCGTAAAGCGCTTCCTGCGCGAGGCATCGGTCACCGGCGGCGGCTCCCGCCATTTGCCCGAAGCGCACACAAAGCCAGCAGTTTTTACCAAAGTGTCCAAGGCAATCCGCGCATCTGACGCTGAAGTAAACGACAACCCTCGGGCCCGGTCCGCCACCCTGCGGCACGCAGTCCGCACGTCTTGTCCGGCAAGGGAGGCTGCATAATGTCCCACGGTAGCCGTCTTCGTCAAACCGGCTGGATCGCTTTGCTGCTGATGTGCGGAGCGTGTTTTCTGGTGCTGACGTTCCACGTCAATTCGGTGAAGAACAAGGTCCATCTTGCAGAACGCGAGATCATTCAGCTGGAGAAGAAAAAGCAGACGCTGGAAATCGAATTTCAGGCGCGCGCAAACCAGCAGCAACTGGCCAATTGGAACAAGATCGATTTCGGTTACGAAGCGCCGCGGGCCGATCAATATCTGGACAATGAACGCCAGCTGGCCGCGCTTGGTCTGGCACGTGAAGTCAATGCGCCCGAGCCGATCCGCGTCGCCCGCAATTCGGCCGACGGCAACACTGCTTTCCCGGCGATGGTTTCGCCGATGTCTGGCATGGCCGCAAGCCAAGACAAGTCGTCAGACGATCAACCGGCCAATTCGCGCAATTCCATGTCCGCCAATCGTTCTCTGGCAGAAAGGCTGTCGCGCACTTCGGGCTTTGCTGGTCAAATTGGCGAGGTCCGCGAATGACCGCGATGCTGGTCAGCACGGCTATTTCTTCGGGCCGCGTCCGGTTGGTCAGTATTCGCCAACAATCACTCGACATAGCGCGGCTTCGCGTTTTGTGGGTGGCGATGCTGTTCGCCCTGGTCGCACTTGCAGCAGTGGCGCGTATTACTCAGCTGGGTTTGGGTGATAGCGGCACCAGGGTAACTTCGCTGGACGAGGCATTGTTGCCCGATCGCGGAGAAATTACCGATCGTAATGGGGCGCCGCTTGCCCGTGCTTCTTCCGGCTTTGCGCTGTGGTATGATCCAGAGGCGATGGGCGATGCGAGCAATCCTCTGGTCCGCACACCCGAAGACGTTGCCGCCCAGCTCAAGGCGATTTTCCCCGACCTCAACGAAGCGTCCACTGCTGCCAAGCTCGCCTCGGGCAAAGCGGGCTATTTGCGCCGCCGGATATTGGGCGAAGATGCTGACCGCGTTCAGGCGATTGGTGAATTGGCGCTGCAAATGCCGCCGGAAAAGGACCGCATCTATCCGCAGGGTTCGATGGGCGCGCATGTGCTGGGATATGTCGATTCTGCCGGTAACGGCAAAGTCGGGATGGAACAGGTTCTGAACGAACATCTGCGTGATCCTGCCACACGCGGCGCACCGGTGGCATTGTCGATTGACCTGCGGGTGCAAGGCGCGCTGGAGGATGAATTGCGGCGCGGGATGCTGTCCACCAATGCGATGGGCGCAGCCGGCATCGTGCTGGACGTCGATACAGGCGAAGTGATGGCGCTGGCATCCTTGCCGGAATTTGACCCCAACAAGATCGACTCTGCAGGCGTCAATCTGATGTTCAACCGGGTTACCAATCAGGTTTACGAGCTGGGTTCGACCTTCAAGCCGCTGACCATTGCCGCTGCGATTGACGCGGGCGTGGTGCGCGATTTTGGCAAGCGTTATCAGGCAGCCCGCCCGATCAAGGTTGGCCGGTTCCAGATCAAGGACAGCCATCCGCTGGGCGATACGCTGAATGTTCCAGAGGCGCTGATCCATTCCTCCAACATCGTCACCGCTGAAATTGCCGACGAACTTGGCGCCAAGCGGATGCGCCAGACATTGATTGATCTGGGCATGAACGAACGTCCCTATATCGAATTGCCGGCCAAGGGTTTCCCGATCTGGCCGGGTGATAACTGGCCGCGCCTGCGCAATATGACGGTCAGCTATGGCCACGGTATTGCGGTGACGCCATTGCATCTCGCCAATGCCTATGCCGCGATGGTGAATGGCGGCATTTGGCGTCCGGCAACCTTGCATAAATTGGAACCGGGCACCGCGCCAAAGGGGCGCCGTGTGTTCAAGGCATCTACCAGCTACCGGATGCGTCAATTGATGCGGATGATCGCAATTTACGGCACTGGCAAGAATGCCAACGCGCCAGGTTTCCGTGTTGGCGGCAAGACTGGCAGCGCGGAAAAGCCGGGTGCAGGCGGATACCGTGAGACATCGCTGGTTTCCACCTTCGTTGCTGCCTTCCCGATGGACAATCCGCGCTATGTCATCGTCGCAATGCTGGATGAACCCAAAGGCACTACCGCAAGTTCATTCCAGCGGACCGCCGCGTGGAATGCTGCACCGGTAGTTGGACGTTTGATCCCGCGTATCGGGCCGATGCTTGGCGTCAGGCCAGACAGCGGTGCAGATGTTGATATCAGCGATCTGCGCCCCTTGATCCAAAGCACCATAAAATGAACCTGGGGCAGATTGCCATGCAGGGCGGGGTCGCAATTGCTGACGGGAAGGATACGCCCGTCACCGGCTTTGCAATCGATCACCGCAAAGTAGCGCCCGGCACTGTGTTTGGCGCATTTCAGGGCGCAGTGGTGAACGGCGAAGACTTCATCCCTGCCGCCATCGCATCGGGTGCGGTGGCAATTGTTGCCCGGCCAGAAGCGCAAGTGGACGGCGCGGTCCATATCGCCGCGGAGGTTCCGCGTCAGACCTTTGCCGGGCTCGCCGCGCAATTTTTTACCCCTGTTCCCGCCACAATCGTTGCGGTCACCGGCACCAATGGCAAAACGTCATGTGTCGAGATGACCCGCCAATTATGGCGCATGTCCGGCCACCGGGCTGCTTCAATTGGTACGCTGGGTGTGACCACGCCCGACGAGAGCGTTTCCACCGGACTAACCACGCCGGATATCGTGACTTTCCTGTCCAACATGACGGGGTTGGCGCGCGAAGGGGTAACCCATGTGGCCTATGAAGCATCGAGCCACGGCCTGTCCCAATTCCGCAACGAGGGACTGAAGGTTGCTGCCGCTGCCTTCACCAATTTCAGCCGCGATCACCTCGATTATCATGCGACGATGGAAGAATACTTCGCTGCCAAAATGCGTCTGTTTGATGAAGTGGTGGCGGATGATGCAACAGTTGTGGTCTGGACTGGCACTGGCGAGTGGCCAAAACCCTCTGAATGGATCGGTCGGGCTCTCGAACACGCGCATAAACGGTCGCTGCGCGTGTTCACGGTGGGCGAGCAGGCGGCTGGAAGCAAAGATGCTATCCGCCTGCTCGCTCGTACCCCGACACAATTGGGGCAGACCCTCGAAATTGAATATGACGGCCAGAAACGGACAATCAATCTGCCCTTGATTGGGGCCTATCAGGCTGAAAACGCGTTGGTTTCCGCTGGGCTTGTGCTCGCAACCGGCGGCGATCCAGCGATGGTTTTTGACGGTTTGTCCCGCCTCCAGCCCGTACGCGGGCGGTTGGAACGGGCGGCGATCACTCAGGTCGGCGCGCCAGTCTATGTCGATTATGCGCACACGGCTGATGCGCTGGAGGCTGCGATTGCGGCGCTGCGGCCGCATGTCAAAGGCCGCCTGATCACAGTATTCGGCGCAGGCGGCGACCGCGACCAAGGCAAGCGGCCCGCGATGGGCCGGGTTGCGGCTGCGAATTCCGACGTTGTAATCGTGACGGATGATAATCCCCGCGGTGAAGATCCGGCGACCATTCGCGCCGAGGTCCTTCGCGATGCGATGGGCGCGGCAGAAATTGGCGACCGGCGGGAAGCAATCTTCGCTGCGATCGCCCAGGCAGATGCGGGCGATATCGTGCTAATCGCGGGTAAAGGACATGAACAGGGCCAGATTATCGGCTCAGGAGAGACCATGCGTATTTTGCAGTTCGACGACGTAACAATTGCCCGCGAAGCTGCTGCGGCGCAGGGGAAATTGGCATGAACGTTCCGCAAAGCCGGATGAGCGCTCTGCGCCATTGGCCCGTAACCACCCGCGACAGATTGCCGATGGCGTTGTGGGATGCGGCGGCATTGGCTGCGGCGATGGACGGCACCGCCAGCGGCGCGTTTCAGGTATCCGGTGTGGAAATTGATTCCCGCGATGTACGCAGCGGTGACCTGTTCTTCGCATTGAGCGGCGAAAGCACCGACGGGCATAAATTCTTGGCCAAGGCATTTGCCAATGGCGCGGCAGCAGCAGTGGTCGACCGCCCGGTGGACTATCCGCATATTCTGGTCGCCGATACGGGCCGCGCCTTGGAAGCTCTGGCTCAGGCCGCCCGCACGCGCTGCTCGGCCGTTCGCATCGGAGTAACCGGATCGGTCGGCAAGACCGGCGTCAAGGAAGCCATTTTTGCCGCACTTGATCGTTCCAGCCGTGGGCAGACGCATCGTTCGGTGCGCAGTTATAATAACCATGTCGGCGTTCCGCTCAGCCTGGCACGGATGCCTGTGCGCAGCGAATTTGGCGTGTTTGAAATGGGTATGAACCATGCGGGCGAGATCGCCCATTTGACGGGCCAAGTACGCCCGCAGGTCGCATTGATTACAACCATCGCACCGGCTCACATTGAAAATCTCGGGAGCATGGAGGCGATTGCAGACGCCAAGGCCGAGATTTTCGCCGGGCTGGAGCCGGGCGGCACCGCCGTGATCCCGACCGACACCCCCTATTTTAAGCGGCTGCGCGACCATGCCTTGCGCGCCGGGGCCAAGGTCATCTCCTTTGGCAGTGCCGAACATGCCGATGTTCGGCTGCTGGATGCGATTCCTTCTGCCAATGGCGGTTCGCTGGTTACTGCCGATCTGGGCACCACGCGGATGTGTTATTCTGTTGCTGAGCCGGGCGAGCACTGGATTGCCAATTCGCTGGCCGTGATGGCAACCGTTCGCGCGGCAGGCGGCGATCTGGGCGCTGCCGGATTGGCGCTGGCGGAGATGGGCGGCCTGAAGGGGCGCGGCGCACGCCATCAGATCAAGGCACCGGGCGGCAAGGCTCTGCTGATTGACGAAAGTTACAACGCCAATCCAGCATCCATGCGGGCCACCCTGCGGGCGCTGGGGCAAACGCCGGCCACGCGGCGGATCGCTGTGCTTGGTTCGATGAAAGAGCTGGGCGATTTTGCCCCCAAATTCCATCAACAACTGGCTGATCCGTTAACTGAGGCCAATATTGATTTCGCAATTCTTGTGGGCGAAGAAATGCTTACCCTTGCACTACACTTGGGGAAAGGCGCGGGCCAAGCGCTTGCAGGCGGGCTTTCCTTCGCGCATTGCGATGGTCCTGCTGAAGCGATTGCGGCGCTGGAAGAATACGGCATTACCGCCGGTGATGCCATTCTGGTCAAGGGTTCCAATTCGGTCGGTCTTGGCAGGCTGGTGTCCCGTTTCGTGGATCAACAATTTTGGAGCCGGGAAGACTGAATGCTCTACCTGATCGCTGAATGGATGGGTTTTGAAGGAATAGCGAATTTGGTTCGCTATCAAACCTTTCGCGCGGGCGCGACATTGATGACCGCATTGGTCATCGGCCTGATCATTGGTCCGCGCTTTATCTCCATGCTCCGCGTCCGGCAGGGCAAGGGACAGCCGATCCGCGAAGATGGACCGCAAAGCCATCAGGTAAAGGTTGGCACGCCAACCATGGGCGGGCTGATGATCCTGACTTCGCTGCTGTTGTCGATGCTGTTATGGATGGATTTGACCAATCCGTTCGTCTGGGCCTGTATGGCCGTCACGGCCGGTTTCGGTTTCGTCGGTTTTCTCGATGATTATGACAAGGTTACCAAGAACAGCCACAAGGGCGTATCAGGCCGGGTTCGCCTGCTGATGGAATTTGCGGTTGCTGGGGTCGCATCATGGCTGATCGTCAGCCAGATCAACACCAATCTCTACGTCCCGTTTTTCTCTGACAGGGTGATTCCGCTCGGGCCTTTCTATTACATCTTCGCCGCCACGGTGATGGTCGGTTTCGGTAATGCGGTAAATTTGACTGACGGGCTGGACGGGCTGGCGATTATGCCGGTGATTATCGCCGCGGGAACATTCGCGATCATCGCTTATCTGGTCGGACGGGTCGATTACTCGGAATATCTCGGTATTCCCTATGTTCCGGGGGCCGGTGAAATGGCGATATTCTGCGCTGCGATCATGGGGGCGGGGCTTGCCTTTCTATGGTTCAATGCGCCGCCCGCTGCGGTATTCATGGGTGATACCGGCAGTTTGGCACTCGGCGGAGCGCTGGGCGCAATTGCCGTGGCGACACACCATGAAATCGTCCTGCTGATCGTGGGTGGGTTATTCGTGGCGGAAGTGGCGTCAGTCATCATTCAGGTGTTTTGGTTCAAGCGGACCGGCAAGCGGATATTCCGCATGGCGCCGATCCATCACCATTTTGAACAGTTGGGGTGGAAGGAATCCACCGTTGTGATCCGGTTCTGGATCATTTCGATTGTTCTCGCATTGATGGGGCTGGCAACGCTGAAACTCAGATGATCACTTCTTCTGCCTTTTCCGGAAAACGCTATGCCATTCTCGGCTTGGCCCGGTCAGGGCTTGCCGCTGCGGAGGCCCTGCTGGCCAGCGGCGCACAGGTGACCGCATGGGACCGACAGGACGTTGCAAGGGACAAATTGGCCGGGCGCGTGACCTTGGCCGATCCGCTGGAGATCGATCTCACTGGATTTGACGGGGTGGTGGTATCTCCCGGCGTACCCATCAACACCCATCCGATCACTGATCGTGCGGCGAAATTTGGCGTACCCTTGATTGGCGATATCGAGCTGTTCGCGCTCGCGCGCGCTTCCTTGCCCCCGCACAAAGTGGTGGGCATTACCGGCACCAACGGCAAATCGACCACAACCGCGCTGGTCCATCACATCTTGCAAAGCATTGGTCTGCCGGCACGGATGGGCGGCAACATCGGGCTGCCCATTCTGGATCAGGACCCGCTTGCGCCGAATGATGTCGGCGAAGGCGTCTATGTCCTCGAATTGTCGAGCTATCAAATTGATTTGACTCGTTCGCTCGCCTGCGAAGTGGCTGCGCTGCTGAACATCACACCCGATCATTTGGACCGGTATGATAGCTTCGATCATTACGCTTTTTCCAAAAGCCGCTTGTTCGCGATGCAGGGCAGTGATCAATTTGCGGTGTTTGGGGTAGACGATACCCCGACGCGCGCGGTCATGGCAGCCGAACAAGCGCGGCGTCCGGATGGACGGTCAGTTCCCATCGACCGGCAAGCGATCGCAGCGATGCAGCCCGATTGGCCATCGCTGCAGGGGCCGCACAATCTCGAAAATGCTGCCGCTGCTGTGGCCATGGTCGAGGAATTGGGCGTTACGCCTCAACAATGGGGTCTGGCACTCGCCAGTTTTGCCGGACTGCCGCACCGGATGGAGCGGATGGGCGAACATAATGGTGTGCTGTTCATCAATGACAGCAAGGCCACCAATCAGGCGTCAACCGCGCCAGCCCTGGCGGCCTTCCCGCCAAATCCAGAACCGCGTATTCACTGGATCGTGGGCGGATTGGCCAAAGAAGACGGGCTGGGCGAGTGCGAGCAGTATCTTGGTAACGTGGCCGCCGCTTATACCATTGGCGAGGCCGGACCGCGTTTTGCTGAATGGTTGGGCGGCAAGATTAAGGTCGAACAATGCGAATTGCTGTGCGAGGCTGTGCAGCGGGCCATAGCCGCCGCCAGCCCCGGCGATGTGGTGTTGCTGTCGCCAGCCTGTGCCAGTTTTGACCAGTTTCGCGATTATGAAAGGCGCGGCGAACATTTCCGCAGCATTGTCGCTGAGCTAACCGGCGGCGAAGGGGCATGAATTCGCCTCAACCCTATATCCCGCAAGCAGGCAAGCGGCCCGGAGAACGCCGTCCGTCGCCTGAACAGTTTCGCAGATCCAAACGCGCCGAATTGCGAATTTGGTGGCGCGAGATTGACCGGGTGCTGCTGGTTCTAATTCTGATCCTGATGGTTATCGGCACCGCCGCCGTCGCCGCCGCTTCTCCCGCTAGTGCGTCCCGGCTGTCCACCACGAATGTTACGCTGCCTGATCTCTATTTCTTTTCGGCACATATACGGTGGCAATTGCTTGGCCTGATCACGCTGATTGGCGCGTCGATGCTGACCCGGGAAAATGCCCGGCGGATGGGCGTGATGCTGGCGGGCGCGATGGTGCTGCTGCTGTTTCTGGTCCCGTTCATTGGCACCGAAGTGAATGGTGCGCGGCGCTGGATAAATCTGGGCATGAGTTTTCAGCCATCTGAATTTCTGAAGCCCGCCTTTGCTATCGTGCTTGCATGGATATGGTCATGGCGGCTGCGTGATCCCAACTTGCCGGTTGTGTGGATCGTTACGGGCATGATGTTGCTGGTTGCATCGCTGCTTATGCTGCAACCTAATTTCGGCGATACCATCCTGTTTGCAGGCGTGTGGTTCGTGTTGTTGGTGCTTTCCGGCATCTCTGTTCAACGGATCGGCGGGGTCATTGCCGCGGGCCTGGCATCGGTTACTGCAATCTATTTTCTGTATGACAATGCCCGCAACCGGATCGATTCCTTCTTTGGCGGCGGCACGGCCTTCGATCAGGTTGATTTGGGGCAAAGGACTCTGCTGGCTGGCGGGTGGACTGGCACCGGGTTCTGGCTCGGTCTGCGCAAGATGAAATTGCCTGAGGCACATACCGACTACATTTTCTCGGTAATTGGCGAGGAATTCGGGCTCATCGTCTGCGCGATTATCGTCATTCTCTATCTGGCGATCATTGTGCGGGTGCTGATCCGGTTGGTGAACGAGGAAGATTTGTTCACCGTGCTCGCCGCGGCGGGTCTTGCCACCCAGATTGGCGGACAGGCTTTCATCAATATTCTGGTCAATTTGCAACTTTTCCCCTCAAAAGGGATGACATTACCGCTGGTATCCTATGGCGGATCATCGACCATCGCTGTATGTCTGGCCGCAGGATTGTTGCTGGCGATTACGCGCCGCAATCCGTTTCTTTCACGGGAAACACCGGGCTTGCGGCAGCTTTTGTCGGAAGCGAAATCAGATAATGCGGGGCCTTCGAGAAGCGGCACCGCTCAAGGAGATCGCGCATGAGCGATGCGAACCGTCATTATGTGCTCGCCGCTGGCGGTACAGGCGGACATTTGATCCCGGCGTTCGCTTTGGCGACCGAGTTGGAGCGGCGCGGGCATCACGTGGCCTTAATCACTGACGAACGCGGGGCAGAAATTCCCGGCAAACCTGATTTCCTGCCAGCTCACGTCCTGCCAGCGGGCCGTTTTGGCAAGAACCCGCTGAGCTGGATCAAGGGCGCACGTGCAGTAATCGAAGGGCGCCGGATGGCGCTGCGATTGTTTGAAACATTCGAGCCGAGCGCGGTGGTTGGTTTCGGCGGATATCCCGCATTGCCCGCTTTGTTGGCGGCCACTTCGGCGGAAATTCCCAGCATCGTGCATGAACAGAATGCAGTGCTTGGCCGGGTCAACCGATTGCTGGCAGGCCGGGTGCAGGCGATTGCAACGTCTTATCCCGGCGTGAAGCGGCTCAAGGACAAGTATGCCGAAAAAGTCCATCTGGTCGGTAATCCGGTGCGCAGCAGCGTATTGTCATTGCGCGATGAACCGTTCCCGCCTTTCAGCGAAGACGGCCTGCTGCGATTGCTGGTCACTGGGGGCAGCCAGGGCGCGCGGATTTTGTCAGAAGTGGTGCCGGATGGTTTGGCGATGTTGCAGCCTGCATTACGGTCCCGTCTGCAAGTTACGCAGCAATGCCGCCCGGAAGATATTGAAGCTGTCCGCGAACGTTATTGCAGCCATGACATTCCTGCCGAACTGGGAACGTATTTTGAGGATATGGAGGCACGGTTGGCAGATGCGCATTTATTTATCGGCCGCGCTGGCGCCTCGACCATAGCCGAATTGACCGCCGTGGGCCGCCCAGCAATTCTGATCCCGCTGCCGATTGCGACCGACGATCACCAGAATTTCAACACGCGCGAAATAGTCAAAGCTGGTGGCGCGCGGGCGATCAAGCAGAGCGATTTCACGCCCATTCAGGTGGCCAAGCAAATTCAGGCAATGGCCCAGCGGCCAGAAACCCTGGCCACCGCAGCCCATGCGGCGTGGAATTGCGGACGGCCCAAGGCGGCGTCAGATCTGGCCGATCTGGTCGAAAGTTTTGGCACCAGCGAGTTGATGGACGTGATCAAGGTCGGCGGCAGGAATGCTCAAGGTGCGGCTCATGGCCAGCGAGCTGCGCATGGGTCTGCCAAGGATAATGTCCGATGAAGGGCGTCGGCATCGAAATCGGGACGATCCATTTCGTCGGCATCGGCGGGATCGGAATGTCGGGCATTGCCGAGGTGATGCACAATCTCGGCTATAAGGTGCAGGGTTCCGACATTGCCGAGGGGCCAAGTGTCGAGCGTCTGCGCGGGCGCGGGATGCATATTGCCATCGGTCATGCCGCAGAAAATCTCGGTGATGCCGCCGTGGTGGTTACCTCCACTGCAGTGCGCCGGACCAATCCCGAAGTAGCCGCCGCGCTGGAAGCGCGCATTCCCGTGGTTCGCCGCGCCGAAATGCTCGCCGAATTGATGCGGTTGAAAAGCACCGTCGCGGTTGCCGGAACGCATGGCAAAACCACCACGACATCCATGATCGCGGCGTTGTTGGATGCAGGCGGCATCGACCCGACCGTAATCAATGGCGGGATCATCAACCAATACGGTTCCAACGCCCGGATGGGTGACAGTGACTGGATGGTGATCGAAGCGGATGAAAGCGACGGCAGCTTCCTGCGACTGGACGGCACCATCGCGGTGGTCACCAATATCGATCCCGAACATCTCGACCATTACGGGTCGTTCGATGCGGTGAAAGAAGCCTTTGTAGAATTTATCGAGAATGTCCCGTTTTACGGGGTTGCGGTGCTGTGCATCGATCACCCGGAAGTCCAGACAGTCATTTCCAAGGTCCGTGATCGCCGCGTTTTGACCTATGGTTTTTCAGCGCAGGCCGATTTGCGCGGCGAGAATATCCGGCCCGAAGAAGGCGGCAACACCTTCGACGTGGTGCACCGCGAACGCGACGGAACCACCAGCCGGATCGAGAATATCCATCTACCTATGCCCGGCCGGCACAATGTCGAGAACGCGCTGGCGGCGGTGGCTGTGGCGCTGGAATTGGGCTGTCCGGCAGAGGTGATTCGCAACGGATTTAATGCGTTTGACGGGGTCAAGCGGCGCTTCTCCAAAGTCGGCGAAGTGGCGATTGGTTCGGGCAAAGCGACGATCATCGACGATTACGCGCATCATCCGGTGGAAATTACTGCGGTGCTTTCTGCCGCCCGCGAAACCACCAGTTCTTCCAAGGGTAATGGGCGCGTGATCGCGGTGGCCCAGCCGCACCGGTTCACGCGATTGCGCGATCTGCTGGAAGACTTCCAGACCTCCTTCAACGATGCCGATGTGGTCTATGTTGCGCCGGTCTATACCGCGGGTGAAGATCCGATCGAGGGCGTGAATGCCGATGCTCTGGTGTCCGGCCTGAAAGAACGCGGGCACCGGTCTGCGTCTACTATTTCAGGGCCGGAGGAACTGGCGAGCGAGTTGGCCGGGATGCTGCAGGCGGGCGATATGGTCGTGTGTCTGGGCGCAGGCGACATCACCAAATGGGCAGCCGGTCTGGCCGAGGCAGTGCAGGCTGAGATGAAAGTCGGCGCAAAATGACCGCGCCGTATCAACCCGATGATTGGGCGATGTTCGATGATGGCAGCGCACCGAATTCCGAGATCGAAGGCGCGGTCACTTCGCCTGTGCCAATCGCTGGAATTCGCGGACGGCTGACCGCTCAGGCTCCGCTGGCCAAGCTGGTCTGGTTCAAATCGGGCGGAGCTGCGGATTGGCTGTTCGAACCCGCTGACGCCGAAGATTTGTGCGAATTTCTTGAACGGTTGGACGGGCAATTGCCGGTGATGGCACTGGGCCTCGGCTCCAATCTGATTATCCGTGATGGCGGCGTCCCCGGCGTGGTTGTGCGGCTGGGCAAGGCCTTCGGAAAAGTCACCGATCTGGGCAATCATGTGGTGGAATGCGGCGGCGGTGCCAGCGGTATTTTGGTATCTTCGACCGCCCGCGATGCAGGCATTGCGGGTCTTGAATTCTTGCGCGGAATCCCCGGAACGGTCGGCGGTTTCGTGCGCATGAATGGCGGCGCCTATGGCCGCGAGGTGGCGGATATATTGATCGATTGCAGCGTGGTGATGCCGGATGGAAACTGCATTCACCTTCCAGTTTCCGATCTCCAATATAGTTACCGCCATTCGGCATTGCCCGAAGGCGCCGTGGTAATTTCCGCGCGCTTCCAAGGCACAGCAGGTGATCCTGTAGTGATTGGCGCGGAAATGGACCGGATTGCACAGGCCCGCGAAGAATCGCAGCCCCTACGCAGCAAGACCGGGGGTTCGACCTTCAAGAATCCTGAAGGCCATAAGGCTTGGGCTTTGGTCGATGCGGCCGGCTGCCGCGGCCTGACAATGGGCGGCGCGCAAGTGAGCGAAAAACATACCAATTTCCTGATTAACACTGGCGATGCAACCAGCGCTGATATCGAAGGGTTAGGCGAAGAAGTCCGCCGCCGGGTTGGTGAAAGCCAGGGCGTGGCGCTGGAGTGGGAAATCAAGCGGGTGGGTAGGCCGTGAATAGCCATATCTCACCCTTTCCGTTCGCCTCGAGCATAGTCGAGAGGCTTCGCGCGGCGGTCTCGACTTTGCTCGACACGAACGGAGTTAAGTTATGACCCTCGCCAAACTTCACATTGCGGTCTTGATGGGGGGCTGGGCCAATGAACGCCCGGTGTCGCTGATGTCCGGCAATGGCGTGGCTGATGCGCTGGAATCGCGCGGTCACAAGGTGACGCGGATCGACATGGACCGGCAGGTCGCGGCGCGCATTGCAGAGGCCGCGCCTGACGTTGTGTTCAACGCGCTTCACGGCGTGCCCGGCGAAGATGGAACGGTTCAGGGCATGCTCGATCTGATGGGCATTCCCTATACGCATTCGGGCCTCGCGACCTCGGTTGTTGCGATCGACAAGGAACTGACCAAGCTTGCACTGGTGCCGCACGGTATTCCCATGCCCGGCGGGCGCATTGTGGCGAGCGAAGATCTGTATCAGGCAGACCCGCTGGCGCGTCCCTATGTGCTCAAGCCAGTGAATGAAGGGTCTTCGGTCGGCGTGGCGATTGTGACGGACCAAAGCAATTGCGGTAACCCGATCCGGCGCGATGCCGAGGGGCCGTGGCAGAAGTTTGATCACTTGCTGGCTGAACCGTTCATTCGCGGGCTGGAATTGACAACGGCGGTGATCGACAGTGCCGAAGGTTCGCGCGCGCTGGGTGTCACGGAACTCAAACCAAAATCCGGTTTCTATGATTTCGATGCCAAATATACCGACGGCATGACCGACCATATTTTTCCGGCTGAAATTCCTCAAAACATTACTGAATTGTGCTGTAAATATGCATTGGATGCTCACCGCGTGCTGGGCTGCCGGGGCACAAGCCGGACCGATTTCCGGTGGGACGACGAGCGCGGCGAGGCAGGCCTGTTCGTGCTGGAAACCAACACCCAGCCGGGCATGACCCCGCTCAGCCTGGTGCCCGAACAGGCGCGCCATAACGGTATGGACTATGCCGATCTGGTCGAGGCGATTGTGGCTGAGGCACTGCGAAACTTTGTAGCTCCCAAAGCAGGGGGCACCCATGGCGACGATTAAACGCGGGGGCAAAGGAGTGCGGCGGTCCGCAGCTTCTACCGCGCGGGCCAACAATGCGCGGCGGGCGAAGGCCAAAACCAGTTCGTTCATGGATGCAGCGATGTCGATCCTGCCCTTTACCGAGGAGCAATTGCACCGGATTTTCCTGGTGATCATCCTCGGCGGGGCTGCGGCGGTGGCGTGGTTCATTGCCAGTTTGGCAGGCGTGCCGGCCTTGGCGCAGCAGCAGATCGCGGGCCTTGCTTCCGATGCCGGCTTCGAAGTGCGCCGGGTTACCGTAACCGGCGTCGAGCGGATGAATGATGCAAAGGTCTACAACAGCGTACTTGATAAGAAGGATCAGCCAATGCCGCTGGTCGATCTGAAAGAAGTTCGCGCCGATCTATTGACGCTCAGCTGGGTCAAGGATGCCCGCGTTTCGCGCCAATTGCCCGACACTTTGTTGATCGATATCGTTGAACGCAAACCTCATGCGGTGCTGGCCAAACCTGGCCGCCTGGTGCTGATTGATGCCACTGGCGCAGAACTGGAGCCGATTTCGCAGGCGGGCGCCAAGGGGATGCTGGTGGTATCTGGACCGGGTGCCAGAATGCAGGTTGAACAGCTGGGCAAATTACTGGACGCTGCGCCTGCGCTGAAACCCAGAGTGACTGCGGCAGAATGGGTTGGAAACCGGCGGTGGGATCTGACTTTTTCCACCAAGCAAGTGTTGGCATTGCCCGAAGGAAGCACCCAATCCGCCAGTGCGCTGATCGCCTTTGCCAAGCTGGATGGCGGCAGCCGAATATTGGGCGGCAAGGTCACAACGTTCGATATGCGGGCACCGGGCCGGATTTACATGCGCATTCCGGGGCGCGCACAAGAAGAACTCAAACTGGGTGGGGGCAGCTAATGGCAACTCCGCGGATCAGCCGCGTTTTTGGCGCTGTAAATGTCGGATCGTTTCGGATTTCGGCGATGATCATGGGGATTTCCGAAACCGGCGAAATGGTCGTGCTGGGATCGGGTCACCGCGCCAGTCAGGGAATAAAGCGTGGTTATGTGACCGATATGGCCGCCGCCACTTATGCCATTCGCGATGCGGTGGAACGCGCTGAGAAGAACGCCGGGACCAGCATTTCCAGCGTCTGGGTTGGTTGCGCCGGAGCAGGGCTAAGCAGCCGCATTGCCGAAGTTGAAATCGACATTGGCGGACGCCGGATCGAAGAAGAAGATATCGAACATTTGTTGATCGCGGCGCGGGACAATATCCAGCCGGACGGCCGGATGGTGCTGCACGCACAGCCAGCACATTATACACTGGACGGGGCCAATGATGTGGCCAATCCCAAAGGGCTTCATGCAGAACGGCTGCGGGTCGACGTGCATGTGATGCTGGCCGATGGCGCGCCGGTACGCAATTTGATCGAGGCGGTTCAAAATGCCCATCTGGATGTGGAATCCGTGGTTGCAGCCCCTGTCGCAGCGGGCCATGCCTGCCTGACACCGGAAGAGCGCGAGTTGGGCACGGCGCTGATCGAAATCGGCGGCGAGGTGACCAATGTTTCTGTATACCGCAAGGGCATGTTGCTGGGGCTCAGCGTAATTCCGCTTGGCTCCGCCGACATTACCGATACAATTGCCTCAGCCTTCGGAATTCGGCGTTTCCAGGCGGAGCGCCTGAAATGCGTCGCCGGTTCAGCCATTGCCAGCCCTAGCGATCACCGGGAGATGATCCCGGTAAATGGTCCGGGCGATGACGAGAGCGGCCCTGTTGCGCGCGGCGCTGATGACAAAAACCGCATTCCGCGCGCCGAACTGGTGTCCGTGGTCACGCAGCAACTATCGCGCTTGACCGATGAAGTTGGCCGGTCGTTAAAGGAATTGGGTTTTTCCGGTACGGCGGGCAATCAGGTTGTCCTGACCGGCGGCGGAGCTGAACTGGCCGGATTTGCCGAATTTGCCCAGAGCGCGCTCGGCCGGACCGTCAGGATCGGCAAACCGCCTACCTTGCGCGGCCTGCCAGAGGCGCATTCGACCCCGGGTTTCGCGACATTAGCAGGGTTATGTATCTATGCTGCCAACGATCCGGTAGACATTCGTTCGATCGGATCGAAGCATCAAGTGACCACGCGTTATACTGGTTTCAAGATATTCAGCCGCGTCCTGAGAGCAGTAAAAGAGTACTTTTGAGTAGAGACGAAATGATAGCCCAATGTTCGGCAATGAATTAACCACTGTGGATAAGCGGCTGCGCCCTATGCAACCCGGATTCACTTTATGCCAAACTGGTAATCGAACTTTTGATTTCAAGCGCACCCCTTGGAGGGAAAACTAATGAGCATTAACATCGGTCCCGCGGCAACGGATGATATGCGTCCGCGCATCACCGTAATCGGTGTCGGCGGCGCTGGCGGTAACGCTGTCGCCAATATGATCCAGTCAGGGATCGAAGGTGTCGAATTCATCGTAACCAACACTGATGCGCAGGCGCTCAGCATTGCGGCGGCGGAACAGCGTATCCAGCTTGGGCCCGACATTACCGGCGGCCTTGGTGCTGGTGCGCGGCCGGAAGTCGGCAAGGCTGCTGCAGAAGAAACTGTGGCCGAAATCGAAGACGCTTTGGACGGCGTCAACATGTGCTTCATCGCTGCCGGCATGGGCGGCGGTACCGGTACTGGCGCTGCACCCGTGATTGCGGAGGCTGCCCGGCGCAAGGGTGTGCTGACCGTTGGCGTTGTCACCAAACCGTTCCTGTTCGAAGGCACGCGCCGGATGCGTGCTGCAGATGCCGGCATCCTGGAACTGCAGAAGCATGTCGATACTCTGATCGTTATTCCCAACCAGAATTTGTTCCTGATCGCGAAGGCTGACACGACATTCAAGGAAGCCTTTATTCTGGCCGACGAAGTGCTGCAGCAGGGCGTCCGATCGATTACCGATCTGATGGTCATGCCCGGCCTGATCAATCTCGATTTCGCCGATGTCCGTTCGGTCATGAGCGAAATGGGCAAGGCGATGATGGGCACCGGCGAAGGCGAGGGCGAAAACCGCGCACTGGACGCTGCCGAACGTGCGATTGCCAATCCGCTGCTTGACGGGGTGTCGATGCAGGGCGCCAAGGGCGTTATCATTTCGATCATCGGCGGCGAAGACATGAAGCTGCTCGAAGTGGACGAGGCTGCGAACCATATTCGCGAGCTGGTCGACGAAGATGCGAACATTATTTGGGGGTCCGCGTTCAACCCTGATCTCGATGGCAAAATCCGCGTTTCCGTGGTTGCGACCGGGATTGAAGCGGGCAGTGTGGAAAATCGGCCTTCCGATGGCTCATCACTGTCGCTGGGCAGCTCGCGGGCGCCAAAGCGGCCTGTGCTGGAATTGCCTGGTGAAGATGAAATTGTAGAAGAAGCTGCGCCTGAAACGGTTCAGGGCTTCCCCGGCATGGGGGCGCTGCAGGGCAGCGATTCCGAGGGCGAAGACGCGGAAGATGAAAGCGAAGACGTAGACGGCATTGTTGATCCGCTTGCCGGAATTCGCGGCAGTGAACCGGATGATGATGACTTTGACGAAGCAGGCGGAAACTTTGCCGAACCGGCCGAAACCGGCGAAACCACCGACTTCGGTTCACCGGAAGAAACCGCTGAAGACGAACCGTTTGATCTGACGTCTGAGGTATCGGCAGACGCGCCCGCCGAAGAAGGGGGACAGCAGGACGAGTTGTTGCTCGACGCAGACCGTTTGGCGGAAGAGGATAAAGCTGTTGAATCCAATGCCGGGCGGCGGCGCGGCTTGGTCGCGGGCGGAATCGCTGGCGCTGGAACTGGTGCTGGCAGTACGTTGTTCGAACGGATGGCCAATTTGTCGCGCGGCTCGGATACCGATCACGAGGATGAAGACGATGATGACGATTCCGAAGATTCCGGCGCGTTAAACATCCCGCGCTTCCTTGGTCGGCAAAACAACCAGTAAAAACCTCATATTGATGCGATGGTTTTGACCCGCACTTGGCTGCCGCGCCAATGGTGGGTCACCGCATCATTTTGTCTGCTGGCCTCAGGGCGGTTGCTCCGCGTCATTCCTGCGCTATTCACGCTTCCATGATTAGAACTGCGCCGGATGCTGCCGGAAGGAAACCTAACTTGATAAGATCCGCCAAGACATTGCGGCATATAACCGCCGTCCTCTGCGGTGTTGCTGCTTTCGCTACGCCGTTGTCTGCGCAAACCGACAGCACAGCAGAATCGCGGCCGGTTGTTCAGCCTTTGCCGCCAGCGGGTGCAGCCGATCTCAATCAGGCTTTGCAGCAATTGGCGCGCAATTCCCGCGATGTGGATGCGCTGATTAATGCAGGAAATGCTTCGCTGCGGCTAAACGACATTGATGCCGCAATCGGGTTTTTTGGCCGCGCAGATGAATTGTCGCCGGGCAATCCGCGGATAAAAGTCGGGCTGGCAGGTGCATTTGTTCGTTCCGAACGCCCAATAGAAGCCTTGCGCCTGTTCGACGATGCTGAACGCGCCGGAGCATCCACCGCTGCATTGGCGGAGGACCGCGGTCTGGCCTATGATCTGGTTGGCGATCCAGTCTCGGCGCAGGCACAATATGCCCGCGCGATCGCAGTCAGGTCGAGCGATGAATTGATCCGCCGTATGGCGCTGAGTCAGGCAATATCCGGTGATCGGCAGGCATTTGAGAAAACGCTCTATCCGCTGATGGAGCGGCGCGATTTCGCGGCCTATCGCACCAGAGCTTTCGCAATGGCGATCTTGGGTGAGGAAGATGAGGCAGTCGCAATCGCCGAGGCGGTCATGCCAAAAGAAATGTCTGCCCGGATGACACCGTATCTGCGGTATATGCAGCGCCTGACCAAGGCCCAGCAGGCTGCGGCTGCAAATCTGGGTATTTTCCCGCGTGCAGCGCAAATCGGGCGGGATGATCCACGTATCGCGCAATATTCAGGCTCGGCCAGCTCCGCCGGTTCGGTCCGCACTGCCGATGCAGGACTTGCGCCGCAAGGAAAGCCGCTTGGTCCGGTGGCGAGTGATGTGGCCAGCCCCCGCCGCCGCCCTGGACGCGATCGTAGCGCGGTACCGAGCGTCGCTGCAGCGCCAACGCCTTCACCGCCAACTTCACCGCCAACTTCACCCCCGACCTTGGCACGTAACGAATTGCCTGCCGTCCAGCCGGGATCAGCCCTGGCGGCAACTATTGAGGCGCAGAGACCCAGCTTAAAACCTGTATCGGCACCAGTAGAAAGCTTAGCAATCGTCCAGCATCTGCCTGAGCCGGCAGCTCCGCCCGCTCCTCCGCCAGCAGAGGAGCCGGTCAGCGTTGCCGATGCCTTTGCTGGCTTCACGTTGGCATCAGTGGCGCCGGACAAGAGCGGTGCGGTCGACATAAGTTCTATCAAGCCTAAACGAGAAATTGCGCCGAAGCCCGAACCCGAACCTGCGGTGAAGGTGGAGCCCCCCAAGAACCCCAGCCGGGTGTGGGTGCAAGTTGCGACTGGCCGTGACAGCAAGGCGTTGGCGTTTGATTGGCGGCGGATCAGCCGCAAAATTCCCGCTGTACTGGGCGACAAAAAGGTTCAGCCCTATGTAACAAACTGGGGCCAAACCAACCGCTTGCTGGCCGGTCCGTTTGACGATCGGAAGGCCGCCCAAAACGCGGTTGCCGCATTGAAGGCGGACGGTATTGATAGTTTTATGTTCGTCAGTTCGGCTGGTCAGGAGATTGACGATTTGCCGTGAAGGCAATCGGCTGAGGTTATATCTCAAGCGGCTTTTGCACAGGCTTTGAACAGCCAAGTTTATTTCTCCCCAGTTGCTCATTGGTTAACCATTGCGGAATCGGGTGAACCCAATGCATCTCCATTGCCGATGGCCAAACGCCATTCATATTAATGGGACGCGTAATGAGAGCCGGTGAGACAGAATTTGTAGCGAATGATGATGCGGCGCCGGTCGACATGCTCGCTGCGCTGTTCGAAGCACGTCAGTGGCCGTTTCATGCGGTGTCAGACGAAGAAATCTCGGGTGAAATTCAAGGAAGCTGGGCGAAATATCAAATTCGCTGCATCTGGCGGTCGGACGATAATGTGCTGCAAATGCTCTGTCTTCCGGATATTCGCGTCTCCGATGAAAAACGCACCGCTGCTTACGAACTGGTCGCGATGGTCAATGAACAGATGTGGCTCGGCCATTTCGACATCTGGTCGAATGGCGGAGTGCTGGTCTATCGTCATGGCTCGATGCTAGGCGGCGACGGTCTGCTGAGCCTGGATCAGGCTCAGGCATTGGTGGAAACAGCGGTTGAGGAATGCGACCGTTTTTACCCTGCGTTCCAATTCGTGCTGTGGGGCGACAAGTCCCCCAAGGATGCGCTGGAAAGCGCATTGGTGGACGCGGCGGGCGAGGCTTGATACCCCCGGCGCGCCGACGAACCTTCGGCGCGTAGGACAAAATGTAATGGCTTTGAATAAAATCCTGATCGTCGGATTTGGCAAAATGGCGCAGGCCATGGTCGAAGGTTGGCTCGCATCGGGAATTCCGGCGGACAGATTCGCGATTTACCATCCCCGCCGGACAGAAGCTCCCGAGGGCATAACGCTCCATAACCAGTGGCCGGAAGAGCGCTTCGATGCGGTTCTGCTGGCTGTCAAACCCCAGATGCTCAGCGATATCGCGGATGAGATGGAGCCGCTCCTCGGCCCCGATACGGTGTTGATCTCTGTGCTGGCGGGCGTTGATTTGGCTGGTCTGTCGCGAAGATTTCCCCGTGCGGGCGGAATTGCACGGCTGATGCCCAATCTTGCTGTTGCCTTGCGCAAATCTCCCAATGCTCTGGCTGCCAGCGGGCTTGACGATGCCCAGCGGGCGGAATTGACCCGGCTGGCCGAGGCACTGGGCAGCGCGGAGTGGCTGGAGGATGAAAGCCAGTTTAATCTGGTGACCGCGCTGGCGGGATCAGGGCCGGGCTTTGTCTTTCGGTTCATCGACGCATTGGCGGCAGGCGCGGCGGAGTTGGGGCTGGACCGGGCGCAAGCGGACCGATTGGCGCTAGCGATGGTGGAGGGTGCGACCGCGCTGGCGGCATCGTCCGAGCATACACCAGCAGACCTTGCCAGCCGCGTCGCGAGCAAGGGCGGAATGACTCAAAAAGGGCTCGATGTGCTCGATAAAGACGCAGATTTGCAAAATTTGTTGCGGGAGTGTCTGCGCGCCGCGCAGAACCGGGGCGCAGAAATGGCGGAAATGGCCGGGGACAAGGGTTAAATACGGATCAATTCTCGCAAGACCGAATTTGTCCGGTTTTACTTGAAAAATTCCTCGTCTGCCCCGATATTGTCTTTAGAACCGGTGCCCATATGGTGCCGGAACAGGAGTAGATATCACAATGGCAGATTGGAATGATCCCCGGGCCTCACGGACGGATTTCGGAGCGAATCCAAACCTGGCGGGTGAAGTTGCAGGCCGCGAGATTTTCGACGCAGGTCTGCGCAAGCACATGCTTTCGATCTATAATTACATGGCGTCTGGCGTAATGCTGACCGGCATCGTTGCGATGCTGTTTGCCCAATCGGGCATGGCGGAAAGTGTATTGATGGGCGGCGGGATCCTTAGCTGGATCATTATGCTGGCTCCGCTTGGCTTTGTGCTGGCGATGAGCTTTGGCCGGAACAAGTTCAGCACAGCTGGCTTGCAAGGTATGTTCTGGGGCTTTGCGGTGGCCATGGGCCTCTCGCTATCCTCAATTGTCCTAATCTACACCGGCGCATCAATTGCTGCGACGTTCTTCGCGACAGCAGTCGCTTTTGCGGGTCTTAGCCTGTTCGGATATACCACTAAGAAGGATATCTCCGGCTGGGGCAGCTTCCTTATCATGGGTGTCGTCGGTCTGATTATTGCCGGTGTCATCAACATCTTCATGCAGTCGCCGATATTTGAGCTGGCGATCAGCTTCATCGGTGTGCTGATCTTCGCAGGCCTTACCGCCTACGATACACAGCGGTTGAAGCGTGAATATGTGGAAATCAAGAACGCTTCGATGACCAACCCGGCGATTGCTCAGGCATATCCTATGGGCAAGATGGTCGTGATGGGCGCGCTCAGCCTCTATCTCGACTTCATCAATATGTTCCTCTTCCTGCTGCGCTTCATGGGCAACCGGAACTGATTTTAATCGATTCGTCGCTAAAGCGACTCGTCCTACCGATGCCCGGAGTGCTTAGCGCACTCCGGGCATTTTCTTTGTGTGCGCATATTGTTACGAAAAGGGATTCAGTTCGCTGAAAGGGTCGGGCATATAGGGTAAATTACGAACTCGGCCGAAAGCGGGTCACAAGCAGGCGGATCGGCTCGCCAATAAGCGGGCCGGAAACAAGATAAGTCCCGGCTAGAGCGTTGGGAAATAGGGAGAACTTGGTTTCATGTTTGAATTCAGCCAGGCAAGAATTCGCCTCATCGCCGCCGCCTGCGGGCTGGCTGCGTTGGCCGGATGTGCCACACCGCCACCTCCTCCCCCGCCTCCTCCTCCTCCTCCCCCGGTGCAATTGGTGATCCCGGCACGCCCGGCACCCCCCAGCGGCGCAGTTTCGATGATGGCGATCCCGGCAGTGGGCGTGGACGGCATGCGTTTGACCGTGAATTACAATCTCAGCACAGCCCAGACATTGTGGAATGTGCGTTCTGCGCTGAATGTTGCTGCCCTGAATTGTCAGGGGCCGGAACATGCCGGTATTTTGCCCGCCTATTCTTCCCTTCTTGCCAAGAACCAGCGTCTGCTGACGGCGACGAACAAAGAGGTAACCAAGGAATTCAAGGCCCGTTACGGATCCGAGGGACTGAGGGCGCAGGACAATTACATGACGCAGGTCTATAATTATTTTGCCCTGCCACCAGCGAAGAATGAATTTTGCCGCGCAGCGTCCCTAATTGCCAATGAATCGCTAATGGTTGCGCCGGGTGATCTTGAAGTTTTTGCGGTTCGCAGCCTGCAAACGCTGGAGGGTGTGTTCGAAGATTTCTACCGGTCTTATGAACAATACCGCGTAAATGTGGCGATGTGGGACGCGCGATACGGTGAACCGAGGTCAGTGAATCCAGCTTCCTACGCCGGCCCGGCGATTTACACGCCAGCCGATCAGGGCTTCGGCCCCGAGCAGACGGGAGAACCGGTTTTCATCTCGGAACCGATGGTCGAAGGCGCTGCTGGTCCAGAGATAGTTGAACCATCAAGTGAAGCGAGACCAAGCTTTGGATTTGAGGCAAGGCCGCCGCTGGAAGGTCCCGCTCAGGCACCGGGTAATCCGGTATTTGTGTCAGAACCGGTAGTGGAGCCGATTTCTGGGTCTGACGGTTAATCACTCGACCCGGGCCCTGCCTGCAATAACAGGACTCGTGTGATCGCGCGGGAACCTCTATGGGGCTGCCATGCATTTTCTCGATCAAGCCAAAATTTTCCTCCGCTCCGGTGCGGGCGGCCCAGGTGCCGTCAGTTTCCGGCGTGAAAAATATATTGAATATGGCGGCCCCGATGGCGGCAGCGGCGGCAAGGGCGGGGACATTGTTTTCAAGGCCGTCCAAGGCCTGAATACGCTCATCGATTTCCGTTATTCGCAGCATTTCAAGGGCAAGCGTGGGACCCACGGCATGGGCCGTGACCGGACAGGCGCAGGCGCTGATGCTCTGGTGATCGAGGTCCCCGTGGGCACGCAAGTGCTGTCGGAAGACAAAGAAGAAGTGCTCGCCGATTTCACCGAGATTGGCCAGGAGGTCGTGTTTCTCGAAGGGGGAATGGGCGGGCGCGGCAACGCCAGTTTCAAAAGCGCCACCAATCGCGCCCCGCGCCAGCATCAGCCGGGCGAAGCGGGACAGGAAATGTGGGTCTGGCTGCGGCTGAAACTGCTTGCTGATGTCGGTCTGCTCGGCCTGCCAAATGCCGGTAAATCGACATTTATCAACGCGGTGTCCAATGCGCAGGCGAAAGTGGGCGCCTATGCCTTCACCACTCTGGTGCCAAAATTGGGCGTCGTGCGGCACAAGAACCGCGAATTCGTGATCGCAGATATCCCCGGCCTGATCGAAGGCGCGGCGGACGGTGCAGGGATTGGTGACCGGTTCCTTGGGCATATCGAGCGGTGCCGGGTGTTGATCCATCTGGTCGATATCACGGGCAGTGACCCTGCCGAAGCGATGAAGATCGTGGAGGCTGAGCTGGCCGCTTATGGCGCGGGCTTGGAGGACAAGGTCCAGCTTATCGCTCTCAACAAGGTCGATCTGGCGGATGGTGAGCTGGTTGACGCCTTTGCCAAGGAATTGCAGGCCGCAGGGGCAGACAAGGTCTTTCCGCTGTCCGGTGCGACTGGCGAAGGCGTGGAAAACCTGCTGAATGCGGTGCTGCAACATCTGCCGGACCGCACTTCAACCGAAACCAAGGGCAAGGTGGAAGAAAACTCCGCCGAAGCGGAACCATGGTCCCCTCTTTGACATACCTGCGTTGACGGGACTTCTATTCGCCCGCGCTTGGCGCTAACCCGCTGCGCATGGCTATTACGCATCTTGGCAATTTGTCTGACCCTTCGATTACCAAACGGTTGGTAATCAAGGTCGGTTCTGCACTGCTGGTCGGCGCAGATGGGCAGCCGCGCCATGATTGGCTGTCCGGTCTGGTGTCCGAAGTGGCTGCGATGCACGCCGCTGGGCAACAAGTGGTGTTGGTCAGTTCGGGCGCGATTGCACTGGGCGCGGCGCGGATGGGCTTGCCAAAGGGCGGCAGGGGCAGTTTGGCCGATGCGCAGGCGGCGGCATCGGTCGGGCAGATTGCACTGGCCGGGCTATGGTCGCAATTGCTGGAGAAACACGGGCTGGGCGCAGCGCAGATGCTGGTGACGCTGGGTGATTTGGAGGACCGGCGGCGCTATCTCAATGCATCCTCCACCCTCAGCCGATTGCTGACGGCAGGCTTTGTGCCCGTGGTGAACGAAAATGACAGCGTCGCGACCGAGGAAATCCGGTTTGGCGATAATGACCGCTTGGCCGCGAGAGTGGCGCAGGCAGCGGGCGCCGATGGGGTGTTGTTGCTGTCCGATGTGGACGGACTGTTTGACCGCAACCCGTCCGATCCGGCGGCCAAAATGCTGGCGCAAGTCGACGGTGTCACCGATGAAATCCGGGCAATGGCTGATGTCGGATCTGCTTCGGGCCTCGGGTCTGGCGGCATGACTTCAAAATTACAGGCAGCAGAGATTGCCGAGCGGGCAGGGATTGCGCTGGCGATCATCAACGGAACGCGGGACTATCCAATCAAGACTGCCTTGGACGCGGCGCGGGGGACATTGTTCCTTGCGCAGCGCAGCGATGGTGGCCGGAAAGCATGGCTGGGCGGACGGATCGACTTGCGCGGAGTGCTGACGGTGGACGCAGGGTGCGGCAAGGCTCTTGCTGCGGGCTCCAGCCTGCTTGCCGCCGGGATTATCGCGATCGAGGGCGACTTTGCCCGCGGCGATGTGGTCAGCATTGTGGCCAGCGATGGCCGCAGTCTGGCGCAGGGCCTAACCGAATATTCCGCCGCGGAATGCCGCGCGATCATGGGGCTGCGGGACGGCGCGCAGGCTGAAAAACTTGGCTATGCGCCGCGTCCAGCGGTCATCCACCGCGATCACATGGTTTTGCTGTGACAATCGCCATAACCGGCGGCACCGGCTTTGTCGGGCAGGCTGTGCTGGATTTGGTGGCGCGGCGCGGCATTGCAGCGCGGGCATTGGCACGAAAGTTGCCGGATGACCGGCCCGGTGTAGACTGGATTGCGGGCAATTTGGGCGATGCCGCGGCGCTCGACCGGTTGGCCACAGGGGCGGACGTGGTGATCCATATTGCCGGTCTGACCAATACGCCTGATCCGGCGGAATTCGAAGCGGCTAATGTCACCGGAACTGCCGCAATGCTGGATGCGGCGACAAGGGCAGGGGTGAAGCGGTTCATCTTCGTCTCGTCGCTATCGGCCCGCGAACCTCGGCTTTCGGCCTATGGCGCCTCCAAGGCGCAGGCGGAGGAACTGGTTGCGGCAAGCGGGCTCGACTGGACGATGGTACGTCCGCCGGCAGTCTACGGCCCGCGCGACCATGACATGTTCGAGCTGTTCAAGAGCGCGCGCTATGGCCTCGTACCGATGCCGCCCAGCGGCGCGACTTCCATGATCCATGTGGACGATTTGGCAAAACTGCTGCTCGCGCTTGCCCCTGCTTCGCCGAAACTACGCCGCAAAATATTCGAGCCTGACGACGGGCGCGAGGGCGGCTGGTCTTACAAGGAATTGGGACAGGCCATTGGCGATGCGATGGGGCGGCGGGTCTTCGCGCCTAATTTGCCTAAATCGCTCCTGCGCAGCGCAGCAAGTCTCGACAAGATTTTCAGAGGCAAGAACGCCAAGCTGACGGCAGACCGGGTGGGCTATATGTGCCATCCCAATTGGGTCGCACGTTCGGACAAAGCAGTGCCCTTAGACATCTGGTCACCAGCCATTCCCACCCGCGATGGCCTGAAACAAACCGCCGCATGGTACCGCCAGCAGGGCTGGCTGTAACCTAGAACGCTGGTTCGTAGCCCGGCGGCAGATCGTCTGGCTTGTCGTCGGTGTGGATGCCGCATTCGGTTTTTTCCCAACCCTTCCAGCGGCCGGAACGCGGATCTTCGCCTGGTGCGACTTTGCTGGTGCAAGGCGCGCAGCCGATAGAGGGATAGCCTTCCGATACCAATGGGTGCCGGGGCAGATCATGTTCCTCGAAATAGGCCTGGATATCATCGCCGTTCCAGTCGATCAGCGGATTGATCTTCAGTCGGCCGTGAGCATCCGAATTATCGACTTCGAAGCGCGGTAAATTGGCGCGGGTGGAGGATTGGAAAGCTTTGCGCCCGGTAATCGTCGCATCAAAACCGGTCAATGCACTCGCAAGCGGGATCACTTTGCGAATTTCGCAGCAGCCGTCGGGGTCATAGGACCAGCGCAGGCCAGTCTCGTCCTTGGCCGCCAGCGCTGCAGGATCGGGTGTCAGATTGCGCAGTCCCGTCAGTCCGAATCGCTCCGCCAACGCATCGCGGTAAGCCAGTGTTTCGGGGAAATGCTTGCCAGTTTCCAGGAACAGTACCGGCAATGATGGATCGACCTGGGAAACAAGGTGCAGCAAAACAGCGCTTTCCGCGCCGAAGCTCGAAACAATCGCAAGTTCTCCGACCAGGCCATCACCCAGCACGCTGCGCAGCATTTCCAACGCATCGCGGCCGCGGAACATCCGGTTGAGGCGGATTGCGTCGGATTCGCTAAAGCAGGGGCCGGTGTCAATTCGGTCGCGAACGCGGCCTTTCAGATTAGTGGGATCGGCTTCAGCCATGATCACCCCCGTTACGGAGCGTCCAGATTGGTACGCGCTCGTCGGTGGTCGGCTGATAGACATCCGGCCAACGGGTCAGCGCATTTTCAACATCGCCAGCATCCAGCGGTTGATCGGGCTGAAACGCATCGAAACCGCAGCGCTTCATATAGGCGATCTGGTCAACCAGCACGTCACCTACCGCGCGCAATTCGCCAGCATATCCGGCCTCGCGCAATACCCGCGCCGCGGAATAGCCGCGCCCGTCACCAAAGGTTGGGAAGTTTACCTCAACCAGCCGGATACGGTCCAGATGAGGCAGCAAATCGCGGGCATCTTCGCCCGGTTCGATCCGGACGGCCAAAGCATTGCTCTGATCAGTGAAGGCTTCCAGTGTCACCGCAGGATCGGACACCAAAGCATCGTCACGGAAACGCAGAGTGTTAGGTGCGGAATCAACCATAAAGCGCCTCCTTGAAAGGTTCCATGCCAATGCGGCGATAGGTATCGAGGAAACGCTCCCCGTCCTCACGCTGAGCGAGGTAGACATCAACGGAAATTTCTACCGCGTTGACGATGCCTTCTTCGTCGAAGCCGCGTCCGGTGATCTTGCCCAATGACGTATCCTCGGCTTCGCTGCCGCCTAGCGACAATTGATAATTTTCGACGCCCTTCTTATCGACGCCGAGAATGCCGATGTGGCCTGCATGATGATGCCCGCAGGCATTGATACAGCCGGAGATTTTCAGCTTCAATTCGCCAAGGATATCGCCTTTGCCATTGGCATCGAAGCGTTCAGAAATCCGCTGCGCGATCGGGATCGAGCGGGCATTGGCGAGGCTGCAATAATCGAGACCGGGGCAAGCGATAATGTCGCCCACCTGATCCAGATTGGGTGTGCCGAGGCCAGCAGCCTCTAGCTTCTGCCACAGCGCAAACAGATCAGCCTTGCGGACATGCGGCAGGACGATGTTTTGCGTGTGGGTTACCCGGCATTCGTCGAAGCTGTATTGTTCCGTCAATTCGGCCATCAGCCGCATCTGATCGGCTGTCGCATCGCCGGGAATGCCGCCAACCGGTTTCAGGCTGATAACTGCGCTGACATAGCCCGGCTGCCTATGCGGCTGGGTGTTCCGGTCGGTCCAGACCGCGAAATCGGGGTCAGATCGGCTAAGTTCTTCGGAAGCGTCAGCCTCGAACGCGGGATCCTCGAAGTAGGTGCGGATACGCTCCAGCTCTGCAATCGGCGGTTCGATATTCTGCGCCAACAGTAGCGTGAATTCTTCTTCGACTTGGCGGGTGTATTCTTCCGCGCCCAGTTCATGCACCAGGATCTTGATCCGGGCCTTGTACTTATTGTCGCGCCGGCCATAGCGGTTGTAGACCCGCAGGCAGGCCTCCGCATAGGTGATCAGTTGATCGAGCGGCACGAAGTCGCGCACCAATGGCGCGATCATCGGGGTCCGGCCCATGCCGCCGCCGACATAGAATGCCGCGCCCAATTCGCCTGCATCATTGCGGACGATATTGATGCCGATATCATGCAGCCGCATGGCCGCACGGTCGGTTTGGCTGGCAATCACAGCGAATTTAAACTTGCGCGGCAAATAACTGAATTCAGGATGAAAGCTGGACCACTGCCGCAGCAATTCGGCATAGGGGCGGGGGTCCACCACCTCGTCCTGTGCAGCGCCCGCGAAATGGTCTGAACTGATATTGCGGATGCAATTTCCGCTGGTCTGGATGGCGTGCATTTCGACCTTGGCCAGATCGGCCAGAATGTCGCCTGCATCCTCCAGCTTGATCCAATTGTACTGGATATTTTGCCGGGTGGTGAAATGGGCGTATTTCCGGTCGAACTTGTCGGCGATACTGGCCAGCGCGCGCATTTGTGTGCCGCTCAGCGTGCCGTAAGGAATGGCCACCCGCAGCATATAGGCGTGCAGTTGGAGATAGAGCCCGTTCATCAGCCGAAGCGGCTTGAACTGGTCTTCGGTCAGCTTGCCATCAAGCCGGCGCTGGCATTGGTCGCGAAACTCCGCAACCCGCGCATCGACCATTGCCTGGTCCCATTGGTCATATTTATACATCAGATTACCTCGCGGACCGCATTCGGGTCGCCTGGTTTGAGGGTAAGGTCGAGCCGGACTGTGG
>Ga0209491_10002028_pt1 | contig 37347 bp, 34 predicted proteins | sample BON02_FD_187213 | JGI IMG/M metagenome (GOLD analysis project Ga0209491, IMG submission 187213) | Freshwater microbial communities from Lake Bonney liftoff mats and glacier meltwater in Antarctica - BON-02 (SPAdes) (version 2) | ecosystem: Environmental > Aquatic > Freshwater > Ice > Glacier... | reverse complement strand
TGCTGAGTCTTTTAACTCCAAAATAAAGCTCTTTAGGGCTAACCTTAGAGGCGTATCTGATACTGACTTTTTCCTCTTTAGACTAAGTAAGCTTTTTGCCTAGCTCCCCATAAAATACAGCTGACCCGAACAAATACTGTTTCTAGATTAATGTAGAATGGATTCGTGTCCCCACGAACTAGAGCGATGTGTTCGTGGAGACACGAACTCAGACATTCACGAAAAAGGCGAGTAGAGATACTTGCCTTTTTGTATATTTGGAAAGGTATGAAAAACACGATTGTAAGACTTAATGCTGAATCTGCTACGTCTACTAGCATAAACTTAGACGGAATGGAAGACTATGTAAAAGATATATCTGCTATAGGGAACAAAGTAGTCGTAGGCACGGATGCTGGAGTCTACTATAAATCGTGGGAGAGTTTCTTGAACAAATAGAAATTATCCCCGCAAATCAAAACCAATACTTTTAATTTACGGGGATAATTATATATATCACCGTAAATCGAAAGTATGTTAGGTTGAAATCACTTAGTAGCTTTTATTCTGCAGCTATTCGCTTACCCAAAATGTGCGATTAGTATGTGTGGCGGAGTAGATGTAAGAAAAAGTATAATAATACTATTGCACTATCTCTAGCAGCTCTATAGTAAATATAAGCGTAGAGTAAGCTGGGATATTGGCACCCATGGCACGCTCACCGTATGCAAGCTCTTGAGGAATATAGAGTTCCCACTTACTGCCTACTGGCATCATTTTAAGTGCTTGAGTCCATCCAGGGATTACTTGGTTTACATTAAAACTAGCAGGCTGTCCACGGTCATAGCTACTATCAAATTGCTTACCGTTTATCAGTGTGCCTTTGTAGTGCGTTTTTACCGTTTGACCATCTATAGGTTTTAGACCATTTCCTTCAGTTATTACTTTATATTGTAGTCCATTAGGAAGTACTTTGACTCCTTTTTTTGTTGCGTTAGCGGCTAGGAATGCTGTTCCTTCTGCAGTAGCTGCTCCCAGTTGTTTTTCTTTGCCTTTTGCTACGTAGGCATTGACCACTGCATTACTAGCGGCTCCATCCATATTGGTATGATCATATTCTATTACATCTTTTAGAGCTTCTTTAAATACTTCATAGTTCAGTGTATCTATCCCACCAGCTTTTAAGCTAGAGGCTATATTCATTCCTACGGCATACGATACACTATCTATTTCTGTGGCTAGAGGTGTGTGTGAGTGTTGAGCGTATGCTGGTGCTACTCCTAGTCCGAGTAGTATTAGTCCGTATATTTTTTTCATATGCCGCAAAACAACGAATTTTTTTCTCATTTTTAGTAGTTCCATCGTTATTAGATTGTGAAAAGGCCACAGAATTCTAATTATCCTGCTGCACTGATGGGATTTAGTTTGCCTGGAGTTCCATACTAAATCTTCGGATCCCTATCGCTGCAGTTGTCTTAAGGCCTATACAATATGATAAGCCATTATTAATAGAGATATAGTAAGGATAAGGTCTTGTCATCAGATTCCCGTTGCGGTCTAGTAGGTAGATTCCTGTTGTAGGAGGGTCTCCTTTACTGGCGTAGTATTTCCCAATTACAGCAAAGAAAAATGTTCCATCAGTTTTCATAATCTCAGCTACCTCCTCATCCTTCACTATTTCAAACTTAGAAAACGTATAGTTTGTTCGCCAAAGGGAGTCTAGTTCCTTATTCGTAAAGTCAGTTTCACAAGTCCGATTAATAATATAGAGTGTTCCTTTGTTGGCGAGTTGGCCAAGAGATTTTATCATTAAACTTCTAGGGTTAGTGTCTTTCGGTTTTAAGTTAAAATTAATACTATAGGTCAAAGAAACGGTGCTAGGAGATCCATTTATAAATAGAGGTGTAGATTTTCTATTGAAGCTAAATGCATAACCGAGTTCAAGGCTATTTCTGCTACTAAGGTCTAGTTCTAATCCAGCGTATGCCGCATGATGAAGTGGAGTGGAATACTCAGTTAAAAAGTTTTGTATAGGATTTCTAAATATAGAACTACCTACAGACACTTGTTCTGCCCTTACTACAAATGTGGGTGTATATGCAAAGATTACATTCGTATTTTGAACTCTAGGGTGATGCAGTTTTATCCCAATTTGGGTTACTACTTCTTGGGCCCGTACTTGGCTCCTTGTATCCAAGTTGGTGTAGTTTATTATCCTAAATCCAGAGCGTCCCATTAGTGAAATAGCTGGCATTCTGTAAGACACAAAGGCTGCAGGGCTTAAGGATATTTTATTTTCAAATTGGCTAGGGGTTTGAAGAATGTAAAGCATAGGAGATATACCAAAACGTATCGGTAATTCTCTATCTTGAAGTACTTGGCTGTACCCTTTATAAACCAAAGAAACTAGTAGCAATAAAAACACCTTTCTCATTCGTGTACAAAGGTACGGTATATTGTATTTAGTGCACAGTTTCAGATGACGATTGACCCGATTGTGTTCACCAATGCTCATCGTACTTGTTAAAGACGCATTTACACGTAATTTTGCCTGCGGATTCTAAGATAGTATTAGAGGGGAGGGTTTACGTATAACACACGTTGCAAAAGGCAACACATATTTTATAATAATATTAGATGAGAAAATATAACATAGTAGGGGTCATGTCTGGCACATCCATGGACGGGCTAGACCTAGCTCATGTATCGCTCACGGAGCGAGAAGACGGCAAGTGGGATTATAGTATAAATGAGGCTATCACTATAGAGTATGGCGAAAAGTGGAGATTAAGACTCTCCAAGCTTCGTCATCAGAACTCTATGATTTTTCACAAGACTGATCGTTTCTATGGTCAGTTTATAGGGGAGAATATTCGCCAATTTTTGGACGATAATAACCTAGAAGTAGACTTAGTAGCGTCTCACGGTCATACCGTATTTCACCAGCCAGAAAATAACATTACTGTACAGATAGGTGACGGTAATAGTATCACAGCGTTCACGGGATTACCGGTAGTTACTAACTTTAGAGCTATAGATGTGATCTTAGGAGGTGAAGGTGCTCCATTAGTAGGTATAGCAGATGAGTTACTCTTTGGTGAGTATGATATGTGCTTAAACTTGGGTGGTTTTGCCAATATAAGTGGCAATAAGAATGATCAGCGAATAGCCTATGATGTGTGCCCGTGTAATATTATTCTCAATAGAATAGCACGTGAATTTGAGCAGGAGTACGATAAGGATGGAGAGATAGCAGAGCGTGGAGAGGTAGATTACGACTTACTGGGAGATCTAAATGCAGTAGAATACTATAGCTACGAGCCGCCTAAGTCGCTAGGTAGAGAATGGATAAGCACTCATTTTTGGGCAAATGTAAGAGCGAGCGAAATAAGTAAGGAGGATAAGATGAAGACGCTAGTAGATCACATTGCACAGCAAATAGGCAATAGTATAGAGGACATTTGCAGTGGTGAGGCTAGCGGGAAACGCATCTATATCACAGGAGGAGGAGCATTTAACAAGACGCTCATCTCACATATACGTATGCATACACTCGCAGAGGTGATAGTGCCAGATGATAGCGTGGTTAATTATAAAGAGGCTTTAGCCTTTGGCTTATTAGGCATACTAAGAGTACAAAACAAAACAAATGTAATAGCTGCGGCTACCGGTGCTAAGTCGGACTCTGTAAGCGGCAGTTTATACGGTAATTTCTCAAAATTAGTGTAATGGAAGATTTATTAAAAAAGTTTGAAAATAAGCGTCCGGAGATAGTCTTCGAATGGAAAGATTCTGAAACGGAAGCTGAAGGATGGGTAGTGATAAACTCCCTAAGAAATGGTGCCGCTGGTGGCGGCACACGTATGCGTAAAGGACTGGATAAGCGTGAAGTAGAATCACTGGCCAAAACGATGGAAGTGAAGTTTACGGTAGCAGGTCCTCCTATAGGTGGAGCTAAGTCAGGTATCAATTTTGACCCGGCAGATCCGCGGAAAGAAGGTGTACTCAGAAGATGGTATGCCGCAGTAATGCCAATGCTTAGAAATTATTATGGTACGGGTGGCGATATGAATGTAGATCAGTATAGTGAGGTGATTCCCTATACGGCAGATCTAGGTGTGCTACATCCGCAAGAAGGCGTAGTGCAAGGATACTATAAGAACTATAGCAAGGTAGAGAAACTACAGGCTATCACTAGACTACAAAGTGGAGTTTTACTTCCTATTATAGACGAGCGATTTACTCCGGATGTATCTAAGAAATACAATATATCTGATATGATAACGGGTTGGGGAGTAAGCGAAGGCGTACGCCACTACTACGGGCTATGGGGTGGTACTATGAATCATAAGACAGCCATCATACAAGGATGGGGAAACGTGAGTGCTGCTGCTGCTTTTTACCTGGCTAAGCACGGTGTGAAAATCGTGGGAATCATAGACAGAGAAGGTGGCTTAATCAATAAAGAGGGCTATTCTCTAGCAGAAGTTACGGATATGTTTATCAATCGTGAGGGGAATAAACTCAATGCAAATACTCCTGGATTTACCTCTTTTGCAGAGGTGAACGCACAGATATGGGATTTAGGAGCGGAGATATTTATACCAGGTGCTGGTAGTAGACTGGTGACTAAAGATCAAGTAACCAGCCTGATAGACGGACAGTGTGAAGTGATAAGCTGTGGTGCCAATGTGCCGTTTGCAGATCCAGAGATATTCTTGGGAGAAATCTCTATGTATGCAGATGCTAACATAGCGGTAGTTCCAGATTTCATAGCGAACTGTGGAATGGCTCGTACGTTTGGCTTCCTAATGAGTGAAAAAGGAGTAGTAGATGATGTAGCGATATTAAAAGATGCCTCTGAAACAATAGGGAATATGATGATGCGTTTACATCAGTTTAATCCAAGAACTACAGGACTTAGCCGTAAAGCTTTGGAAATGAGCCTTACAGATCTCGTAGACACAGGAGATGCTAGCCACAGAAGTGGTTTGGGAGGATCACGATAGCTATCGGATGGCATAATTTGTCCATCCTGAGCTTTTTGTTCATTCTTAGTATTCCTCAATAAGTGGAAGATTTCGTCTTATACCAAAATAGCTTTCAATTGCCGCATATAAATCGTTTTCACTCGATTTCTATTCGTTAAAAAATATGTGTCCGCCTATGGAGTAATACCACAGCTTGTGCCTCCGCTAAAGCTATGGCGACACGCGGAAGGCTATGCAATTATTTTTCGCCTTTACAAACCTTCGATAAACTCAATGTATGTATACGATACTTAAAAACTAAATTGGTATTACTCTTTAGTATATCGAAGAGTGTACCAAGAATTGGGATTACTTTACTGCTCGGGGTCGTTTTTTTTAGGAATTTGGAATTTATTTATTTTAAAGTTTAATACCTTGTGGGTACTTGCCCATGAGGCTGCTCACTTCTCCTCCCACTTGGGACCTTCCGTTATCCATTCTTCATGTTGGAAGAGGTGCCACTTGGCTTTGGCCATATTGTAGGTTGGATCTATGATCGTTTTCGGTGTGCGAAAGTTAAGACTTACGTCTACTCGGGCATATATCTCACAGCTGTCAGTGTATTGGGTTTTCAGAAATTGGCAGTATTGCCATATCATATCTGGATGAGTAGTCATCGTATGATATTGCTTGTAAGTCATATCTCTTTTAGCATCACGCATTTCTTGTGTACCATTTGTTTTTAGAATCCGAAAAGTGGCAGTTCCAGTTTTACTACGAAGCATCATTCGCCAGCTGAGTCTATGTCCTTCTTCGGTCCAGAACACATTTCCAGGGAGGGTATAGTGTCGAAGTGGTAGCAGTATTTGAACCGCAAAAAAGAGAATGAAAGCTACAGAAATAAGTGTTGTATTCAATTGGTTTGGAGCTTCCAGTTCTGTACTGTATTCATTGCGTATTCTAAACCATTTGCGAAGCTTATCTGCAGGATAGAAGAGTACACATGCACCGATCATCATAAAGGGAAAAGTTCCTATCTGAAAGGTGATACTATTCATTATATGGAAGTATACACTTATCCAAAAAGCATAGGTACGAGTCCGTTTCCAGAGTAAGGCCGGAATGACGAGTAAGTCGAAAAATATTCCACCCCAAGACATAAGTAAGGCTTGAAAATCAGACTGGTACAAGAAACCGATAATGGTATCTCGTTTATAAGAAAGCCACTGTGTAAGCGGAGTTCCTTGCAGCCAATCAGGATATATTTTGGCGATAGCCGCATAAAAAAAGACAATGAGAAATAGCCATACGAATACCTGCAGATATAGATTATAACATACGGACAGTGGTGTTATCCTACTTTGCCTTACGTCTAAGCTCAATGCTCTACCAGCAGGCTGTACGCACATCATCAGGCAGAGTAAGGACATAAGGTAATGATGGTTGTTGTAAGACGTCTTGTGCATGAGATATACACCTAGCCAGCCGATAGTAAGTAGCGCTATAGATAGCCTATAACGATACCCAAAGATGACTCCCAGTGAAAATATACCGAGTAGTCCAAACCACACATACATGCCGTACCCGGGGAGTGGCTGTAGAAACTCGAACCCAATAAAATTAAAGGTAAAAAGAGGCGGGTCTATGTACACTTGCTTTACCCAGCCCACGGCTATAGCTCCCCAAGTTTCAAAAAACATAATTAAGCCAAAGACGATACGCCAAAGAATAATAGGGGTATTGTCTATGGTCTTAAAAAGATACTCTCGGAACCTCATAGCATAAGCTAGTAAGCTCTAGGAGAGAAACCCACGATGCTTTGTGTTTTGGCTCCTATCGGATGTTCACTTGCAGCCTTAGCTGCTAGTCTTCTTGCCTCGGCATTGTTGCCCATTTGTTCTTGATTTATAGCCAGATTATGGAGTAGCATTGCACGTTTTTTAGGTTTTACTTCTTTTTTTAGACCACTCTCCCAGATATTTTGAGCTTCAGACCATTGATCACGTCTTACGGCTAGCATACCTTTTACTAGAGCATCATTGCCTGCACTGTATATGGATACGCTTTGGCGGTGAGCAGTAGGAGATATCCTAGAGGCATAGCGAGTACCGTAGCTACGGCCCAGGTTTTTCATTTCGCGTTCGTAGTTAGTGTTTAATAACTGAGTAGCTCGTACTCTAGTAAGTCCTTCAGACTCGTAAAAATAGTTGTCACTTTCCTCCCATTCATCTATGACCACTCCTGTTTTGGTGTCATATAGTCTCCACCCTAGCTGTACATCTATCTTCCGCTTAGCGATGAAAATGTCTATTTCTCTATAAGTGCTATTATTGAGATCTTGTTTACGTATCTCTAGTATATAGCTATCTTCTATGCGTTGGCTGAACTTTTCTAAAGAGATAACCAAGTCACTTCCCTTGCTTGATTGCTTCAGATCTGCTAGTGACAATGCGTTAGGATACGTGCCATTAGCAGTATGCTTATACTCATTAGACTCACTTAAAATAGTCAGGTAGTTTTGACGGCGTATAGATCCTCTGAAAGTAGTGAAGGTAGCATTTAGCAAATCTGGATTATTTGCATTTAGCAAGAGAATGTTAGAATTATTGGTTGGATAGGCTAGTCGTACTCTATTTACTATAGATACAGTTTTAGTACCATCGGGCAGTGATATAGTGGCTTCGGATACGCCAGTGATATAGGATATTCGCTGTGTGCTAGCACATGCGGAAAATAGTACGAGTAGAATGATGAATTGTTTCTTCATTGTGATTGCACAAAGAAAACGAAAACTTTCATAGGGGAGGAGGATTACTTCATCCCTTTCAACTTCAGCTCTAGCTCATTCATGTCGTCCCGTAAGCGAGCAGCTTCCATAAAGTCCATTTCTTTGGCTGCTTTTAGCATTTGAGCTTTAGTGCTTTCTAGTGCTTTTTTCACGCCATCCTTAGTCATATACTGCATCACTGGATCTGCGGCTATACTCATCGTGCTTTCTCTTCTCTCGTATGGATTAGTTACTCTCTCTAAAGCAGATTTGTCCTTCTTTTCAAAGACAGATTCCTTACTACGTATGATGGTCTCTGGATGGATACCATGCTCTTCATTATGCTGCATCTGTACGAGCCTTCTTCGCTCAGTTTCATCTATAGTCTTACGCATACTATCGGTGATTTTATCAGCGTACATGATTACTTTTCCATTCACATTACGAGCGGCACGACCTACGGTCTGTACCAGACTTCGCTCACTGCGAAGAAATCCTTCTTTATCTGCATCCAGAATTGCTACTAGACTCACCTCTGGAAGGTCCAGCCCTTCTCTCAGTAGATTTACACCTATGAGTACATCTATGTCTCCAGCACGCAGTCTGTCGAGGATCTCTACTCGGTCCATAGTCTTCACTTCGGAGTGTATGTAGGTGGCTGATATCCCTAGATTTCGAACATATTTATCGAGCTCCTCTGCCATGCGCTTGGTTAGGGTAGTCACCAGCACACGGTCACCCATTTTTATCCGTTCGTCTATTTGCTCCAGTAAGTCATCTACTTGATTGGTACTTGGTCGTACTTCTATGACAGGGTCTAGTAGTCCTGTAGGTCGTATTACTTGCTCTACTATCACGCCTTCACTATCATTTATTTCATAGTCTGCAGGTGTAGCACTTACGTAGATTACTTGATTAGTCACTTCGCCAAATTCTTCGAATTTCAGTGGTCTGTTATCCAATGCCGCAGGCAACCTGAAACCGTAGTCTACCAAGTTTATTTTCCGAGCTCTATCACCTCCATACATAGCACGCACCTGAGGCAGTGTCACATGACTTTCATCTACTATCATAAGGTAGTCATCTGGGAAGTAATCTATAAGACAAAATGGTCGCTGACCAGGTTCTCTGCCGTCCATGTAGCGGCTATAGTTTTCTATACCACTACAGTAGCCTAGCTCACGCATCATCTCCATGTCAAACTCCGTACGTTCCTGAAGTCGCTTAGCTTCTAGCGGCTTACCTATGCTTTGGAAGTATTCTACTTGCTTCACCATATCATCCTGTATATGGGTGATAGCATTATTAAGTCTGTCTTTTGGTGTGATAAAGAGCTGAGCAGGGAATACCGCAGCATCTTGCAATACACTTATTCTAGCACCCGTCATAGGGTCTATGGTCTCTATCTCTTCTATCTCATCACCAAAGAATCCTACCCGTAATGCTACTTCGTCATAGGCTAAGTAAATGTCTACAGTATCTCCTTTTACTCTAAAAGTAGCTCGCTTAAAGTCCGCTGCTGTACGGGAGTATAAACTGGCTACTAGTGCCTGGAGCAGTGTGTTTCTATTTAGCTTTTGCCCTACAGAAATGCGAATAATACTATCTTCATAGTCATTAGGGTTTCCTGCACCATAGATACAACTTACAGATGCTACTACTATTATATCCCTACGTCCGCTCTGAAGAGCAGAGGTTGTTTTTAGCCGCATTTTCTCTATTTCCTCATTGATATTAAGGTCTTTTTCTATGTATGTATTACTGCTTGGAATGAATGCCTCTGGCTGATAGTAGTCGTAATAAGACACAAAATACTGTACAGAGTTATTTGGAAAAAAGTGTTTGAATTCTCCATAGAGTTGAGCTACTAGGGTCTTGTTATGACTTACTATAAGTGTAGGCTTCTGTGTCTGTTGTATCACATTAGCTATCGTGAATGTTTTTCCACTTCCAGTTACACCTAAAAGAGTTTGAGCTGGTAAGCCGGCATTTACACCTTCAACTAGTTGCTTAATAGCTTCGGGTTGATCTCCGGTAGGTTCAAAAGGTGCTTGTAGTTCAAAAGACATGTTTGCAAAGGTAGTATTTAAGTAAGTAGGGAGTGAGAGTCGTGAACAGAAAATTGTCAGAAAATTAGAGTTAGAAAGTGTGGTTTTGGGTGTATGTCAATATAAATTAGCAAAGTACATCTTCAAAAGAGCTGATATTAATGGATAGCTACTTCCTCATACACTTTTACTCCTCCCAGTAGCATGCTGTACATTTCTCCTTTGTAGTTAATCTGTACCATATTCTTTTGGTTTGGAAATTGAGCTTGAAGTAGTGAGTTCTCCATGCTCAGTGTTTTTAGTTTTCTACGGCATTTTATGGGTTTGAAGTGGATGATAGTCTCCGCAAAGGTGGATTCAACAATGTCAACTCTTAGGTTTTGATTTTTCCCATTGAAATTGAGATTGACATTATCATCTATGTAAGCAGTTAGCACTGATGAACTAGTAGAGTCTGTTAATATGAACTTTGAATTTTTTAAATGTGCTTGAATAGCACCCTCTAGATGTTCTGTATCCGTGCGCCAAGTAATGTCAAACTCCTTGCTTTTTTCATCATAAGTCATATTCATCCACGAGGTGTGGAAGTCATGAGTAGGAGCGAGTGTGAGCAGAAAGGGTAGGATTAGGTTAAGCATCACTAGTTTTGATTTGCTGTGTTTTGGTGACTATTTGGTCAAGTTTTATAGACAATATACGGAAAACTGCCCAAAGGAATTATCATTTTATACCTTCAAAGGTAATATAGAAATTCTCTGGAAAATAAGATAGGGATGTAATTCAAGAGTTAATAAAACCCTTCAATTATTTGAAAGTACTTTTTGGGACTTGAACTAGAACATAGGGTAGGTTAATTAAGACTATCAGCAGAATAGTAGATGCAGAAACTTTAATAATCAAATATGTTCAATGACTTCATGCCATTTGAGATAATGCTCTCACCATAAGCGCAGAGCTGCTAGAGGAGGGTACTGGCCTGACGAAACAAGCACAGCCATAGTGATAGAAGTACGAGCAAGTAGCTTGTAATTCTACCTAGCTGTTTAACGTAAAATACTTATAACTACTTGTGAGTGAGTTTTCCTTACAAAACCCCTTTCTTTGCGACTCTTTTATGAGAAAAATAGCATTCATACTCAGCATTACTTTTTGTCTTATCGGTTTTAGCTCTTTAGCTCAAAATCAGAATACCAATCAGAATAAGTTTCGTCAGTTAGATCCGGACCTACCTACGCCCAATGTGTACCGAACAGCGAGTGGAGCTCCAGGCCATCAGTACTGGCAAAATACGGCTGATTATACTATGGCCCTGCGTCTAGATGACGAGAATCAACGTGTATATGGTGAGGAAGAAATCACCTATAATAACGCCTCTCCTGACAAACTAGAATACCTCTGGGTGCAGTTAGATCAGAATATGCGTAGTCCTGAGTCTGAGACCTATCTGATACAGCAAGATAAACTAAGTGACGGTATGGGTCTAAATGAGTACTTTGATTTATTTCACACTTTCCCAGGTGGGTTTAATATAGACTACGTGCAAGATTCAGCAGGTAAAGATTATAGCGTAAAAGTAAATCATACGATGATGCGTATTAACCTAGACATACCGCTGAAAGCTGGTGAGTCTATTAAGATAAACATCAAGTGGTGGTATAACATAAATGACCGAATGGAAATAGGCGGTAGAAGCGGATACGAGTATTTCAAAGAAGAAGATAACTACCTATACACTATAGCTCAGTTTTTTCCTAGAATGGCTGTATATAGCGACGTAACTGGATGGCAAAACAAGCAGTTTTTGGGCAATGGAGAGTTTACGCTTCCTTTTGGCGACTATGATGTCAAACTGACCGTACCTAGTGATATGGTGGTAGGTGCTACAGGTGAGATTCAAAATACAGATGAAGTACTTAGTACTACTCAACAAGCTAGGCTAGAACTAGCAAAAACGAGTGATACACCAATAATCATAGTAACACAAGCTGAGGCTGAAAAGAATGAAGTAAGCAGAGCGAAAAATACAAAAACGTGGCACTTCAAAGCAGAAAATGTGCGTGACTACGGATGGTGTGCCAGTCGTAAGTTTATCTGGGATGCTCAGGGCGTGCAGTTCGGAGATAGAACAGTGATGGCGATGTCTCTATATCCTAAAGAAGGAAATCCTATGTGGGAGATGTATAGCACTAAAGCTATTGTATTGACCTTAGAAACATATTCTAAATTCACTTTTGATTATCCATATCCAGTAGCATACTCTATCAATGGTAAAAGCATTGGAATGGAGTATCCGATGATCTGTTTCAATGGAGGGAGAACGGACAAGGAAGGTAAATTTACAGATGCCGTAAAATACAGAACGATATTAGTCATTATTCACGAAGTAGGCCACAACTACTTCCCTATGATTATAAACTCAGACGAGCGTCAGTGGACGTGGATGGATGAAGGGTTAAATACCTTCCTTCAGTATCAAACAGAAAAGGAGTGGAGTGACGAGTCTGGCAAAGTATTCCCGAGTAGCCGTGGTCCTGCTGATAGGATAGCACCATATATGGGCGGAGATAAGCGATATATCTCGCCTATTATGAGCAACTCAGAGAGCATTTACCAGTTTGGCAATAATGCGTATGGCAAGCCGTGCACTGCCCTGAATATACTGCGAGAGACGATAATGGGTCCAGAGTTGTTTGACTACTCATTTAAGATGTACTCCAATAGATGGATGTTTAAGCATCCGAGTCCTGCAGATTTATTTCGTACGATGGAAGACGCCAGTGCTATGGATTTAGATTGGTTTTGGAGGGGATGGTTTTACACCACAGATCACTGTGATGTAGCGATCACAGATGTGAAAGAATACAGAGTAAACTTTAATGAGCCGAAAGAAGGCACATCTTCCAAAAAGGCACGCAAGATGGTGAAGAAGCAAGAGAAAAAAGGAAGTTTTGACCCGATACTACAGAGCGTAGCTTATGCCAAAGATCCAGCAGCAGCGTATGAAAAAGTAAAAGGAAGTATCACGGATACACGTCAAAGCAAGCTCAACGAAGATGCATACTTCTATCAAGTAGATTTAGAGATGATAGGTGGGTTGGTGATGCCAGTTATCTTTAAGCTAGACTATGCAGATGGTACAAGTGAAGAAGTAAGCATACCAGCGGAAATCTGGAAAATGCAAAATGAGCAGCTTCAAGAGACAGTTAGTAAAGTACTTGTTACGGATAAACCTGTTGTTAAAATAGTACTCGACCCAAAGTTAGAAACAGCTGATACGGATACGAGTAATAATACTTGGGTGAAATAGAATGAAACACTGGCTCGCAGCATTCCGACTAAAGACACTGCCCTTAGCACTAGGTGCTATTATACTGGGCAGTAAGCTGCATGAGCTCGCTTTTGAGTTTCAGATATTCTTGTTTGCGGCACTTACGGCTATTTTTCTTCAGATACTTAGTAACCTGGCTAATGACTACGGTGACTATGTGAAAGGGACAGATAAGCACCGAAATGACCGTCAACTCTCAGGCGGTAATATCACCCCACAAGCTATGAAAATAGCGATGATTCTCTTTGGCCTATTTGCACTTTTATCTGGCATTTATCTGCTGACTATTTCCTTCGGAAATCAGTGGATGTATTGGTTTCAGTTTTTAGGACTAGGACTAGCGAGTATAGCTGCTGCGGTGATGTACACAGTAGGCAAGAAAGCGTATGGATACAATGGACTTGGAGATGTATTTGTCTTTATCTTCTTTGGACTGATTGGGGTAGTAGGCACGGCATTTTTATTTAAGCAAGAAATAAATGCCAGCTATTGGTTGCCAGCCATAGCATACGGATGCTTATGTGTGGGTGTGCTCAATGTCAATAATATCCGAGATCGGGATAAGGACGTGCTGACTAATAAAATCACACTAGCCGGCAAAATGGGCAAAGATGGAGCTTTGAACTATCAGATAGTATTATTATCCGTCGCGTTTTTAGGCTTTATGGGACATCATTTTTTAGAGGATTATGTGAGTCTAGCTCCTATTGGAGTTTTGTTTTTAGGGTACTCGCACATTACTCGACTGCAGGTAGCAGATAGCTCTGAAGATTACAATCAGCAGCTTAAGTTTCTGTCGCTAGGGAGCTTGGTAATTGTTATACTTTTTCTGATCAAATTATTCTATTAAGATAATGTTCACTTTTACTATCCGTAAGCACGTGTTGGATTTTATAAAACCAGCCAAGACTTCTAGAAATATCTTTACAAAACGAGCAATTTATCTCATAGATCTGTATGATACTAAATCTGGTAAAATGGGACTGGGGGAGGCTGCACCACTTTCACTGCTCAGTGTAGATGATGTAGCAGACTATGAGCCTGTTTTACAAAAAAAGTTAGAAGAATTTTGTGAAGTAGGAGACCTAAGAGAAATAGACTTAGAGCAGTATCCGAGTATTCGTTTTGGAATCGAGACAGCTCTACTGGATCTAAAATCTGATGATGTAGGCCGAATGTATAACACTCCCTTCACTAGAGGTGAAGCTAAGATGCCTGTGAATGGTCTCGTATGGATGAATGAAGCAGAGGCTATGTATGAGGAAGCAGTAGCTAAGATAAAAGCGGGATTTGATGTGATAAAGTTTAAAATTGGAGCATTAGACTTTGATGAAGAGTGCAGAATGCTCGAGAAGATAAGAAAGGAATACTCAGCTTTTAAAGTAACACTGCGTGTAGATGCAAATGGAGCATTTAAGGCGAATGAGGCACTGGAGCAACTGAATGAGCTTAAGCGATTTGAACTACACAGTATAGAGCAGCCTATAGCCACGCAGCAGTGGGATGATATGGCGAAACTGTGCAAAGAGAGCCCTATAGACATAGCTTTAGATGAAGAATTAATAGGTACTAAAATAGAGCTAGCTGCCCAAATGCTGAATCACATTAAACCGAACTATCTCATATTAAAACCAAATCTTATAGGAGGAGTATCACAAGCTGACAAATGGATAGAACACGCTCATAAACTAGATATAGACTGGTGGGCCACTTCTGCTCTGGAGAGCAATGTAGGGCTGAATGCCATAGCTCAGTGGGTGAGTACATATCCAGTGACTCTCCATCAAGGGCTAGGTACAGGAGGCCTATTTGCCAATAATCTTGAGACTCGTTTATGGTTATCTGACGGACAGATGAGCTATAATGTAGATTAGCTGTTCACTTTATGAGTCTATGGGTACGTTTTTACGCTTGTTTTAGTATAATCTTTAGTGTTTTAATTGAGAATTCGATATTGGCACGATAATTTCATTAAATTTGTAACCTAACATGAAACGAATAGTTTCCATATTATTAACACTTTTATTCACCTTTGCAATCTCATTTGCAATTGGTGGAGATAAACTTGGTCAGAATTATCCTAATCCTGCAAAGGAGAAGACGTACGTCAATGTTGAGTTTTCTTCTGCTCAAGCCACCCTTACGCTCTCCAGCATTCTAGGGGAGATAATACAGGTTCAAAAGCTTCCATTTTCGGGCACATTCATGTTAGATGTAACTAATATCCCTGATGGAGTATACTTTTATACATTAGATACTGACGGTCATAAAATGACTAAAAAGCTCACCGTAAAGAAGTAATCGTTTACTGATTTATCCCTTCTTTTATTTAATTTAGATTTAAGTATCAGCATATTTTTGTGCGCACTAAAAGACTCGTTTTCTAGTAAGTGTATAGGCTTTCATTTCGTTTATACAGGCTTGATATGTACTATCAAGTATAATCCAGATATGAATATTGAAAATTATTTAGGCAAGATAGAAGTAGTCATGAAGAGGATTAGCATTTAAATTGATTCTCTGAAAAAACTTTTAATAGCCTCTCTATCCTATTGAATTACAGATGTTTAATATTTTGTCTGATTATAGTGAATATGGAATGAGTGTTATACGTTGGATATTTGCTAAGTAGGTGTCTTGCCCCGTCAGTGTCTTAAAACTACCAATCGTAAGTATTTCTTATTTGTAGTAAGATGTCTCTTAGATTTGCAAATTCAGTGCAGTTGTCGTCTATTCAAGGGTTGAACTTTGTGGAGTAAAGACCTGTAGAGAAAGTCAGTCTCCTACTTTTACTTATTTCCTTTTTCACGAGTAAGGGATAAGATGCGTTCATATCAAAAGCACCTTCACTTCAGTAAAATAGCTCTTTCAAGGTTCCTGCAATTACTGAAACAGTCTGCAAAGAGCATTTAAAAGGATAAATACTAATGTAGGGAAAGTTTATGTCAGAATTATCCAAATCCTGCCAAAGAAAAAACATATGTAAATGTGGGGTTCTCTTCAATGGAACCCACTCTTACATTATCTAATATACTTGGTCAAGTTATTCAAATTCAAAAATCACCTCAATCTGGCACGTACATTATAGATGTTACCAATGTTCAAAAGGGCGTGTACTTTTATACACCAGCCGCTGACGGTCATAAAGTGACCAAGAAGCTTACAGTGAAAAAGTGGTCAGTATTCCACCTAAACCATTCTTTTATTCAATGTCTTGCAAGTTTATATTTTAGTTGTGCAACCTTTTTTGTTTTCTTGGGGTCTTAGTAATAGCCATGAAAGTAAATCTTCACTTCATTATATTATTTTGCACCCCACTTTGGATGAGTGCACAAGACTTCGGAGCCATTTCGCAAAATAATCTAAGCGGAATCTATGCTACGCTTACTAACCCAGCAAATGCCGCGGGTGGTATTGATCGTATCAGTTTTAATCTAATAGGGGTAAGTGTCGGTATTAATAATAATGCACTGCGTAGCGATGTAGACTACGACCTGCTCAGAATAAAGTCTAAACAGCCGTTTATAATAGAACTTGGAAGTCTAGATAGAATTAGTTTCGGAACTCCAAGAAAGTGGGTTAGAAAGCCTGTGATATATGCAGAGGTAGATGCATTGCAGTTGGCAGCTCAGTTTGCGATTAGTAAAAAACTAAGCGTTTATGGATTTGCGAGAGAGCGTGCTGTAGCCAATTTTGATAAAGGGGATTACCAATCTTTAAAATTTTTAGTAGAAGAAGAGTATAACCATAAAGAACAACTAATTCAGCTAGGATTTGACGCACGTAGCTTGTCGTACCAAGAATTAGGTATAGGAGCTGCAGTGCAGTTATACGAAAAAAGACAGCACTATATCAAAGCGGGGTTTACCTACAAAAGGATAAATGCAAGAGGAGTATACGCTGTAAATATTCCCCGTTTTGAAAGCAAAATAGTGGATAGCACTATCCAGGTGAATGGGGAGCTATCTATCCTGAAAACTGCCTTAGACGTAGCCGTTCAGAATCCGCTGGACTTTATTCTAAATCCTGCTATGGGCAGTGGACATGCTATGGATATAGGTTTTGTGTATGAGCATAGGCCTAGCAGCCTAAAGAGCACCTACCGTAAGAATAATCTGAAGAAACGAAACAAGATATTTAATGGGAGAAACCTCACTAAGTACGATTATAGAATAGGAGTATCCTTAAATGATTTGGGTCGTGTTAATTTCAATAGAAATGCAGTGCTGAATACTACCAATACTGTGAGTGCTGTTTTTAGCCCAGGGGATCTTGCTACTATGACTTCAGATAATTACTCCAAACAACTTTTAGATAGCAGTGAGTTGGTGACTAGCTCAGAAAGCATCAGTTTTCAACTACCTACCACGTTGATTTTATCTTATGATCAGAGGCTGCTCAATAATTGGTTTGCCTCTATCACCTACCATCAAAATATGGTATCTAAAGATCTTACTTCGTTTTACCAACCCACCCAAATACAAGCTCAGTTAAGGAAGGAGACTGAAAAATGTGCATTTGGATTTCTAGCGAATACTATCCCATCTACTCGTACATTTACTGTAGGTGCATATGCTCAGATGAGACCATTTTTTATAGGTACTGCAAATCTGGGAACACTCTTTTTAAAGAAAATGTATAATCCTTCGTTTTATACAGGATTATTTTACACTATCAGATACAAAGCGGATGACACTATCGAAAACCATAGAAGTTTCCGCACAAAGAGGACACGTGCTCATAGTTGGAGCGGGATGTAATTATCGGGAGATAAAATACTCCAAAGCAGCATCTTTACCATACCCCATTACTTTCAGTTTGACAGCTTTCTTTTGTCTTTTTATCTTAGGATTAAAGTCGTGCGTATTAATAAATATGGTTTGAGCCTTCTGCTGTGAGCCAAGATGTCTTCTGTTCAGGTACTCGCTACTGAGCAAACTAAATGACATCATGAAATCACCCGTTTTATGGATAGACTTTGGGGCTATTTCTGCATTAGAGCTATCCGCTTCTAGTTTTATACCTAGCGTTTTTACATTGCACTTGTAGTAGGAGTTTGCGCCTTTATTAACAGTTACTAAGGTGTCAAATAGATAAAAGGGATAATTATCTAAAATGCCTCCGTCTACCATTACTTTGGTAGTAGAGTCTGCATTTTTTTTCTTTGCTAAGCTGCCGTCTGGCTGCATAAATATGGCCTCGAAATACACTGGAATACTAATGCTGATTCGCACGGCATCTAGTACTTTCATCTTGGGGTAGGTTTGGTGGCTGAATATTTCTATTTTTTGACCGGTAAGGTTAGCACCAGTGATGTAGAGTAGTTTTACATTTTTGCCAGCATGATGAGCATCATAAAGTTCCTGAAAAGTTAAATCAGGAAAAAAGCCTTTTGCTATCATTATTTTACCCAAGTCTTCTATAAGCCTGTCTGTTTTGTAGTATCCGTAGGTTCGTTTTATACGGACTAAGCCACCTATGAGAGGGAATCCTACCTGATTATACTTGCCGAAGTTGGTGTTGAGATTTAGATGACGAATTTCTTTTCCTGAGTAGCCGATAGCATACATCAGCCCATTCATAGCACCAGAGCTAGTCCCGGCTATTTGTTCTATACTGTCAGATATACCAAGGCTGTCTAGCACTTCAAAAGCACCAGCATAGGCAATACCTTTCATTCCACCACCTTCTAATACTAGATTAGTGTACTGAGCTTGAGATTTTATTAATCCTACAAAAAAAAGAAAAATGAATAGAATTCGCATTTATTTGAAACAGTAACTAAGCCAAAAACAGATTGCCAATCATAAAATAAAGGAATAGCCCAAGTAAATCATTGCTCGTAGTTATAAAAGGGCCAGTAGCTAAGGCAGGATCTATTTTTAGTTTATCCAAAGCCAATGGAACGATAGTGCCTATAACTGCGGCCATGAGTATCACACTTAGCAGAGCTAAGCTTACAGTCATCATTATATCTAAGTGATTACCAGATATGAATCCGTAGCCCATAAGCAGCCCAGAACAAACTAAACCATTAATTACTGCTATGGCGAGTTCTTTGCCGAGCTTACCCCAAACATCACTATTTGTGATAGAATTATTTGCTAGTCCCTGCACCATTATAGAGCTGGACTGCACACCTACGTTACCTGCCATGGCCATTATGAGTGGCATAAAGAGTGCTAATTGTACGTTTTTAGTGAGTTCAGCTTCAAACCCACCTATAACTAGTGAACTGGCTATACCTCCTGCTAATCCTATGATGAGCCACGGTAGACGAGCTCTGGTATTACTGAATATTGTATCAGAAGTGTCTTTTCTTCCACTGATACCAGAAAGCATTTGATAATCTTTATCGGCTTCTTCTTTTACGAAGTCTATAATATCATCAAACGTGATCCGGCCTACTAGCCTATTAAAAGCGTCTACGATAGGTAGTGCTACTAGGTCATATTTTTGGATAGTAGCCGCTACTTCTTCTCCCGATGTGTACGTGTACTCATAGATGATATTATCGTTATAGATTTCATCTACGGTCATTTTTTCTTTGGCTAAGAGTATAGCTTTTAGCGATACCCAGCCTACTAGTTCATCATAATCATCTACCACATATATGGTATAGACCTTACTTACTTCTTCGGCTTGTAGACGGATCTCATCTGTACATTGTTTTACGGTCCAGTTAAGTTTTACCTTTATGAGCTCTTTGGCCATTAGTCCACCTGCCACATTATCTGCGAATTTTAGCAGTGAGGATATATTTTTACTGTGTTCTTTATCCTCAAGAGTACGCAGTATTTCTTTGCCCTGGGTAGTATCCATGGAGTTCAGTATATCTGCAGCGTCATCGGAATCTAAGTACGCAAAGAAGTCGTTTGCTATCTGGTCATTTGTATATCCGTCAAGAAATTTGAGTTTTACATCTGCTTCTAGTTCAGTGAGTACGTCCACCTTCTTTTGAGGCTCTAGTAGTGATGCTACATATACAGCCTCTTCTAGCTCAAGATCGTCAAATAATTCGGCAATATCAGCTGGATATAGCTTGTCCAGTACCGGAAGGACTTCTTCCTGATTATGGGCTTGTATTAGAGTTACTAGCTCTTGTACGAATTCTTTTGTGATTTCAATCGCTGACATGTTGCTCTATAAAGGCCGTTAATTCTTCGAACTGTAGGTGTGTCAAATTCTCTGGTCGCAAGGTAGCATATTGATGTGTATTAAGTATCTCCTTTGGAATAATCGTAGCTAAACCGTTACTCAGCGTTTTTCTCCGCATCCCAAAGGATGTCTTAACTACCCGCTTTAGTAGCTTAGGATCGCATTTCCATTGGTGATTTACTCGTGTAGCTTTCACTACTATACTATTGACTCGCGGTGGAGGGTTGAATGCTTCTGGCCCCAGCGTCATCACCTTTTCTACCTTATAGTAAAATGGAGTAAGTACACTGAGTATTCCGTAGTCTTTTTTGTCTTTTGGTAGAGCTATCAAGCGTATGCCCATTTCCAGTTGAAACATGCCTACCCATCGCTCTACTAGATCAGTATTTTCTATAATTTTAAAAACAATCTGAGATGAAATATTGTAGGGAAAATTACCAATGAGGCTGAACTGTTCGCTGTAGTAATCCCGCAGATTTACTTTCAGAAAATCCGCTTGGATGAGTTCTATGTTTTCAAAATGCTTCTCTAGATAGTTAGCTGCGTCTGGATCTATCTCTACTGCTCTAAATCGTTTTGCATCATTCAGCATAAACTGGGTGATGATTCCCATTCCCGGCCCTATTTCTAAAACATCTTGAGTACTAATATCTCCAAGGCCATCTACTATGGTTTTGGCAGTATCATTACTAGTAAGGAAATGTTGTCCGAAGTGTTTTTTTGCTTTCAATATAGTTGTTGCTTAATCCAAGTTAGGAAGTCTTGTTTTCCTTCTATTTTATTGGCAATAGTAATGTGTCTTAAATTCTCACTGCCGCTCAGGTCTTTCACTTTTATCCAATCTTTTTCTGTGCAGACTAAAGTAGCCCCTTTTGCCTCGTTAATTAAATTGCCTAACTCCTTTTGTGAGAAGCTATGGTGATCAGAAAAACCGTTAAAACCCATTAGCTCATACGAGTTTGCTAGGTGTTTTTCAAACGGGGTATTATTTGCTAATCCGCTAAATCCGTAAACAGGTCCTTCGATTTCTGGTTTTTGGTAAGAAATTTTAGAGTGAAAAATAACCTTATCAGCCCAATTTAGCTGGCTGAAACTATCAGGACATTTTGTAAAAATAATTGCATCTGCTCGTTTAGCACCAGCTCTAGGCTCGCGTAGCCTTCCGCTTGGCATCAACCAGTCTGTATAGAAAGGTTTAGAATAGGTACTCAGCAGTAATTGTACACTTGGTTTTATAGCTCTATGTTGGAATGCATCATCAAGTAAAATTAGGTTTATTTCTGGCCGCTCCGCTAAAATCCGCTTTACTCCAGCCACTCTATCTTCGGATACAGCCACGGCAATATGCTCAAATTTCGTTTTTATTTGAAGTGGCTCATCTCCTGTTTCCGTGAAGGAATGATTTGTCTCTACCCAGCGAAAGCCTTTTGTCTTTCGACTATACCCGCGGCTCAGCGTGGCTATGGTGAATTCATCCTGCAATTCTCTGATGAGGTACTCTACCATAGGAGTTTTCCCACTTCCACCTACGGCAAGGTTGCCTACAGATATGATAGGGATGTCAAATGAAGTTGACTCTAGAATTCTAATGTCATAACACCAATTACGCACAGCAGTTATCAGCCAGTAAATGGCAGATAATGGTGCGAGTAATATGGTTTGCAAATTTTTGATAGGGTGCAAAGAAAGGTGAAGATCAGTTTATTGTTCGCATTTATATTGTCTACGATCGAACGATTTCCATTTATATGGCTCGTGTCCTGGATACTTATATTCTGTTAGCTGTAGTATTGCGTCAAGTTTATGAAAATCAGAAAAGGCTAGCTTTATTGTCAAAATATTTTTTAAATAAATGATTAATAGTGGAGAATTATTCGAGGGAATAAAGGGAAGAATACTCTTGCTAAAGCCATTTATATGTTCGTTTAAAACGCTCTTTTGTTGACTTTTAGGCAGTCCAATTACGTAATTACATTTTGGGTAATTGTATAGCTTTGGGTAAATGAAATTGCTTGATTTAGTTTGGAATTTTCTCATTTGGTGGTAACTCGTATGATACCCCAAATATGACCAAACGCTCAATTAATAAACCAACCTACCTATCTTCGCCCTATGCGAATAGCAGATGTAATTAATCATTTAGAAAGCATAGCTCCAGCTGGCTTACAAGAAAGCTATGACAATAGCGGACTACTAATAGGAGAAAAAAGCACGAAAGTGAGCGGAGTACTCATCAGTTTAGACTGTATAGAGGCTACCGTAAATGAAGCGATTGAGAAGAAATGCAATCTTATAGTAGCTCATCACCCAATCGTATTTAGTGGGCTCAAGAGATTTAATAACGCGAACTATGTGCAACGTACAGTTCAATTGGCTATTAAAAATGATATAGCGATCTATGCTATTCATAGCAATCTAGATAATGTATATGCTAGTGGGGTGAATAGTAAGATTGCTGAGAAACTTGGACTTATCAATACTAGGATACTATCACCTAAGGCGGGAGATTTAATAAAACTGGTAACATACTGCCCGTCTACGAATGAAGACTCAATTAGAGAAGCTCTTTTTGCAGCTGGAGCTGGGCATATTGGAAATTACAGTGAATGCTCATTTACCACAGTAGGAAGTGGAACTTTTAGAGCAGAACTAGGGGCCAATCCTGTGCTAGGTGAGGTGGGTAAACGGCATGTAGAAAATGAAGTAAAAATAGAAGTCATCATCTGTAAGCCTCAGATGAATAGCGTTTTGGCTGCTTTAAATGAAGCCCACCCATACGAGGAAGTAGCGTATGAGTTGTATCCTACGTTAAACCAAGATAAGAATATTGGTAGTGGCATGTTAGGAGAATTGGCGAAAGAGATGAGTGCAAGTGATTTTCTCAAGCATTTAAAATCCTCCATGAACCTAAAAGTTATCAAACATACATCATGGGATAAACCAATTAAGAGAGTCGCTGTATGCGGTGGCTCAGGACAGTTTTTACTAGGAAACGCAAAATCCTGTAAAGCAGATGTTTATGTGACGTCAGATTTTAAATATCACGAGTTTTTTGATGCGGAGAACGACATTATGATTTGTGACATCGGACATTACGAGAGCGAAAAGTTCACAATCGACCTATTGTTTGACATTTTGAGTAAAAAGTTTAGTACCTTTGCAAACCTTAAAACAGAGGTCAACACCAATCCGGTTAACTATTTCATATAAATGGCAGCAAAAACAATAGAGCAGAAACTCGAGCAACTTTACAAACTTCAAACTATAGATACCCGTTTAGACCAGCTGAGAGCTGTGAGAGGCGAGTTACCTATGGAGGTTTCTGACTTAGAAGATGAGCTTATCGGTCTTAATACAAGATTAGCAAACTTCAATACAGAGATAGAGACTTTTAATGAGCAGATAGTTGCCAATAAGGAGCAGATTAGGACTTCTACAGAGCTTATACGTAAGTATAAAGCTCAATTAGACAATGTAAAAAATAACCGTGAGTTTGATGCATTGAATAAGGAAGTGGAGATACAAGATCTTACTATTCAAGCAGCAGAAAAGAAAATAGGCGAGGTAGATCGTTCTATAAAGCTCAAGGAAGAGTTAATCAATGAAGTTCAAACTCGTCTAGACGAACGTGAAAAAGATCTAGAGAATAAGAAAAAAGAACTAAAAGAAATCACTGAAGAAACTGAAAAAGAAGAAAATTCTATTCAGTCTGAACGTGAAAGTGCGCTCGATACTATAGATGAGAAGCTCATAAAAGCTTACGATAGAATCAGAAATAACTTTAGAAATGGAATAGCTGTAGCTCCGATACTTAGAGCTGCGTGCGGTGGATGCTTTGCTAAAGTGCCACCTCAGTTACAGTCTGATATACGACAATCTAAAAAAATCGTAATTTGCGAAGCTTGTGGACGTATTCAGATAGACGCTCGTATGGCTGGTATAGAAGACCATGTGGAAGAAGAAGTTAGACCTAAAAGAAGAGCAGTACGTAAGAAGTAATTTCTTTCGAGTACTATCTTTTTTTTTATTTGGACTACTTTCTTTACAGAGCTTAGGAGTACATTTTTTTGAGGTTACACAAAATCTTTTAATAGCACAAAGGCACAACCTGGAGCTAAGGCTCAGTGCTGCTGCGGATATACTCCAAAGAGAGAGTATATATTCTTCAGAGAATAGTGCTGTTTTGTATTTACTCCATTCTAATTCGTACCTAAAGGCGTTCGTATCAGAAGAACTTTCTGATTATAAAGCATATCAGGAGGTAAGAGAAGCTGCCATTCGTCATTTTGAGTTACTGAATGATACTGTACCTCATAAAAGATTTGTGCTGAGTGAAGTATATTTCCATTCAGCTACTTTAAAAGCTAAGCATAACGAGCTCTATGGTGCAGCTCTTGACGTGAATAAGGCACATTCGCTCATTGAATCTAATCACAAACTGTTCCCTGACTTTTTACCTAATAATAAAACGCGGGGTATTTTACAGGTGTACCTATCCACGGTGCCAGATAACTATGGATGGGTGATACGTATGCTAGGGATAAGGGGGGATCTAAAGGGAGGAATGGTATTACTAAAGCAATTAAGTGCACACAGATTAGATACCGGTTTTATAGGGGGATTAGCTAAAGAGACACATTATCTATATGCCTTTTCGCTGATGCACGTTGCTAATCAGCGAATTGCTGCTTGGTCAGAGATGCTCAAGGCTACAGTTGATTATCGTACAAATCTAGCAAGCTGCTTTTTCAGGAGTAATTTAGCTCTAAAACTCAATAAGAACGAGTCTGCTATAAATACATTGCAGAACAGACCTTTAGATTCAGAATATGTACAGTTTTACTTATTGGAACATTTACTGGGTACAGCAAAGCTAAATAAACAGGATTCTACTGCTATTGGGCATTTGGCTAAGTTTAATGATAATTACAAAGGTTTAAATTACGTAAAGAGTAATCTGCAACGCATGTCCTGGTATTACTTAGTAATGGGCAATCATACTAAAGCAGAGCAGTATAAAGCCGCAATACTAAATAGCGGGCATACTATTAACGAAGAAGATAAGCAAGCGCAGCGTTTTAGCAAAAAGCACCTTCCAAACAGTGACCTATTAAGCACAAGGTTATACTATGATGGAGGCTACTTTGATTTAGCCTCATCGGCTATATCTGTGATAAATGCAAAAAGTTTAACCACTTTAGACCTTAAAGCAGAGTATTGCTATAGAAAAGGGCGTATTTTAGAAAAGCAAGGTGCAATGGTTCGAGCACTGAAATTTTACGAGGCTTGTACCCTATTTGCCATTAGTAGTGAGGAATACTATGGTGCTTATGCGGCTATATTTTTAGGTGATTATTACTTTAAAATAAATGATAAGGTAAACTCTCACAAGTTTTATGACAGAGCTTTGAGTTTTCAAAAAAATAAAGAATACACTGAATCTATAGAACAGCGAGCTAAAAGTGGTTTAAAGAAGTGTAGTTCGTAATCAGATCTGTTGGTTTTACCTAAAAACGTATATATTTCGTAACTAGGACTCCTTATTCCTCGTTGCAGGTAGTTTCATTCGCATCTATAAACTAGGTTATTGCATTTTCTTTATCAGCTTCTGTGGTGCAAGCTTTCAGACCTCTGTCTTCAAAAGATCGAGTATCTTTAATTGCTGCTTTTGGAATCACTTTGGAGTGAGTTTTTGTAATTCCAGAACTATCTGCATTCGCCATGAAAGCTATTTTGGTGTATGAGTCTACCGAGCTCATATGAATCAGATTGCACCGGATTCTAACTTTATAAGAAAGTAATATACATCTCATTATGCGAAACGTATTCTACAAAAGTAGCTTATGGCAGTACGTCAAATGAGTTTATCTTTGCCGGCATATCACCACATAGAAATGAGTAAGAGAGAAGTAAGAGTGCGTTTTGCACCCAGTCCTACAGGACCATTACACATAGGAGGAGTTCGGACTGCTTTATATAACTATTTATTCGCTAGGAAACATAATGGTAAGTTTCTGTTAAGGATAGAAGATACAGATCAAAAGCGTTTTGTAGAAGGGGCAGAGGAGTATGTTAATAAGAGCCTAGCTTGGTTAGGTTTGGAAATAGATGAAGGTGTGGTAGAAGGGGGTGAATACGGACCCTACAAACAGAGTGAGCGTATGGATAAGTATGCTACTTATGCGAATCAGTTGATAAAAGACGGGTATGCGTACTACGCTTTTGATACGCCAGATGAGCTCAATGAGATGAGAGCTAAATTAGAAGCTAATAATATGGGCGCTAAATATGATGCTACATCCCGTATGAGTATGAAAAACTCTCTGACTCTAAGTGAAGACGATGTTAGAGAGCGGCTAGACAGAGGTGATAAATATATTGTACGTATCAAGCTGTCTCGTAATGAAGAGATACGTTTCGAAGACCACATAAGAGGCTGGATAGTATTTAATAGTAGCCAGTTAGATGATAAGGTTCTGTTAAAAGAGGATGGACTTCCTACTTATCACTTAGCGAATATAGTGGATGATCACTTGATGAATATAAGTCATGTTATCCGTGGGGAAGAATGGTTGCCATCTGCACCATTGCATGTAATGCTGTATAAGTACTTGGGATGGGAAGATACTATGCCACAATTTGCCCACCTACCATTGTTACTAAAGCCCGACGGAAAAGGTAAGCTGAGTAAAAGAGATGGTGATAGATTAGGATTCCCTGTATTCCCATTGGAGTGGAAATCGCCAGAAGGTGAGATCAGTTCAGGGTACAGAGAGGGTGGATATATGCCAGAAGCAGTAATTAATATGCTAGCTATGCTAGGATGGCATCCATCTGATAACCAAGAGATTTTTAATATCAAAGAACTTATAGCCGCGTTTAGCTTAGAGCGAGTATCTAAGAGTGGTGCTAAGTTTGATATGGATAAAGCGAAATGGTATAATCATCAGTTTCTGATGAAAGCAACAGCATCAGATTTGCGAAAGATGGTAGAGGGTCAGATAGAGCCTATGCATTTAGCAAAAGGGGAAGAGTATATCGCACAAGTACTCGAAATGTTAAAAGAGAAAGTAAGTTTTGCCTTGGAGATACTTCCAATGGGGCAATATTTCTTTGAGAATCCAGCTACATACGATGAAAAAGTGCAAAAAAAGAAGTGGAATACTGAAGTAGAAAATCATATTACTGAATATATAAATGGGTTAGTAAATCAGGAGCTCGCTACTGCTTTAGCTATGGAAGAGTATCTCAATACTTATACAGAGGAAGCAGGTGTTAGTAAAGGCAGTCTTATGCAGCCATTGCGATGGGTGGTAAGTGGTCAAGCAGGGGGCCCTCCTATTTTTGAAATGTTAGCACTATTTGGTCTAACTGAAATTAAAAGCAGGCTAGAACTAGTGAAAGGAAAAGCCTAGATTGCCTTTGGGATAAGCTTGAGAATTTCGCAGGCTTTTTCGCTTGCTATCTGTTCTGCTACTTTTTTAGACTTTCCTCTGGCAGTAGATATTTCGTCACCATTTATGCATACTGCTATAGAATAAGTTTTAATTTTTTTCTCCGACTCTGGATTTAGTACTTTAAACTCCAATGTCTTTTTCTCTTTCTGTGCATACTGATTTAAAAGACTTTTAAAGTTTACTGTAATGTCCTTTAATTCATCAAAATCTAAGTAAGGATTTACTATTTTTTGTTTTACAAATCGTTTAGCAAAGGGATAACCTCTGTCAAGATATACTGCTCCTACTAGTGCCTCTAGAGCGTTGCCTGCCATTCCTTGTACCGCTGCTTGATTTTTACTGATAGACTTATTGTATACTAAATGATCCTGCAGACCCATATTGTAAGCTATAGTGCTTAGCATTTTACGACTTACAGACTTACTTCTCATTTCTGTTAAGAACCCCTCTCCTTTAAACGGAAATTTTTTAAATAGCAACTCTGCTATTATCAGATCTAGCACGGCATCTCCTAGATATTCTAGTCGCTCATTGTCAGCACTTTCACTTATTCCAGGGATTTTAACGGAGTGACTATTGTGCAAAAATGCTTGCTGATAAAGTTTGATATTATGCGGGCAGTAGCCCAAAATTTGGACTAGTTTTTTATAAGATTTCGAATGTTTAGAGAAGTAGAGGTAGTAGAATTTTGTAAGACTGTGAAACTCAGTCATTACTCACACTTGCCCATAACTATGGATGCATTGTGACCGCCAAAACCAAAAGTATTACTTAAAGCGTATTTCACTTCTCGATTTTGAGACACATTAAATGTGAAATTTAACTTAGAGTCAAACTGCTCATCATCTGTGAAGTGATTTATAGTAGGTGGGATTATGCTATTATTTATAGCCATAAGACAAGCAAGAGCTTCTACAGCTCCTGCAGCACCTAATAAGTGACCTGTCATGGACTTTGTAGCGCTAATGTTCAACTTGTAAGCGTGTTCTCCGAAAACGCCTTTTATGGCCTTAGTTTCGCTTATATCCCCTAGCGGAGTAGAAGTGCCATGTACATTTACATAATCTATGTCTTCTGGTGTTAAATTGGCGTCCTTCAACGCTCGTTTCATAACATTAAGGGCTCCAAGACCTTCTGGATGGGGGGCTGTAATGTGGTGTGCATCTGCAGTCATACCACCACCGAGTATTTCTCCATATATTTTGGCTCCACGTGACTTTGCTTGCTCATATTCTTCTAATACTAAAGAAGCAGCACCTTCGCCAAGAACAAAACCGTCTCTATCTGCGTCAAATGGTCTAGATGCAGTAGAGGGAGAATCATTTCGCTCCGAAAGAGCTTTCATGCTATTGAAGCCACCTACGGCAGATTCAGTAACACACGCTTCAGAACCACCCGTCACGATAGCCTTAGCCATACCTAAGCGGATATAGTTGAAAGCGTCAATGATTGAGTTGTTTGAAGATGCACAAGCTGAGACAGTACCAAAGTTTGGCCCTCTAAACCCATACTTAATAGATATATAACCGGGGGCAATATCGCCTATCATTTTAGGAATAAAAAAAGGATTAAACCTAGGAGTTCCATCTCCATTCGTATAATCCCTTATTTCTTTTTCAAGTGAGGTAAGTCCTCCAATGCCGGATGCCCATATTACTCCGATGTCTTCTGGCACAAAATCTGTATCCATAATACCGGAATCAAGAACAGCTTCATCCGCCACCACCATAGCATATTGTGTAAAGGGATCCATCTTGCGAGCCTCTTTGCGATCTAAATAATTTTGAATATCAAAATTTTTGATTTCGCACGCGAATTTGGTTTTGAACTTTTCAGCATCAAAACGGGTGATAGGTGCAGCACCACTTATCCCACTAGCTAGAGCATCCCAATAAGATTGGGCGTCATTTCCAAGTGGCGTGAGTGCACCAATACCGGTTACTACTACTCGCTTGAGTTGCATATCGGACTGGTTAAAATTTAACCTGCGTTTTCGGTGATGTAAGTAACTGCGTCTCCTACAGTTGCAATTTTTTCAGCTTGTTCATCTGGGATAGCAATGTTGAATTCTTTTTCAAATTCCATTATTAACTCCACAGTATCTAGAGAGTCAGCACCAAGGTCATTTGTGAAGCTTGCCTCGTGAGTTACTTCAGATTCTTCAACACCTAATTTATCTACAATTATTGATGTTACTTTTTCAGCTATTTCAGACATATTGATTTATTTTTGTATTCTACCGCAAAGAACAATTTTTTAGATAAAACCAACAAAATTAATTTGTAAATAATCGGATTGATTTAAATACTTCATACTTGTGCAATCACTTTTTTCATTAGACGAATTGGTACTTGAATACCCCGAGGTGTACGGTATATCTACACCTATGAGACATTTGAGAGTTGGATATGTGCTCAGATCTAGCCATTATTTTGACGTGGTGTATGAGCCAGAAGTTTCTTCATATAATAGAGAAAGTAGCCATGGAGCATACCATTTAACATTTTTAGATGACCTTTCGACGGTGTTAGTCATCAAAAATAAGGGTAGCAATTCACATTATTACTCAAAATACAAGACTGCGGACTACCTTCTTTGTAGCCTAACGGAGAATGAAATTAATAAAGAAATACCTAGGATAATTAGTAAACTTATGGGGATATCGATTTGCTTTGCACTCGAGAAACCCAATCAGAAGGAAATATTAAATTTTACGCAATTATTATGAGTCAAAGTATAAAGTATAATAAAACAAAGATAATAGCGACTATGGGTCCAGCGACCTCTAGCTTACCGATGCTAAAGAAAATAATCAAAGCGGGTGTAGACGTTTGTAGAGTAAACTTTTCCCATGGAGATTGGGATACACATTTGGAAGTAATCAATAATATTCGCGAAGCAAATAGGGAGCTTGGCACTAACGTTGCCATCCTGGGTGATCTGCAAGGGCCTAAACTGAGAATAGGTGAGGTAGAAAACAATAGTATGTTGCTGGAAGAAGGTGTTACTATGACTCTGACAACAGAAGCTACAATATGTTCAGGCACTACTATCTACGTGAAATATTCCACGCTCGCTAGAGATGTGAAAGTGGGTGAGCGAGTACTTTTAGATGATGGAAAGCTGGAGCTAGAGTTCTCAAAAAGAATAGATGACAGTACAGTAGAAGCCGTGGTTATAAATGGCGGTTACTTAAGTTCGAACAAAGGTTTTAACTTGCCTTCCTCTGATATGTCTGTGGCAAGTCTTACGCCTAAGGATAGGAAAGACCTTGAGTTTATAATGAAGCATAAGTTTGATTGGGTAGCATTATCTTTTGTACGAGAAGAAAAGGATATTATAGAATTACGAGAGATTCTGAAAGAGAATGATAGTCATGCACACATTGTAGCTAAGATAGAAAAGCCGCAGGCTGTAGAAAACATAGACAGCATAATAGCGGTAACGGATGCTATTATGGTAGCACGTGGGGATCTTGGTGTAGAGATGCCGATGGAGCAAGTCCCTATGATACAAAAACGTATCGTCACCAAATGTATAGCTGCATCAAAACCTGTGATAATAGCTACACAGATGATGGAGAGTATGATAACTTCACCCACACCCACTAGGGCAGAGGCTAACGATGTGGCTAACGCTGTAATGGACGGAGCTGATGCTGTGATGCTGAGTGCTGAAACTTCTGTAGGAGAGTATCCGTTGAAGGCTGTTCAGGCTGTAGAGCGTATACTAGGAAGCACGGAGCAAGGGTGGAATGTTTACAATAAATTTCAGAAACCAGATCCATTATCTCCTTCATTTATAAGTGATAGAATATGCTATGCCACTGTAAGTATGAGTGAGGGCATAAATGCCAATGCTATTATTAGTATGACACAATCTGGGTATACCGCTTATAAAATAGCAAGTGGCCGACCAAATTGTGATGTATTCATTTTTACAGCGAATAAAAGATTGCTCACAAGACTAAGTTTAGTGTGGAATGTAAGAGCATTTTTCTACGATAAAAAAACCAATACGGATGAGACTATAAGTGATGTGATAGATGAGCTAAAAGCGAAAGGTTTTCTAAAAGATGGAGATGTAGTCATCAATACAGCCGCTATGCCAGTAATAGAAAACAGAAAAACAAATGCCATAAAGATTAGTACGGTAGGAGTGTAATGGAAGACATAGGAATAGTAAATAAAGTAGCTCAAAGCGGTATAGTAACCATAGACTTAGAGGATGTTATTCCTGCTAGAGAAGAGGCGTATATTGATATTAAGGAGCAGCTGTTTCATGGCTTGATGCTCAAGGAAAAAGATTTTAGAGCTTGGATAAAAGAAAATGACTGGACGGTGTACACCAATATGGATGTAGCTCTATACTGCTCCACGGATGCAGTGGTACCTACTTGGGGCTACATGCTGATATCCTCGGCACTCAGAGATGCTACCGCTAATGTCTTTTTTACCACGCCAGAAAATCTGAATGCTCTAGTAGTAGAGAGAGCACTGGTAGCTTTAGACATTAACCAGTATGAAGATAAACGTGTAGTTATAAAGGGGTGTGGTGATAGAGAAATGAGTAACCATGCATATGTAGCTCTTACGAGTAAGCTAGTACCATTGGCTAAGTCCCTAATGTTTGGGGAACCTTGTAGTACGGTGCCTGTTTATAAAAAACGCAAATAAAAAAGCCCTTCTGCTTTTGCAGAAAGGCTACATATAGTGTTAGTATTTAATCAGTATTATTGACTAATCTCTTCTAAGGCATCAAAGGTCATGTTTCGCACACCATCTTCATATTGAGATACGAACGCATCCTTTATACCTAATTTTTTAATGTCATTGCTAAATTGGATAGCATCCATTACATTTTCAAAGTGACCTATTACATATCTTTTAGCACCGTTTACTTCTTCCGCCTTTATGGTTTTTAGTTTTTCATTAAATGACACTAGATCAAGATATTGGTAGTACCCCATCTGTACCTGATAAACAGTACCCATAGGCACTTGTGTAGATGGCATAGAATTCTTGAGCTTAGCATATTGAGCTTCTAGAGCAGCTAGCTTATCTGCTAAATCCATTTTTTCTGCTCTTAGTGTTTCTATCTCGGCTAGCTTGGCCTTGAGGCTAGCCACTTCACTAGAGAGTTCAGTTATTTCAGCAATATGCTGATTCTGCATTTTAACCCATTTCTCAGGATTCTTTTTGTATACTCTTATCTCTTTTTTGAGAGCTCTTCTTTCCTTTTTGCTGAGTGATTGTGCGTTTGCTGTAGATATGCTAAATACAAATACTATAGCGAGTACAGTTAATACGATATTTTTCATTTGTTACTATTATTAAAATAATTCAGAACAAAATTATGGAAATGCAGCTGATGTTTTGCCCGAAAGATTTGCGAATAATCTACATTTGCATACTTTAGAATACACATAATGGAATATAGAATAGAGCAAGACAGCATAGGAGAGGTGCAAGTACCCGCAGATAAGTACTGGGCAGCACAGACTCAGCGGTCTGTAGAAAACTTTAAAATAGGCAACCAAAAAATGCCAATAGAAATCATCAAGGCATTTGGTGTATTAAAGAAATGTGCAGCTATGACCAATGCTGAACTAGGAGTGCTCTCTCAAGAAAAAGCGGATCTAATTTCTGATGTATGTGATGAGATAATAGATGGTAAGCTGGACGATCAGTTTCCACTTGTAATATGGCAGACAGGCTCAGGCACGCAGAGTAACATGAATGTGAACGAAGTAATAGCCAATAGAGGTCACGTACTACAAGGCGGTAAATTGTCAGATGAAAAAAAGGTGCTTCATCCAAATGATGATGTAAATAAGTCCCAGAGTAGCAATGACACTTTCCCTACTGCTATGAGTATAGCGGTATACAAGCAGATGATAGATTTTGCTATACCAGGCTTACAAGTGTTGAAAGATACTTTCAAGAAAAAAGCACGTGAGTTTAAGGATATCGTAAAAATAGGACGTACGCATTTTATGGATGCTACGCCGCTTACCCTGGGTCAAGAGTTTTCTGGATACAGAAGACAACTAGAAATGAGTATACTCGCTATAGAAAATGCCATGATAGGGGCACAAGAGATAGCTCTAGGAGGCACAGCAGTAGGTACCGGACTCAATACCCCAAAAGGGTACGATGTAATGGTAGCCGATAAAATTTCAAGAGAAATGGCGATGCCTTTCCGTACTGCGGAAAATAAATTTGAAGCCCTAGCCGCACATGATGCTATGGTAGAGCTACACGGAGCTTTAAAACGTGCAGCAGTGAGTTGCATGAAAATAGGAAATGACATTCGTATGCTTAGTTCAGGACCTAGAAGTGGAATAGGAGAGATCACTATCCCGAGTAATGAGCCGGGCTCATCTATAATGCCAGGCAAAGTAAATCCTACACAGTGTGAGGCACTCACTATGGTATGTGCTCAGGTGATGGGTAATGATGTAGCGGTAACTATAGGTGGTAGCAATGGCCATTTTGAGCTGAATGTATACAAACCACTAATAGCAGCTAATCTTCTACAGTCTGCCAGAATATTGGGTCAAGCATGTCTTTCTTTCAATGACAACTGCGTGGTAGGCGTAGAGCCAAATCTTGCGGAGATAAAGAACAAACTAGACAACTCGCTAATGCTAGTGACTGCTCTTAATACGCACATAGGCTATGACCAAGCAGCCAAAATAGCCAAGAAGGCATACGCTGATAACTCTACCTTAAAAGCCGCAGGAGTGGAGCTAGGATACCTTACTGCAGAAGAATTTGATAAGTGGGTAGTGCCAGCAGATATGTGTGGCGATATCGAACTTGGATTTTAATTTATGAGTACCAAGCTAAAGCCGTTTAGGCTAAAGACACTCGGTAAATACACCGACAAAAAAGACCTTAAGATACTAGACGTAGGCTCTGGTAGTCACTCGAGTACTATTACCAAAAAGTGGCTGCCAAACTGCCACTATACGGGCGTAGATAGAGATGTGAGCTATGACAATACAGAAGAAGACGTTCAGAATATGGACGAGTTTTTTCAGCTAGATCTCACAGAGCTAGACTATAGTAAAATACCGGATGACACGTATGATATCATTATCATGAGTCATGTTATAGAGCATCTATATAATGGAGACAAGGTGCTTCCATTGCTCTTAAAAAAACTAAAAAAAGGAGGACTATTCTATATTGAGTTCCCGTGCGAGGCAAGTGCTAGTTTCCCAAGCAAGAAAGAGACACTCAACTTTTTCGACGACGATACCCACGTGCGTATCTGGTCTATCAAAGAAGTAGCCAATATCTTTATGAGTGAAGGTTTCAATGTGAAAATGGCTGGCAAAAACCGCAGCTGGATAAACATTGCTCTAATGCCTATCAAAATACCACTGCAACTCATCACCAAAGGCTATGTACGTGGTGGTGTGTACTGGGACTGGTATGGTTTTGCAGATTATTTGGTAGCGGAGAAAGGGTAGGACTTCTTGTGTCGTTATAATCCCGAAGGGATTACATATTTATAGAATATAAGATGTAATTACAGCAAAATTCGACCCTTTCAGGGTCGCACCGTTACTTTGTATGATTTATAAATATTAGAACCCGCTGGGTTCAGTTACAAGAATTTTTGTGTTCTTCCTAATGTCTGCCTGCTATATATACCTTTAGAGGGCAAATGTGGCTAATAGATGGTTAGGTAGGGGCATAAAAAAGCCTCTTGCGAAGAAGAGGCTCTGTATATTATAGTGTCATCACTGCTTAAGGACAAGTGCCCCACACGGGATGGTTTGCAGGTGTAAGTCCGCTATTAATAGAAAAATTAGATGGGATTGAACTGAAATTAGACACACACCATTGGGTTAAATCTTGGTTGAAGGAAGTCGCTCGTTGAAACATATAAATCATACTAGTCACCTTACTTACATTCCAGCTACCAATGTCTTGGTTGAAGGAAGCAGCTGCTTGAAACATATCAGTCATATTATTCACACTACTTACATCCCAACTACCAATGTCTTGGTTGAAAGGAGTACCGTAAAACATACCATACATATTAGTCGCCTTACTTACATTCCAGCTACCAATGTCTTGGTTAAAGGAAGTAGCAAGCTTAAACATATTTTTCATATCAGTTACATTACTTACATCCCAACTACCAATATTTTGGTTGAAGGAGGGAGCAGAGCCAAACATATAAAGCATAGTGGTTACACTACTTACATCCCAACTGCCAATGTCTTGGTTAAAGGAATTAGCATAGTAAAACATACCTCCCATATTAGTCACACTACTTACATCCCAACTACCAATGTCTTGATTGAAGGGTGGAACTTCTGCAAATATATTTTTCATATTAGTCACATTGCTTACGTCCCAATTACCAATGTCTTGGTTGAAGGAAGTAGCACCCCAAAACATATTACCCATATCGGTGACATTACTTACATCCCAACTGCCAATGTCTTGGTTGAAGGAAGTGGCATCCTTAAAAATACTACTCATATCAGTAACTTTCGAGGTGCAATACTTTGATAAGTCTTCACCGTTGGCTAATGCAGCCAATAACATATCACTATCTGCAACAATATAATTAGTGCCTTGTAGCTTAAAAGTATCTCCAACAGCATATTTGTCACATTCAAGGCAACCTTTTGAATTTATAAATGCAGCATTGAGATTAAAGAACCCAGTTGTAAAACTAATCTCATTGCCATATACTTTACCAACTGAATTTTCAGCGAATGCCTTTGCATAGTAAGTTGTATTTTGAGATAGCATTGAATCACGTATTTCAATACTAAAAAGTCCAAGTCCAGTTGAATTACTAAAAAGGAAATTATCAAAAGTTGTTGGAGATGAACTTTTGCTCCAGCAGATTCCTCTTGTAGTATTAAGGTCACCGTCAGTAAAAGTAACATCACCAGATAAGGCAAAACCAGTATTGGTTTCTAATACAACACCTGAAGTAGTGACTTGAGGTAATTCTGTAGCTACCTTAATATTAAAACTAATCTCATTGCCATATACTTTACCCACCGAATTCTCAGCGAATGCTTTTACATAATAAGTCGTATTTGGTTCAAGTTGTGAAAACACATCAATACTAAAAGCCCCTAAGCCTTTAGCATTATCTAACTGAGACTGGTCGTTAGTCGTTGGATTTGGGTTTTCACTCCAGCAGATTCCTCTTGTAGTATTAGCGTCACCATCAGTGAAAGTTACCTCCCCAGCTAAGATTATAGTAGTGTCAGATACCATTGCATTTGAAGTAGTGACTTGAGGCAAGTCTGAAGTAGTGCTAACGTTATCCTCCTTTTTGCAGCCATTTAGTATTGTGCCTAATACTACTATTGATATTAATAGATGTTTCATTCTGTTTTTTTAGATATACAAATTTACAAAAAACTCTTTAAAATAAGATACATAATAGATACACGCAAATTTGGAATAGTCTATAACCTTTGGAACTAGTGAAATTACACTGTGTACTATTCAACTAAACAAAAAGTACTTTAAAAAGAGAATATTAGTATTTCTCTAACTCTCCTAATAATCCTTAAAAGAAAAATTAGCAATTTTATTCTCCTGTATCCCGTCAGAAAAGGTGACAACTACTGTTGATCTACCAGTAGTATCCT
>Ga0209491_10002025_pt1 | contig 37364 bp, 30 predicted proteins | sample BON02_FD_187213 | JGI IMG/M metagenome (GOLD analysis project Ga0209491, IMG submission 187213) | Freshwater microbial communities from Lake Bonney liftoff mats and glacier meltwater in Antarctica - BON-02 (SPAdes) (version 2) | ecosystem: Environmental > Aquatic > Freshwater > Ice > Glacier... | reverse complement strand
GAATGATGCAGAACTATTTGGACGAGTTTTGTTACAAGCTCAACCGAAGATACTTTGGTCAAAAACTTTTTGATCGACTCATTATTGCTTCTATTTATCCTTACTGGTGTGATTGCGGATAATCATAATTTATTATGTAGATTCTAAACAATGGTCTTAATCATGCTGTTGAAAAAATCAAAGCTAATAACTATGCAACAAGCAACCGAGAAAGTAAATGGAAATGGATATGGGTTCATGAAACAAAATGATGAACAAGATCCAAAACCTCAAGAGCTTTTAATCAAAAACGCCATATTTGTGAGGCATGAAGGTGCTTTGATCAAGGTCAAATTTACTGATATTTTATGGCTTAAAGCTGATGGAAACTATACTACCTTGGTTTGCAGAAAAGGAGTTTTTTCTATTCGTAATATTCTGAAAAACTTTGAGAGTGAATTACCAACTAATGATTTTATGCGGATTCACAAAAGTTATGTAGTACGAATCGATGAAATCGAATCCATCACTACTCGAGAAGTGGATGTCAGCGGTGATTTGGTTCCAGTAGGCAGGACTTACTACCACGCTTTGATTAATGGCATCCAAAAACTTGGGATTGCAGGCGAGTAATCAGCTCAACCAAAGTAAACTACTATCCCCATAGCTCAAAAAACGATAGTCTTCTGCCAATGCACAATCATATACTCTTCGCCAATCGTCCCCAAGAATAGTTGCAATTAATAGGATTAAAGTGGATCCAGGTTGATGGAAATTAGTGATCAGAGCATTTACCACGCGATAAGAATATCCTGGGAAAATAAAAATTTCCGTGGTTCCCATTATCGTTTCGAGTTTATGAAGATCCATTTGGGTCAAGATAGCTTGAAAAGACTCCTTTAATGTTGGGAGACATTCTCTGAATTCATATGGAAAAAGCTTTTCAATTTTTAGTTCCTCGCCTTTATTCTCGATCAGCTTCACTCCGTACCAAAAAAGACTTTCCAGCGTTCGGATTGATGTTGTACCAACAGCTATAATTTTACCCTCATTAGTAATTACAGATTCGATTGCAGATTTAGTGACGTGAATCTGCTCACTATGCATAGGATGATCTGAGACGTCAGTCACTTTAATTGGCTGAAAAGTTCCAGCACTTACATGCAGCGTTACTTGAGTTTTTTGGATTCCCTTTTTTTCAAGTATTTCAAAAATTTCCTTCGTAAAATGCAAACCGGCAGTGGGAGCGGCTACAGCACCTTTCTTTTCTGAATAAACGGTTTGGTAACGGTTCTTATCTTCGGCTTCTGGTTTTCGATTAAGATACGGAGGGAGGGGTACTTCCCCACTTGCTTCTATCACATCCACAAAAGTGATGGTATTATCATCCCAAGCGAACTCCACCGTTCGGCTTTCCCTATCCAATAGAGTTGCTTTCAATAGTATTTCTTTTCCGTTAAGTGAAACACTTCCGGTCAAAATCTCTCCATCTTTCCATTTTTTTGAATTCCCGATCATCGTTTCCCACACGACAGGATGTTTGGCCAGCATGATTTCGGGAATCACAGTGGTAGGTAGAAGAGGTTGTAGCAGGAAAATCTCGATTTTTGCACCGGTTTCCCGCTGAAAAATCAATCGGGCAGGGATCACCTTGGTGTCGTTGTAAACTAGCAACGAGTCTGCCGGTAGTAAATCTGGGATTTGATGGAAATTAAAGTGACTGATTACCCCATTTTTATAGTGCAAAAGCTTAGATTCATCGCGATTTTTCAAGGGAAATTTGGCAATTTTTTCCTCTGGCAACGTATATTCGTATGCTTTTAAATCAATCTTTGGGATCTGCATAATGGACTTAATTTGAGTTTGTAAATATAGCTCATTCGCTTAATTCCTTCTTTAATTCTTCAAAATTCGATGCTCACCACATTTTCCCTACAGTTTGAATGGATCAAACGAACCTTGAATTTCCGTTTTGATGCAGGTACTTCCCGAGGAATTCTCAAAACTAGAGTAGTCTATTGGATCAAAGCCTACGACCCCAATCAGCCTGGAAGAATCGGATGGGGTGAGGCAGCTCCCTTAGTAAAGTTGAGCTTGGACGATCGACCTGATTTCGAACAATTGTTGACTCAGGAATTGTCAAAAATCAAAGAAATTAAATTTGAAACGAATTCAGAATCGATACTAAGGTTAATCCAAGTACATGTTTCTCCTGATTTACCGAGTGTTAGATTTGGATTGGAAACAGCAATTTTAGATTTTTTTCACGGAGGAGAAAAGCGAATTCTCCCAAATTCATTCTTTGACGAAAGTCGACCTATTCCTATTAACGGGCTGATTTGGATGGGAGATGCTGCTTTTATGGCTTCGCAAATTGAGGAGAAAATTGAGCAGGGGTTTGACTGCATTAAAATGAAAATAGGAGCAATTGATTTTGAGCAAGAATTGGCTCTTTTGAAATCCATTCGTAACCGGTTTTCATCCGAAGAAATGACCTTGCGTGTAGATGCAAATGGTGCTTTTGCACCAGACGAAGCTCTTGCAAAACTGAACGAACTTGCAAAACTTGATCTGCATAGCATAGAGCAGCCGATTTCCGCCGGAAATATTCAAGAAATGAACAGCTTGTGTAGAGCGTCATTGTTGCCGATTGCACTGGATGAGGAACTGATCGGAGTGTATCATAAAGGTGAATTACTCGATTCAATTTCTCCGCAATTTATTATTCTGAAGCCTACGTTACTAGGTGGTATTTTGGAAACCAGAGAATGGATTCGGCTGGCAGAGGAACGGAATATTGGGTGGTGGATGACTTCTGCTTTGGAGAGTAATGTCGGCTTAAATGCAATAGCCCAGTTAGCTTCAAGCCTTCAACCTTTGCTTCCGCAAGGCTTAGGAACTGGAAAGCTTTTCCATAATAATCTTGACTCTCCCCTACAGATCCAAGGAGGTCAAATCACCTATCAGAAATCAAAAATCTGGGAGGTACCTGCCTAATTCCCCGATCAATATAGGTAGACTGGTTTGTGCTCTTTGACTTTATATTTTATCCGTTTGAGCAAACCCAAGAGAATTTCAGGATCTAGATTAAGAAAAAGCAACTTTGCCTTGTCATATTATTATTGCCACTTTTTTTTAATTAAAGATTTTGATTTTCAAACAAATAGGTGTTATTTAATTTTATTCTACCCATTTTGAACCACTATTACTTCAAGTAAAAATAAATTTAAAATGTCTTCAGATACTATCTTTTTTAGTTATTCCCGTGATGATTCTGAGTTTGTACTTACCCTGGCTAAAAACTTGCGCCAGTCTGGCGCTAATATTTGGTTAGACCAAATGGATATAAAACCAGGTACACGTTGGGACAAATCCGTTGAAACAGCTTTAGAAAATTCAACCACCCTATTGGTTATTCTATCAAAGAAATCTGTTGAATCTACAAATGTGATGGATGAAGTTTCATTTGCACTTGAAGAAAATAAAACTGTTGTTCCTGTTTTGCTTGAAGAATGTGATATTCCTTTTAGATTGAGACGTCTACAGTTTGCTGATTTCTCTAAAGATCAAGATAGGGGTTTGAAAACCTTGGCGGAGGCACTGCATCTAACTGTCTCTGAAACCTTCAGGTTGACAGATTCCACAATGAAACCTTTTTCAGATACTGATCAGGTATCCCAACCGAATAATGGAAAGAATGAAGAAATCGTAGTCAAAAGGGTGGAAAAAGAAGGGCAAACGATCTATTCTGATACAAGTAGTCAATCTCAGGTAACACCTATACAATCAAATTCAAGTAAAAACAGAGCAATAATTTTAAGTGTCAGTGGCGTTCTGATTCTTGGGATATTTACTTTTTTCATGAAAGAGAAAATTTTTCCGAACAAAGACCTGATTGCGTGGGAATTGGCGTTAGATAAGGATTCGATTGAAGAATATAGATTCTACCTGAGAACGAATCCTACTGGCTTATATCAATTGGCAGCAAGGGATAGTATTGACTCCATAGAAAAAAAAGAAAACGATCTTGCTGACTCAAAGGCTTGGAATAAGGCCGACTCAATTAATACTGTGGCGGCGCTGGAAAAATATTTGAAGGAATTTAATCAAGGGAAGTCTGAAACGAAAGCAAAAGAAAAGATTAAAATATTAATTGAAAGCGGGGAAAAAATATTGGAAGACAATGAGGTTTGGGATCGAGTGAAAGTATCAAGTTTGGTCGATGATTTAGCCTCATATGTGATAAATGATAGTATTCTTGGACAACACAAATTAGAAGCTTTGGCGTTGATCAATGAAGTTGGAAACGAGGGTTGGTTGTTTTGTGGGCGAATCGTAGGAGTGGAAATTAGTAATCGAGTGCTGGAACTTATCTGGAGAGACAGCTCTGATATCTCCAATGCTATGATTCCAGCAATTGGTGATATACTTGTGGTGAAACAAGCATTCAGAACCCACAGGAGAGTCGGTGCTATTGAGGCAGAAGACCGTACAGGAAGATTTGTTATAATTGATAAAAAAGTATTGTTGCTCGAAACTGAGCTTAGAAACAATGCACTTTTTGTAAAAGTCAGGTACGATTAATTTGAGAATTTAGTGATAGACAAACTTGAAAAGACCTCGATTCAGTTGTTTTGATAGTGCACTTGATTGTGGCCTCTTACAGCAAAAGTCAATGAATCGATATTTATATTCCCTGTCAGCAGGCCTTCTTTTTAGAATGTAGGTTATTTAAATTTCCTCAAGGGTGAAAGCAGTGCCTAATTCTCCAATCGATATAGATAAACTGGCTTGTGTATATTGACTTTCCACTTGGTGGTGGAAAGTAATCCTGAGTTGGTATTCCGTTCAAAAATGATAATGTCGTTGCTTTCCTGATTCGCAGCCAAAAGATATTTTCCATCCTTGGACAAGTTGAAATTTCGAGGCATCAAGCCTCCTGATGAGATTAGCTGAATTCGCTCAAAATTCCCTGCTTGATCTTTTCCAAATACTGAGATAGTATTTGCCTCACCTCTGTTGGAAACGTATGCGTTTTTCTCATCAGGCGAGAGGCGAACTTCCGCAGCGCCAACGCTTCCTTGGAAGTCCGTATTGAGAAGTGAAAGACGTTGTCGACTTGTTAATTTTCCCGCTTGGAAGTCAAAAACTTCCAGATTAGCTGTAAATTCCAAAACTGCAAAGATGATATCTCCATCTTCTGAAAAAACTAAATGTCAGGGACCATCACCAGCGATAACTTCATATACAGAAATCAGACGCAAGGGGATTTCTTCAGCTGAATTGATGGTGTAGGTATAAATTTTATCCATTCCCTAGTCTGCTACAAGTAGAAAATTGCCTTCTGCACTGAATACTGTGCTATGTACATGCGCACTTTCCTGACGATCTAAATTTACGTTAGATCCTTCGTGCTGTATTGTTTGCACATGTTCCAGCTTATTTTCTTGATTCAGTATATAAAAACTGAAACTCCCTCCAGAATAGTTGCTAACTGCAACGAAATTTTTATTTAGTGATAAGGCTAAATAACAAGGGTGATCACCAAAAGAAGGAATAGTGTCAAGAGGTACGAGCTGCTCTCCAACTTTTGAAAAACTCACGATATTATCACCTTTTTCACCTGATGCTTCTTCTAGGGAAAACACTAAATTTCAAGCCTTATTGGAGATTATAAAGGAGGAATTTTTCACGCCGGCGGCGACCAATTCTACTTCCAAAAGATTGGCTGCTGCGTCAAATTTCAGCAGATTGATTCCCTGACTTATTTTATCTGTGTAGGTGCCAACTAAAATTGAGTAAGTAGAGGAAGGGTTTTCCATTTCGAAAGTTTTTGGAGATTAGCAGACATACATTTTAGTTATTAAAATGAAACCTAAGATGTGTCGCTTCATTAGATGAAGATAGCCAAATCGAATACTGTTTTTCAAAGCTAGCTAAATATCTACCTTTTTTGAAAATATGGAATTCTGAACATTAATTCTTTATTGATTTCCCAATGAACAGATATCATTTTAGAAAATTCGTTAATTTCAGATTTGAATAAAACTTTTCTTCCGAAATGCAAAACACCTACGATACTGAAGTCGCTAAGCGATTCACGATTTACAATAGCTTATTCTTGGACCTCCCATTCAATGATATCTATAGAACAGGGACGCTTCTACCAATTTTAGGTACGGCATGTCAAAAGGGGTTTAAAGATGGACTTACTCCCAAAGTTATTATCCAAGGCTTCTTTGATGAGATGATGCCTGATATGGAAGAGAAATCTCAAGTGGATTTGCTCTTTCAGATGATTCAATACATAGAGCGTCAGGTGGTCTTATTTGATTCGATTGAGGATGCGGCTTATGACAAAATCAATGATTTGAAGGGAAAAGGGTCAATTAATGCTTTGATCAACCGCACCGATAATGATAAAAAGAGAGCGGAATTGATTGAAAAGCTTAAGACTTTTTCTGTCCGGTTGACTCTAACCGCTCACCCCACGCAATTCTATCCTGGCAGTGTACTGGGGATCATATCAGATCTTGAAAATGCGATTCGAACAGATGATCTTGGGCGAATCAATTCGTTACTTCAGCAGTTGGGCAAAACAGGTTTTACCAAGCGGGAAAAGCCTACACCTTACGATGAGGCAGTGAGTTTGATTTGGTTTTTGGAAAATATTTTCTATCAAAGTATCTCCGATATCATGATCCGATTGCTCAATTCATTAAATATCCCGATTCACGATTGGGAAAATCCTGGCTTGTTGAAAGTAGGGTTTTGGCCTGGAGGAGATCGGGACGGTAATCCATTTGTGACGCATGACATTACTCAGCAGGTGGCATTGCGGTTGAAGAAATGGATCCTTCGATGCTACTATCGGGATATGCGAAAGCTCAAACGGCGATTGACTTTCAAGCATGTGGAAGAGATTATTCTTAAAGTGGAGAGAGGAATTTTTGAAACACTCTTTGAAAATAACCCAATATATCTTACCAAAGATCAGCTTTTACAAGATCTTTTAGAGGCCCGAGCGGCTCTGGCGAAATATCATGAAAGCTTGTTTGTAGAGGTCTTGGATGAGTTTATACTCAAAGTGAAAATTTTTGGATTTCACTTTGGCTGTATGGATATGCGTCAGGATAGCCGCAAGCATGATGCCCTCTGGGAAGAGATTTTCCAAATTGAAGGCTTGGAAATAGGTGACTCCGAGCAAAGCCAAATCGATCAAATCCTCTCTCTGAAAAGTCTCCCTCATTTGGATAAATTTGCCGAGCCTTTTCATAAAGAAATGCTTCATTCCTTTGGTGTGATTGATCCAATTCAAAGAGAAAGTGGAGAAGAGATTCTGAATCGATACATTATTTCCAACTGTCAATCCCGAAAGCATTTGCTGGAAGTCTATCAATTGGCAAAACTTACGCTTGGAAAAGGGAAGGAGGAAATGCCGTTGGATATTGTCCCACTTTTTGAGACTATCGATGATCTGGCCGCTGCTCCAGCTATTATGACCAGCTTATATCAATTGCCTGAATATCAAAATCACCTCAAATTCCGAGGAAGCAAGCAAACGATTATGCTTGGATTTTCTGACGGTACCAAAGATGGTGGGTACATCCAAGCCAATTGGTCTATCCTTCGGGCAAAAGAGGAACTGACTAGAGTATCAAGGGAGAATAACATCGAAGTGATATTTTTTGACGGTCGGGGTGGGCCGCCGGCCAGGGGTGGAGGAAATATGCATAATTTCTATGCCTCTATGGGAGAAAAAGTTGAAAATGCCGAAATCCAGGTCACAATCCAAGGTCAGACTATATCTGCCAACTATGGCAAGCAAGCCTCTTGTACCTATAATCTGGAGCAACTTCTAAGCGCAGGCCTAGAAAATCACCTCTATCAGGATGCTGAAAAAAATCTGAATACTGAGCAAAGAGAATTGTTAGATGAGTTGGCAAAAGAGTCTTATGAATCGTACAAGAAATTCAAAAGGCATCCTAAGTTCGTGCCCTATCTGGAGCATGTGACTCCGCTCAAGTACTTTGGCATGACCAATATAGGTTCTCGACCATTAAAGCGAGGTAAAGGCGAAGGATTGAAATTTGAAGACCTCAGGGCTATTCCGTTTGTGGGCTCTTGGGCACAGATGAAGCAGAATATTCCGGGGTTTTATGGAGTAGGAGAGGCTGTGGAAGTATTAGAAAAACGCGGCAAGCTGGATCAGTTGAAGGCACTTTACAATAATTCACTGTTCTTTCGAACGCTGCTGGGGAACTCCATGCAATCCTTAACCAAGTGTTTCTATCCTGCTACGGCTTACTTGAGTCAGGATGAGAACTATGGGGAATTTTGGGATATCATGTTCAATGAATACAATCGATCGATTGATAAATTGAAATCAGTGTCTTCAATGGATCAATTGATGGGCGATAATCTTGTTTCAAAAAAATCCATAGAAATCCGAGAGCGAATAGTCCTTCCGTTGATTACAGTGCAACAGTATGCAATCCAGCTAATGCTCGAATCCGGCAAGCCTGATGAAAATCTTCAGCGATTGATTCTTCGAAGTATGTTTGGAATCATCAATGCCGCAAGAAATGCAGCCTAGTAACAGAAAAGGCCTCGAATCATTTTGATTCGAGGCCTTTTGCTTTTGACATCGAGGCATCTTTGATTAAAACCAGTGAGGACACGAACTATAGATTGTTCAAAACAAATCAACTCAAAATGACTCGTTGATATTCAGGTAAAATCCTGAATTACCCTTCTGACCAAAGCCATAATCCACGGTGATAGTAGTACGATTCTCTTTATTAATCATCACTCTTAGACCCAAACCATAGCCGGGATTTAGACTTGTAAAAATCTTTTCGTTGGTTATTTTACTCCCAAAACTTGCGGCATTTACGAAAATGGTTCCTCCAAAAGTCTCCTTATTTTTTTGTAATGGGAATCGATATTCAGCTTCAGAATAAGCCATACTTTCTCCCCTGAATCTTCCTTGCGCATAGCCTCTACCACTTCTGCCAAACATATCGTAGCCAATGGATGGAAGTCCCATATATGGTAAATTTCCGGAGACTAAAAAATTGCCAAAACCCCAAAGTGCAATGAGGTGTCTTTTTCGTGTTTCACTCAAGTTAAAATAGTGGCGGTAATCCAGTAACAAGCTTGACGACGATTGGTCCGATCCAAGGGAAGTAGGATTGATCTTGTAGGAAATGAGCGCAAAATTCTTCTCATAAGGAGAGACTGGGATATCCCGATTTTCCATTACAGCGTTCAAAGTCAAGCCTGAAACAGTATAACTTTCCGTGTTAAAGCCTAGCTGATCGTTGTAATAATCATGTGCAAATCGAACGTCAGAGGTCAATGATGAATCAATGAAGTTGTCTATTTTGGAATAGATGTCTAAATGATAACCGATCCCTAAGTAAAACTTGGAATCTCCCACTCGCCTCAAAACTGTCTCATAAAATCGCAACCAGTTGAAATCCATTTGCTGATCTCCCCATAGTACTCTTGGCTGATTTGGGTTTGCGACAGGCTCGTTGGGTGAGCTGCTACCCAGTCCAAATGTAGGTTGGGAGGTGATGAAATAGCGCCAGTCACCGACGAGGATCCACTTGTCTTCATTCAAAAACACGGTACTCCTTGAGCTGAATATCCATTGTTTTTTGGTGGTATACAGGAAATTGCCTACCAAATTGGATAGGTGCGTTGTTTCAGAGTTTCCCATTCTCCAAGTAGCCGAAGGTGACAGTCCAAAAAGCCAACCATTGGCCGGATTAGATCCAATTGCCGGAATAGGTATGAATTTGAACTGATTGAATTTGTTTGGTCTGTAGTTGACAGTATCTTGACCCTGGGCTGTGAATCCTGATAGGATAAAATAAACTAAAAGTAGCTTTAACTTGATCAAGGTGGTTGTTTGTTTTAATAATCACGTTCTATATTCATCATTTTGAGATAAGTTTCGTCTCTATAATTAAATCTAGAAATCATCAATTATTCTTTACGGCCTGATTAGAGCCATTTAAATCATGGAGCAAAACTAAGTCAAATTGGTGAAGACCATCTACTGGCGTCCGACAAAATTTCGTTTTTGGAAATTAAGCGGCTTAGAGATGAGTATTTGGAAATTTCCCCAGACCTCCCTAGGTGATGTATCCTTGATGGTTCAAAATGGGGGGGGTAGTTTTCAGAAAGGCATTGAAATGCTCATTTTGAGCTAACTATAGCATGTTTTTTAGAGTTTTAGTTTTACTTGGATGCCAGTAATAAACTATTTCAAGAAGATTTTTAAGATTTCACGCTTCACAATCACGATCAAGAACCAAGAGAGAAATCCTGCGGCGATCCCTATCACAGCTCCAAGAAGTACATCCATCGGATAATGAACTCCCAGATAGATTCTTGTGTAGGAAACGACAGCTGCCCAGACAAAAAACCATTTCAGATAAGGTAATTTTTTCTGAAGTGTCAAGTTGAGAAACATAGCGATTCCAAATGTATTGGCGGCATGGGACGAAACAAACCCATAAAGCCCTCCGCAACGGCCGTAATTATGAATGATGCCTTCCCATTTCTCTTCGTGGCAGGGTCGCAGTCTTTCGAAAAACGGCTTCATTATGCCCGAAGTTACTTGGTCTGAGATAAGAACTGTCAAAGCAGCACCACCATAAATCCACCAACTGTTCTTGGGGTTAACCTTATAAATAAGAAATATCAATATCGCATATAAGGGAATCCATGTGATCGTCTGAGTGAATTGAAACATGATCGGATCTAACCAATCCGCATGAAAGCTATTCAGCCAAAGAAATAATTCTTCATCCCATGCCTTTATTTTCTGAATCATTTCGAGAAGTTTATCCAATCGATTTCCTTTTTCAAATTCTTAGTAGTGAAGTCTTCAGCGCTTCCTTCTTTAACGGAGTGCATGTATTCCCAGTTTGCTTCAGGCGGCATACTCATGAGGATGCTTTCAGTTCGACCGTTAGTGTCCAATCCAAATTTTGTGCCTGCATCCCAGACCAGATTGAATTCTACATACCTTCCACGTCTTAATCCCTGCCACGAAAGTTCATTTTCTCCGTAGGGTAGAGCTGAGTTTCTAGTCATAAAATATCCATAGACTTCTGGGAAAAGTCGGCCAATTGCAAGACTGAAATTGAGGATTTCTTCAAATCCCTCATCGCTATCTGCTTTCAATCTGTCGTAGAATATCCCTCCCACACCTCTTGTTTCATTCCGATGCTTTATGAAAAAATAATCATCAGCCCACTTCTTGAATTTTATATAATATTGAGCATCAAATCGATCACAAACGGCTTTCACTTCCTGATGAAAGTAAGATGCGTCAGCAGTATTAAGATAATGTGGTGTCAGATCTATGCCTCCTCCAAACCAATACTCACCATTCTCCATTTCGAAATACCGAATGTTCATGTGAATGATCGGCACCATAGGACTCTTGGGATGAATAACTATAGAGATACCGGTAGCAAAAAAATCTGATTTAGAAAGCTGGAGTTTTGACAAAATTTTCTCTGGTGTAGGGCCGTGTACTGCCGAAAATGCAACACCTCCTTTGGCTATGATAGCGCCATTTTTAAAGATTCGAGTTCTACCACCGCCGCCCTCTTCCCGAGTCCATAGGTCTTCCTCGAATTTACCTGATCCATCTGCTTGCTCAATTGATTGACAAATATGGTCTTGCATCGCCTGATAGATTGATGCTATTTCTTCTTTCGTTTTTCTAGACATGTTATATTTTTCTTAAAAAGGATATCCAATCCCAAAATTAAGGACTGTCTGACCTCTGACTCCAAATGGCTGATTGAATGAGACATTGTCTAAAACCCAGCGCTTACCTTCTGGCTGAGCAGGATCAATAGCTTTCGTGGCCATATCCAATCTAATGACCAGGAAGTCAAAGTCCATTCGTAAACCCAATCCTGTTCCTACTGCTATTTCTTTATAAAATCGGTCAAATCTGAAGTCTGCACCGGGTCTTGAATTATCCACTCCGATTACCCAGGAATTACCTGCGTCAACGAATAGAGCCATATCAAAATATCCAAATAGTTTTCGGCGATATTCGATCATAGTTTCAAATATCATTTCAGCGGGCTGCTCTACGATGTAATTATATGGACCGCGATCACCCACTCTAGGGGAATAGCTTCCTGGACCGAGTCTTCGGGCTTGCCAAGCACGGATACTTGTACCTCCGCCGGCAAAGAAATACTTTTCATAAGGTAGAATTCCGTTACTGATTCCGTAAGGCTGAGCGACTCCAAGATTAACACGATAAGCAATAGTTTGGTTATTATCCAGAGGGTAAAATCGTCTAAAATCGGCTTGGAATTTTAGCCATTGGAAATTTGCAAAATCGGTTGCCTCACTATTGTCTGCCCCATTAAGGAAGTTTAGTGTAGTTCCACCGCTTTCTGCAAAAAGTCTCAGCAGTGAAGCTTGATTTCTAGTAAAGTTTCCATATTGGTTGAAATTGATGACCGATTGTGCAGAAATAGAACTTATAAATGAAGGTAGAAATGACCAAATCAAGTTATTTCCCTGGTTTTGCAGATCGGTCAGGATTTGTAAAAATTCATCCTGAATCTGAGGAGTGCGGATATAATTCAGATCAGCGGCATTGATAGTGAATTGCTGTCTGTTGTTTCGGGTAGCCCAAGTATAAGAGAGGAGGCCGTTCAATCCGCTTCGAGTGTATTCTGGGCGGTTGGTATAGTTATAACCTAGTTGGGTCCGGGTATTCGGGTTGTATTTACCAAACTTCTGTAAGCTGCTCTGGTAAAATGGCAGCAGAAATCTTGGAAAAATTACGGATGCAGAAGTTCCTAGTTCCCTGCTTTGATAGACTCCCTGATCTGTCGCAGATGCCACTCCCTCCAAGCCTGCCCGAAAGTTAAATTCCAATATCTCGCCTGCCCTGAAGAAGTTTCGATTTCGCAATGAGGCACTGAAAAAAGGACCTGGAAGCTGCTCCGTGATACTTAGGCCAAGCTGATTGGTAAGTTGATATTTTTGGTTAGGCTGCGTGATTATCTTGGCTACAAGCGAGGTGCCTAAGGTGTCAAATGAAATATTGATAAATCGAAAGAGATCAAGGTTGCTCAGCTGCTTTTGTGTCTCCAGAAAATCCGAACGGTTATATCGCTCACCGTTTTGAAAAAAGATTCTGGATGATAATATTTTTTCAGAATAGCGATCTCTGTAGAAATCAAAATTGATATTCCGGAATTTTCTGGCAATATGGTTATCTTCAAATTCTTCCGAAGGGGGATTGACATAGAAAATAACCGAATCAATAGTATAGACCTGATGGTATTCCGAAAATGTAGGTTTTAGGATTCGTTGCTCTGCATTGATTGATTTCTTGAGAGTGTCATAATACAGATTGTAGTCGATAAAGCTTTTGTTGAACATATAGAAACCGTTGTTCTTCAGAAGTTCTTCGATTCGATTTCGTTCGGATACGAATGCATCTTGGTTATAATTTTCTCCATCTTTCAGAAATGATTCCTTATGGTTCGCAACAAGAATTTTATTGATTGCATCGTTGTCAGAGTTGGTATAAATTGAATCTAACTGATAGGGCTTTCGCTCCTCGATAAGGTAGGAAACGGTTGCTTTTTTCTTTTTAGTTTTTACTGTGAAATCGACTTCTGAATCCAGAAAACCGTGATTATAAAGGTAATTATCTATTTCGATTGCCGTAAGTTTGATTTCAGCGCTATCTAATTTTGTCACTGGATTACCGGTTCTCATGAGGAAGTTTCCAAAATCCAATTTCTCCTCATAGGTATTAATTTTGGAGACAAGTTTGTCAGCTTTTTTATTGAGCTTCCTATTTTCCACATTTTCCTTTTGTTGTGCTCTGACCTCAGTCAATTCTCCCTCTGTCAGGTCTAGCTTTTTGGCCACCTTGACGCTGTCATAGAAATTCGCTCCTAATTGATAAATCGTAACACCCAGAGAAATATTTGTAAGAGGGATCCGAGTATTGGGTTCAGCTATAAAAAGAGTGGTAATAGCTTCCTCATCTGAAATTTCTATTCCTACCAACTCATTGTTATAGAGCGTGTATTCTCCTTCAGATAGATTTTTAGTCAATGAACAAGCTCCAACGATCCACAGGACAGCAATAAAAAGTATATATTTGAGGGATTTCAAAATGGAAGAATAAGTACAAATGCTTAGCAAAAATACAGTTAAGTTTATAAAATCCTTACATCAGAAAAAATTCCGAAATCAGGAACAACAATTCTTTGTGGAGGGAGAAAAAAGCGTTTTGGAAGTGCTTGATTCTACTTTTGATGTGGTGCTCCTGCTTGCCACTGATCATTTTTTAACTTTCAACCGAGCTTTGATAGCAGGCAAAAGGATAGAAGTGATCCCCGTCACCCAGAAACAACTGGAAGGACTGGGTCAATATCAGAGCAATGATAGTGCCTTAGCAGTAGTTAGGTTCAAATCCAATCAAGAATTTGAGTATCCATCAGGTCAATTGGTCATAGCACTGGATGATGTGCGTGATCCGGGCAATTTGGGTACCATTATTCGAATTGCTGATTGGTATGGAATCAGACATCTCATTTTTTCGGACCAAACTGCGGATTTTTATAATCCAAAAGTAATTCAAGCCAGTATGGGATCATTTACCAGAGTCAATTTTTTCTATGCAGATCTGAAATATCTATTTAAAAAATGGGAGGTTCCTGTCTACGGAGCCTTTCTCGATGGTGTGAATATTCACCAAATGAGTAGTCCTTCGCCTGGAGTGATTCTTATGGGAAATGAATCTCAAGGTATTTCTACTGATCTTGAAAAGAGTGTGACTCAGAAAGTAACGATCCCAGGTTTTGGGGCAGCGGAGTCTTTGAATGTAGCTATTGCAACTGCCATTCTCTGCGATAATTTCAAGCGACTTTTGCCATGAATCTTTCAGGGATAGCCAGGCTGCTGAGCAAAGTAGGTCTCAACGGGTTTTTACTTGGATTATTTACTGCTATATTTCTTGGTTACGTTTTTCCTGATTTTGGATCCTCAGGTTCGATTATGCCTTGGAGGCAGATCATCAACGTTGGTATCGGATTGGTTTTTTTCTTCTATGGGGTAAAATTAGACCCTGCGCAACTCTTGGCAGGACTTCAAAACTGGAAGTTGCATGTTTTGATTCAAATCACAACCTTTCTGATCTTTCCAATACTTGTTTTTGCATTACTTCAAATTATTCCTTGGATAGACGATGATTTCAAGCTGGGAATTACATATCTGGCAGTGCTGCCATCTACTGTAAGCGCCTCGGTAGTAATGGTGTCAATCGCCGGAGGTAATATTCCTGCTGCGATATTCAATGCGAGTATTTCTAGCTTATTGGGAGTACTCATCACGCCCGCTTGGATGGGAATCTTGGGTGGTTCTGCCGGAATAGAGGTAGACTTTCTTTCTACCCTGGGCGAATTAACATTAAAAGTTATTCTTCCGGTTTTTTTGGGAATCTGCCTGCACAAATTGATTTTCACGAAACTACAAAAACAGCTTTCAAAACTGAAAATACTTGATCAGACTGTAATTATGATTATTGTCTATACCTCTTTTGCGACGTCTTTTGCCCAAGAAGTTTTTTCTCCTTACCAGCTAGATACTCTTTTAGTCATCAGTGCTTCTATGTTGGTCTTGTTCTTCTTGATGTGGGGAGTGATTGAGGTAATATCCACATTTCTGGGATTCAAGCTGGAAGATAGGATCACTGCCTTATTTTGCGGTTCAAAGAAGTCACTTGTCCAAGGAGTAGTGATTGGAAAGGTGATTTTTCCTGATCCAGCGATTTTAGGACTAATCCTTCTGCCTGTAATGCTCTATCATATTCAGCAGCTAATTGCAGGATCAATCATCGCAAGCTGGTTTGTGAGAAACAAAAAAGCCTGATAAATCAGGCTTAGGTAATTTTAAAGGTGAGTTTTTGCTAATTCCGAAACTAAATCTATATAGGACTCAGAAGCCTCATTTTTGGTTTTTCCTTTGAAATTTATCCAACTATGATGCTTTGCAGCAGCTCTGAAATCAAATCCTCCTGGCTTTTCAGTTAGATTATCTCCTTCAGTAGCCTGCTTATACAAGCCGTATAACTTCAATAAGTTTTCATTGTCGGGCTTTGATGTGAATCGTTGAGTCAAGGCTACTGCTTCTTCTAATGTATTTGAGATCATGGCAAACTGGTTTGGGTTTAATGAGTTTCCAAAAGTGATTTGATTATTTCACTTTTATTGTTTTTCAAAACAAAAAACCAGTCATTTGACTGGTTTTTGATTAAAGGCAAAGCAACTACTATCTTATGTTCATTGAAACGTAGTCGCGCTCGTTGGCACCGGTATAGATTTGACGAGGTCTACCAATAGGCTCGTTGTTTTCTTTCATTTCCTTCCATTGTGCGATCCAGCCTGGAAGTCTTCCAAGAGCAAACATTACTGTGAACATTTCTGTAGGGATTCCAAGTGCACGGTAGATTATACCTGAGTAGAAATCAACGTTTGGATACAACTGACGATCTATGAAATACTGATCATTTAATGCTGCATGTTCTAGTTCTTTTGCTATTGCCAATATTGGATCATTCACTCCCAGTTTTGAAAGAACATCATCTGCTGCTTTTTTGATGATTCTAGCACGTGGATCAAAGTTTTTGTAAACTCTATGACCAAATCCCATTAGACGGAATGGATCATTCTTATCCTTTGCTTTATCCAGATATTTTTTTGCATCACCGCCGTCAGCTTTGATTGCTTCGAGCATTTCTATCACTGACTGATTGGCTCCACCGTGTAGCGGTCCCCAAAGTGCATTGATTCCTGCTGAGATAGATGCATAAATACTCGCCTGAGACGAACCTACTATTCGTACTGTCGAGGTGGAGCAGTTTTGCTCATGATCTGCATGGAGAATCAACAACTTATCCAGTGCTGATGCGATTACTGGATCTACGTCGTATTTCTCAGCAGGAAGCGCAAACATCATTTTGAGGAAATTGGAACAATAATCCAATGAGTTGTCAGGATAATTTACCGGATGTCCCATTTCATTCTTGTAAGCCCAAGCTGCGAAAGTTGGCATCTTGGCCATCAATCTGATAATGCTTAAGTTAGTTTCATCCTCATTTCTATTTGATTTTAATGAATCTGGATAAAAGGCGGTCAACGCGCAAACCAATGAAGATGAAACTCCCATTGGGTGGGCATTGGATGGGAAACCTTCCAAAATCTTCTTGATATCCTCGTGAACCAATGTGTGATGAGTGATCTCTTTGGAGAATTTTTCATACTCAGCTTGAGTAGGAAGTTCTCCATAGATAAGCAGGTAAGATACCTCTAGGAAAGTGGACTTCTCGGCTAAGTCTTCTATTCGGTAGCCTCTATAGCGTAGGATGCCTTCTTCGCCATCCAAAAAAGTGATGGCACTTCTCGTCGCGCCTGTATTCTTGTATCCAGGATCAAGGGTGATTAATCCTGATTCAGATCGAAGCTTTGCGATGTCAATTGCAGATTCGTTTTCTGTTCCGGTGATTATTGGAAATTCAAATTCTTGTCCTTTGTAGGAAAGTTTAGCTGATTCAGACATAAGTAATTTAGTATTATTGCTCAAGGGTTAAAACCTTAAATGTTGGGGTTAAGTTAATAAAATGAATAAGTTATTCTGGATTAAATCTGTACATCGGACGAATAATCTTATGAAACTGTGAAATTAAGGAAATAACGTATTTCATAACTGTCTCAGCTACAATCATTGTGGAAAGTTAACCTTTCCTAAAATCTGGAAATTCAGATTTATTGAAATAAAAAAGCCCCTAGGGGCTTTTTTTTACTCGCAAAAGTGTTCAAAAACTTCTACTAAATGCTCTCCAATCATTTTTGCATTTCGACCCTCAATATGGTGCCTTTCAACGAAGTGAACTAATTCACCATCTTTAAATAATGCCATCGCAGGAGAGGATGGGGGATAAGGAAGGCTCAGTTCTCTAAGTTTATCTACCGCTTCGCGATCGTTGCCAGCAAATACAGTTGCTAAAGTGCCTGGCTTTATCTTTGCATTTTCTACTGCGTATTTAATACCTGGTCTAGCAGCTCCGGCTGCACAGCCACAAACGGAGTTGACTACTACCAGTGTGGTACCTTTATGGTTAGGGCCTAAGTGTGAAGCTACTTGCTCCGAAGTTCTGAACTCTTCAAATCCTATGGTCGAAAGTTCCGCCCGCATGGGAGCGATTAATTCCTCTGGATACATATCAATTATATTTATTGTGTTATTATAAAAATCCTAATTCAAGTTTTGCAGCTTCAGACATCATATCTTGTCCATAAGGAGGATCGAAAGTTAATTCGAGTTCTACGTTGTTTATTCCCTGTATTTGTTGAATCTTATCCTTGATCTCCGAAGGAATAAATTCCGCTGAAGGGCAATTTGGCGAAGTCAAAGTCATCAGGACGTAGACATTATTGACTGGATATACCGTAATCTCATAAATCAGTCCCAGCTCATAGACGTCTATCGGAATCTCCGGATCGTAAACTAATTTAATCGCCTGAACCACCTTCTCTTTCAAATCTGTAATCTGCCCAACTTGGCTTGTATTATCTTCAATTTCCATTTGATTAGACATTTTGGTTCGTTTTTATCGCTATTGCGAAGAGTTTTATCTGTTTGATCATCGCAGCAAATCCATTGGATCGCTGACTTCCGATGATTGAACCCATCCCTATTCGCTCTATGAAATTAAGTTTTGCATTCATTATATCTTCGGGAGACCTATTGTTTAGGACACGAAGCAGAAGTGAGATCAATCCTTTTGTAATGTCTGTATTGGAGTCCGACATGTAGTGAACTTTACCATCACGTTCCTCAGCAATTAGCCACACCTTAGATTGACATCCTTTGATTATATTATCATCACGTCGAGCTATCTCAGGTAATTCTTCCATGCTAGCTCCTAATTCCATGATGTAATAGATCGTGGACTCTTTATCATCCCCGAGGATTTCAAATTCGGAAACTATTTCATCTTGAATTTCGGCAATGCTATTCATTATTTGTTTTTTATTCTCGCAATTCTACTCACTCCTTCAGCTAATTTATCAACCTCGGATTTGGAATTATAAACAGCAAAAGAAGCCCTAACAGTTCCTTCGAGTCCTAATCTTTTCATCAAAGGCTGTGTACAATGATGTCCCGTTCTCACGGCAATGCCATTTGAATCCAGCATCATACCTACATCATATGGATGCATTCCGTTGATATTGAATGATAATACACTCACTTTTTCACCTGCTGTTCCTATAGGAATAAAACCTTTAATATCACCCAACTTTTCATTTGCATATGCAAGAAGCCCATCTTCATGTGTTTTAATTACTTTTTTCCCTAATCCGTTAATGAAGTCAAGAGCTGATTTGAAAGCAATTACATCGGCAATGTTAGGCGTACCTGCTTCAAATTTGAATGGGATTTCGTTATAGGTTGTCTTTTCAAAAGTTACCTCTTTGATCATTTCCCCACCTCCTTGGAAGGGCGGCATAGACTCAAGAATTTCCCTTTTGCCGTATAAAACTCCTAGTCCTGTAGGTCCGTAGAGTTTATGTGCCGAAAAGGCCATAAAATCACAATCTAAACCCTGCACATCGATTTCGAGATGACTTGTACTTTGAGCTCCGTCGAGTAATACTTTAGCACCTATGCTGTGGGCTGCAGAAATGATTTTACGTACTGGGTTAATGGTACCCAACGAATTGGAAGCATGTACTATACTTACTAACTTGGTTCTTGAATTAAGCAGTTTCTCAAATTCGTCAAATAGAATTTCTCCAGAATCACTGATCGGAATGATTTTTAAAATCGCTTCTTTTTCTTCACAAAGCATTTGCCAAGGCACAATATTGGCATGGTGCTCCATGGTCGAAATGATAATCTCATCTCCTTTCCCTATAAATTTTCTTCCAAAGGTGGCAGCTACAAGATTGATACTTTCGGTTGTTCCTTTTGTGAAAATGATTTCCGCAGCTTCTTTGGCGTTGAGGAAATCACGAAGAGTTTCTCGGGTTTCTTCGAAATATCGTGTCGCTCGATCTGCCAAGGCATGTGCGCCTCGGTGAATATTGGAGTTATCATGTTGATAATAGGCAGTCAAAGCATCCAAAACCGACTGCGGTTTTTGAGTGGTGGCTGCATTGTCTAAATAGACCAAGGGCTTGCCATGTACTTCCTGATGAAGTACAGGAAACAAGCCCCGGATTTTCTCGATATCAAAACTCATGTATGATTAGAATTTAGCACCAAGGCGATCTTCTACCAATTGCGTGCAATATGATTTGAATGATTCATTTTTGATATGCTCCAAGACTTCTCCTGCGAAGGCGTATAGCAAAAGACCCTTTGCTTGAAGCTTACCGATTCCTCTAGACTGAATGTAGAATAGCGCTTCCTCATCTAATTGGCCTGTGGTACAACCGTGAGAACACTTTACATCATCAGCCCAGATTTCCAACTGGGGCTTGGTATTTATCATCGCATCTTCCGACAGCAGTATATTATTGTTTTGCTGGAAAGCATTGGTTTTTTGTGCGTCCTGTCTCACGAATATCTTTCCGTTGAAAACGCCACGGGAGTAATCTGCAAGGATTCCTTTATAAAGCTCATTGGATTCTGCATAAGGAACGGTATGATCTACATTCGTATGATTATCCACATGAGTCTTACCATTGAGCAGGTATAGTCCGTACATATTTGCTTCAGAATTGCTCCCTACAATATTCTGACTCAAGTTATTTCTTAGCATTTCTCCCGAAAGTGAAATAACTACTGAGCTAAATGTGGAATCCTTTTGAACATCCGTCTCAATATTACTAATTGCAAGCGCACTAGCTCCTTCATTTTGAAGTCGGTAATAATGCAAATGCGTACTTGCTCCACCTTTTATTTCTACAACTTTATTGACAAAGTTGGAGGTAGGCGTGAGGTTAACAGTCAGTTCGATAAAGGTGGCTTCAGCAAAATCTCCCGCCTCGATCCAAATTCTTGGTTGAACTACTTGGCCAGAAGAAATTTTGGTAAAATTTAAAAGCAAAACTGGCTTTTCCAGTTGCATATTTTTCGGAATTCCTATAAAGATTCCATCAGCAAACGAAGCTTGATTGATTGCGCAAAACGGATCTTTCTCAGGTTTTGCGATACTTCCTATTGGAGTATCTGGTTTTTCCGAAAGAAGAGAAACAGATACATCTGATGTAGAATATGAAACGCCCGGTTGGAAGAAACCATTTGCAAATACAAGTACATCTCCGTCAAAATCTTGGAAAACATGAGCATCTACTGTCTCTTTCGAAATTTCAAAAGATTCAGCCAAAGAAATGTTTGTAATTCGCTGCTCTAACTTTTTGGTAATAGCGGTGAACTTGTACTCTTCTGATTTCACCTCAGGCAGTCCCTGTGATGCAAAAGCTTCTCTTGCTTGAGTCCTAGCCGATTGAAATCCTTTCTGAGAAAGGTCCATCAGAGTCTCAATTGTTTTTTGCTTAGTAAGCGTACTCATGAGTAAATTTTTAAGGTGAAAATCAGACTATTACTTCAGAATTGGCTGCTTCTTTGATCCAGTCATAGCCTTTTTCCTCTAGCTCAAGAGCGAGTTCTTTACTTCCTGATTTCACTATTCTACCATTATACAATACGTGAACAAAGTCTGGCACTATATAGTCCAGTAATCGCTGATAGTGGGTTACCATAATGGTGGCATTATCCTTAGTTTTCAATTGATTGACTCCATTGGATACTATCTTCAGCGCATCAATATCCAAACCTGAGTCTGTCTCGTCGAGGATAGCAAGCATTGGATTCAACATAGCCATTTGAAAAATCTCATTTCGTTTCTTTTCTCCACCTGAAAAACCTTCATTCAACGATCTGCTCAATAGCTTTTGATCGATCTCTACCAGTTTCATTTTTTCCTTCATCATAGTTAGAAACTTGACGGCATCAAGAGCATCCAAACCACGATATTCTCTCACTTGGTTTACAGCAGTTCTGAGGAAATTTGTTGAACTAACGCCTGGAATTTCTACAGGATATTGAAAGGCAAGAAAAACACCTTCTCTTGCACGGTCTTCAGGTGCAAAGTCAAGTAAGTTCTTACCATTGAAAGTCACTTCTCCTTCAGTCACTTCGTATTCTTGTCTACCGGCTAATACCGATGCAAGTGTTGATTTACCTGATCCATTAGGGCCCATGATAGCATGAACTTCCCCAGCTTTTACTTCTAGGTTAATTCCTTTTAATATAGGTGTACCCTCAATGGAAGCGTGTAGATTCTTTATTGATAGCATATTTTGAAATTTGAGTTTTGAGATATTCCAACTTTAACTTGGAATGATCTATCCTACGGAACCTTCAAGAGTTAAGGCCAAAAGTTTTTGAGCCTCAACTGCGAATTCCATAGGAAGTTGATTTAACACTTCTTTGGCATAACCATTCACTATCAATGCGACAGCGTCTTCTGTTGCGATTCCTCGTTGGTTGCAATAGAAAAGTTGATCTTCACCGATTTTAGAGGTAGTAGCCTCATGTTCCACTTTGGCAGATGAATTATTGATGTCTATGTATGGGAAAGTGTGCGCTCCGCAACGATCACCCATTAATAAGGAGTCACACTGAGAGAAGTTTCGAGCATTTGTTGCACGCTTCATAACTTGCACTTGGCCTCTGTAGGAGTTCTGTGACTTGCCCGCAGATATTCCTTTTGACACAATTCTTGATTTGGTGTTTTTACCAATGTGAATCATCTTGGTTCCTGTGTCAGCTTGCTGATAATTATTTGTAACTGCTACTGAATAAAACTCTCCGATGGAATAATCACCTTTTAAAATAACAGATGGATATTTCCAAGTCACCGCTGAACCAGTTTCTACCTGGGTCCAAGAGATTTTCGAATAATCTCCAGCACAGATTCCGCGCTTAGTTACGAAGTTAAAAATACCACCTATTCCTTCTTTATTTCCTGGATACCAGTTTTGTACCGTTGAATATTTCACCTCCGCATGTGCTCCTGCGTGAATTTCTACTACTGCGGCATGAAGTTGATTTTCGTCCCTTTGAGGAGCCGTGCATCCTTCAAGGTAACTACAATATGATTCATCCTCCGCTACTATCAGAGTTCTCTCAAATTGACCTGTATTGGCTGCATTGATTCTGAAATAGGTCGAAAGTTCCATTGGACAACGTACTCCTTTAGGAATATAGCAGAACGAACCATCTGAAAATACTGCTGAATTTAGAGCAGCATAATAATTGTCAGTCATTGGAATGACCGACCCTAAATATTTTTTGATCAGTTCAGGATGTTCTTTTACTGCTTCTGAGAATGAACAGAAAATAATTCCGAGCTTACTTAAAGTTCCTTTGAAAGTTGTTCCAACTGAAACGGAGTCTAAAACGGCATCTACAGCAATTCCCTGCAGTTTTTTCTGCTCATTCAGATTAATTCCGAGTCTCTTGTATATGTCAAGAAGTTCGGGATCCACCTCATCCAGATTCTTCGGTTTGTTAGCTACCTTTGGAGCTGAATAATATCTTAGGCTTTGAAGATCAAGTTTAGGATAATGGACATTAGCCCATTTTGGCTCTTTCATAGTGAGCCAAAATCGGAAAGCTTTTAAACGCCAATCCAATAACCATTGAGGCTCTTCTTTCTTGGCGGAAATCCATTGGATGATCTCCTCATTTAATCCTATAGGTGCTTCGTCAGCTTCGTAGGTGACTGACCAGCCATGTTCGTATTCTTTGGAAGTAAAGTCTTCTAAAATTTGATTGTCTTTGCTCATGTTTGCAGAGTTATTTAGACTAATTATACATTGACTGCGAATTTACAACATATAATGAATTTACATTGTTCGGACGCGCTTGAAATTTCTACAGTTTATACAATAATCAGTCATAAACAGTTCAGATTTGCATCTCAAACCTTATTTTTCTCACAAAAAAAAAGTGTTGAGATCCCAACACTTTTATTACCACTGATCGGTAAATCAGTTATTTAGATTTGATCTTAATTATTTTATTTCTCCTTATCAAAAAATTGAATAGGACGGTTAATCGACTCTTCGAGTACAATCAAAGTCTCGGTGCGATCGATTCCATCTACTTTTTGAATATTGTCTAGGACTGTCCTCAAATGATTGGTATCCCGACAGATTATCTTAGCGAAGATTGAGTAGTTGCCAGTAGTGTAATAAGCACTAACTACTTCTGAAATCGCTTTTAGTTTCTCAATTACGTGATCATAAAGAGAACTTTTCTCCAGATAGATTCCTAAGAAAGCTGAAATATCATATCCAAGCTTTGCAAAATCAATATTCAATGTTGCGCTCTTTACGATGCCCATGTCTTCTAATTTTTTCATTCGGACGTGAACGGTACCTGAGCTCACGAAGACTTTTTTTGCAATTTCGGTGTAAGGAGTTTTAGCGTCTTCGTTTAGCAGCGAAATGATTTTTAGGTCTATGTTATCGATATCTAAAATTTTATCCATTTTTTCGACTCGGATTTAGATGATTGTTAATAAATGTGCTTGTAAATTACAGATTGTTCAAAATATTGCAAAATTTTTTTTTCAATTTGTAATTAAAATCAAAAATACTTTACTTTGTTTCGATATTATAGATAGATAGTTTATTCTGTCATTATGATATTTTATCAAATTAAAGTTTGTTGCTACTTATTTAGCCAAATTTTAATCCATATCATGAAAACTTTTAATCTCGAAAGTTATATTTGGGTTTATATTCCGAAAAGAGTCTTGCTTTTGGCAAGACTTTTTTGTTTCCCTATCAAGATTTAAAATGCAAAAATTTGTATTCTAAAATATAAATACTGTATTTTGGTATGTCGAACAAGCCACAAATTATAATGAAGAAATTTTCTATTATAAAATCCACTCTCGCCATACTCACTATAGTGATTTTGTTTCCGTTGATAGCGGGAGGATTGAAAGCACAGAGTTCTGTGAATTTAATTGCAAATTCCCTCAACGCAACAGAGTATAATAATTTGGTTATCAGAAACATATCTGCTTTTAATGCTGTTGCCTTAAATTCCAAAATTGAAGATTTAAAAGTTGAAACGCTATCAATTATCGAAGAGGATGTGGCAAAAGATCTTAATACTCACTGGGCTTGGCGTGAAGATGCCTTGAAAATGATAGATAGTTATTCTCCATTTCTTTTCAGAACCAAAAAAAGTCAATCGATCAATGAGGTGAAAATACTATTGCAAGTAAACGCAAGAGGCAAACTGACGGGATTCGAAATATTGGGTGAGGTTGATAAAGGATTGAGAGAACGAATTGATTACATGTTGCGAATGCTTCCAGACTGTAAGCCGGTTCCGGGATTTTCCAATTATTCCCCTGTTTTGTTTGAGCTTGTGATTAGAAAATAAGTCTTCTTTTAGAATACCGCTAACCGAAAAGGTCACTAATACCTCACGGAGGTCGAAAATTATTTTTTAGATCAAAGTGATTGGAGTCTGCTTCTAGCCTAAAAATATTAGGAGTTGCTAATTTTAGGTAAGTTCTATATTTTACCTTCTATATGTCAATTTTATCTTTTTGAACGTTATCAGGCCCAAACAAGATTTTTAATTTGTAAAATTGCAAATCAATTTTTTAAGTCAATTAAACTCCTAAGTTCACTTAGATTTCGCATACAATACAATTTTTTTATCAAAAATCATTAAGCTTCCTTTCGGTAGAAGAACTTCCATTTGGTAGATAAATATCAGTGACTGCCGACTCCAGCAAAGATTGAGTTTTTATTTTCTAGACCTAAATTCATTTTTTTCACTCGATTTTTGATGATAAGTGACTAAAATCCATTTCAATATTATCCGCTTTGTTAACATTAAACGAGAAAAAGAAAAATAATTGGTCTCATCTCAATGGCCAACCGGATAATAATTGGCCTTTGCCGTATTATCTGCTTACCGTCATGGCGGCATCCCAGAAGAGAAAAAAAATGCTATTATTTCAATTGCGCTTAAATTAATCATCCCACTTCAGCATTCTGTTTCGGAAGTTTTTTTTAAGCGGTTGGGTATAGGAAGTCGGGTGTAATTATTTTTAAGACTTTCAAAATATCTTTTTCTATGAAAAAACACTTCCTTGTCTTATTATTTCTGGCAGTTTCAGTTTCGGCTTTTTCACAAGTCCAACTCTATCAAAAAGAGAAAACTTTTACCGAACAAGACTCCAAAACCAAATTTCACACTGTATCAGGAGAGCGTCATGGAACTTCTTTTTTTAAGAAGTTTGAGTTTCCGGAGGTGGAGTATGAGCCCACGGCTAAATTAACTTTTGATAAATACCATACTGTTGATGTAATGTATCATTGGTATATCAAATGGGCAAAGCAATTTCCCGAAATTGTAGATCTGTATGAAGTGGCTCGGTCTTTTGAAGGTCGACCCATTTATCAAATGACGATTACGAACAAAAAAACCGGCAAACACACCGATAAGCCTGCTGCATATTTTGAAGGTGGTAGGCATTCCGGTGAGATCACGGCTAGCGAATCCATCCTTTGGTTAACCCGACATTTGCTAGAGAACTACGGGCAAGATCCTGAAATCACCCATCTAATTGATACCAAGGCGATCTACCTCCGTCCACAAAATAATCCCGATGGTTCTAATCTTTATCTTTTTACCGATCAACGGAACAGAAGTACCGTCAGGCCTCATGATAATGACCGAGATGGACTTTTAGATGAAGATCCAGAAGAAGATTTGGATGGAGATGGCGTGATCTATCAAATTCGTAAAAAAGCGGTAAGTGAGGCTGATAAAGAAAAGGCAAACTACATCGTTGATCCTGCCCATCCATCTGCTAAGCTGATGAAACGAGTTTTCCCCGGCAAAGGACAATACCTGATCTATACCGAAGGCATCGACAATGATCAAGATGGCAGCTTTAACGAAGATGGAGTTGGAGGACTTGATCTTCATAGAAATTATCCGGAAAACTGGAGACCCGATATCGGCGGTGATCTGACAGGAAGAGGCTATACCCAGTATGGTGCTGGTGAGGCTCCTCTTAGCGAAGTAGAATCTAAATCCACCGTCCTCTGGATGCTGGCTCACCCAAATATCTCCGTGGTAAACTCAATGGATACTCGAGTACCGATGCATCTGCGCGCTCCATCTACATCCAAATCGGAGGAGCGAATGTATCCTTCAGATCTTACTATATATAAGGAGATGGACCAATTGGGACTTTCCTTCACTGCCTATCCTTGGGCTGGAGATGTGTATGAAACCTATGCAACCAGATATAAAGTAGATGATTTGACAGGCGATCCGCTGAAGCCTACGCCGCTGTTCGGTCATGGTCCTGATTTCGGGTATTTCTACTATGGAAGTATCTGGTACGGCGATGAACTTTGGAACAACGGTGCCATGAAAGATTACAATAATGATGGAATCTATGACGATTATGATGGCTTGGTATGGGATGAGGCCGAAAATGGGGGTAAAGGGTTCAAATCTTGGACTCCATTTACTCATCCAACTTTAGGGGAAGTAGAAATCGGAGGCTTTCATCCGAAATTCTTTGGACAAAACGGACCGCCGTGGCAGCTTGAGAATTGGGCAAAGAAGCAGGCACTTTTCAATCTGGCAATGGCCAAAAATCTTCCCGAGCTGGAGGTTTCACCTGTAAAAGTGATCAAAACCGGGAAAGGAGAATTTGAAGTTTCGCTAACTTGGAAAAATGTAGGCGGACTTCCTGTTGCTTTGGAACAAGCTAAATTGGTCAAAATCGTGCAAGAAGATAGGGTTTCTCTTGATTTCAAAAAGGAACTGACCAAAGGCTATGAAGATGCCCAAGTAAAAATCATAAGTCCCGAACTCTATGACAAAACCATTTATGCCGGCTACACAGACAAAGGAGAAACGAAATCTGTTTCATTCAAAGTCACAGTAACCGGAGAGGAGGCTGTCACCGGAAAAATTAAACTTTCTTCCACTCGCGGTGGATATTTTGAACAAGAATTTAAGCTAAATAATTAAATCGATGAAGAATAAACTATCAAAAGGGGTTCTACTTCTCTTAATTTTTGCCTCGCAATTCAGCTTTGCGCAGCAAAAAAGGCCACTCACTCACTCAGACTATGATGGGTGGGAGCGAGCCTCCTCAGAGAAAATCACTAAAAATGGAATGTGGGTTGGCTATCAGGTATCGCCACAAGAAGGGGATGCCCGTGTTGAGATTTTGTCTTTTAAAAATCCGGATTCACGACTGGTTATTCCCCGAGGAACCGGTTTTGACTTCAGTCCGGATGATGCATTTGCAGTTGGCAAAATTGCTCCTGAAATAGATTCTGTGCGAGTGTTGAAACTCAAAAAAACAAAGAAAGACGATATGCCTTCGGACAGCTTATTTATTTATCAGATGAGTAATGGCAACATGTTCAAAATCCCACGGGTGAAATCATTTGCTTTGCCGAGAGAGAAAGGAAGCTGGATCGCGATTCAATACGAAAAGGAGAAATCCAAAAAAGTAGTGAAGTCCGATTCAACCTCAACGGTGGATTCTACAGCGAAAGCTGAAAAACCTAAGAAAACAGACGGAACCAAATTGGAAGTAAGAAAGCTCGACGGCTCGGTAACCTACGATTTTGATCGGGTGAAGTCCTATAGCTTTTCTCCTAATGGAGATTTTCTACAATATGTATTAGCAGAAGAAGACACGCTGGATAATGCGGCCATTTATTTGTTGAATTTGGAAAATGGTGAAAGCAAGCTTATTTCCGAAGGGATGACTACGTATTCAGATATTACTTTTTCGCCTCAGTCCAAATACTTGGCTTACCTAGCTACGGATGATTCTTTGAAGTCCAAAAAGCCTTATCATTCTTTGTTTCTAGTAAATACTTCAGTAGGAAGCAGTAGAGAAATCGCAACAAAAAACTCTCAGGGAATCCTTCAAAATGGAAGAATCAGCGCGGATGGAAATTTAAAGTTTTCGGAAAATGAGAATCGCTTATTTTTCGGCGTGGCGAAAGATTACGTAGACTATGCCTATGAAAATGATACTACTATTCTGGATGATGAGCGGGTGAGCTTGGATATCTGGGGCTGGCAGGATGCTGAGATTCAACCGATGCAATTAGTCGGTAGATCACGAGATGAAAAGAAGTCATACTTAGCTGCCATGGATTTGGGCTCTGAAAGGATCACTCAGCTGGCCACTCCTGAATTGGACAATGTGAGCTTGGAATCCAAAGTGGAGCGAGAGTTTGGTCTTGGCTATACCGATGATCCTTATCGCCGAAGCTACAGCTGGGACATTCAGATTGGTCGGGATTTGTATTTGGTAGATTTCAAAACTGGACAACAAACCTTGATCGAAAAGAATGCCTCTGGTTTTCCTTCCATTTCTCCCGAGGGAAAATATGTGAGTTGGTACGACGCAAGAGACAGCAGTTGGGTCGCTTATGATGTCGCTTCGAAGGTCAAAACCAATCTATCCGAACAATTGCCAATCGTATTTTATGATGAGATCCATGACAGTCCATCGCTGCCAAGTGGCTATGGAAGTGCAGGTTGGCTTGCTGGAGATGTAGCGATCCTGATTTACGATAGATTTGATATCTGGAGAGTGGATCCGAAAAACCCGAAAGCTGCGATCAACATTACCCAAGGAATGGGCAGAAAAGAAAATATCGTATTCCGCAGACAAAATCTAGATCGTGAGGAGCGAAGCATCGATCCTAAAGCAATATTGCTGTTGACAGCGTTTGATGAGCAGGACAAAGACGCTGGGTTTTTCACTGGCTCAATTGAAGGGAAATCTGCTCCAAAGGCATTAGTGATGACTGCTAATAGCTATTCTGGATTGACTAAAGCTAAAGAGGCAGGTGCGATTCTGCTCAATCGATCCACATACGAGGAGAATCCTGACGTCTATCTTGGAGATCTTTCCTTTGGTAATCTGACCAAGGTATCAGATCTGAATTTACAGCAAGCCAGTGTAAATTGGGGCTCTGTGGAATTGGTTAATTACTTGGCCAATGACGGAGAGCCTTTGCAGGGATTATTGTACAAGCCTGAGAATTTTGACCCGAACAAGAAGTATCCGATGATGATATATTTCTACGAGCGAAGCAGCGACGGAATCCACAGATATCGAGCTCCGGCGCCAAGTGCCTCAACGATCAACATTCCGTATTTTGTGAGTAATGATTATTTGGTATTGGTTCCAGACATCAAATATGATCTGGGTCTTCCTGGGCCATCTGCTTACAATTGCATCATTCCGGCTGTGCAGTCTATTGTAGCACGAGGATTTGTAGATGCTGATAATATGGCGATTCAAGGACAAAGCTGGGGTGGCTATCAGGTAGCTTACTTGATCACTCAGACAAATATGTTTAAGGCTGCGGGAGCTGGTGCTCCTGTGGTAAATATGACTTCAGCTTATGGTGGGATTCGTTGGGGGACAGGCATGAGTCGCATGTTCCAATACGAGCAGACGCAATCCAGAATAGGCGGTACCCTTTGGGAAAAGCCGATTTACTACCTGGAAAACTCCCCGCTATTCTTTATGGATCGGATCAAGACTCCTGTTTTGATTATGCATAATGATGCGGATGGATCTGTGCCATGGTATCAGGGTATTGAAATGTTTATGGCTTTGAAGCGACTGAATCAGCCAGCATGGCTGCTGCAATATAACGGTGAGGATCATAATCTGGTCCAGCGTAAAAACCGAAAAGATTTATCGATTCGATTAAGTCAGTTCTTTGATCACTATTTGAAAGGTGCCCCGGCCCCGCTTTGGATGACCGAAGGATTGCCCGCTGTCGAAAAAGGGAGAACACTCAAATATGAATTGAGTAACTAAATAATAATGGTCTGGATCTAATGATTCAGACCTTTTTTGAAAGGTTTTTAGCTACAAACCTGTCTGCTTGAGGTAAAGAGCTATGAGGTTAAGCAAAGGGAAATTGAAGGAGCACCAAAACACGTTTTACCCATTTTTTTTGCCAAATAGTCACAGAAAAGAAATAGCTTTTTAAAGCTAATAGTTAAACTACCAGAGTTGAGTTTTGAATGAATCATTGAAAATATTCTATATTTTTAGCGCATTTACGGCAATCGGGGAAATATGGGTTTACCAAAATAGGTGGAGGTTGTTTTACAATATATCTGTACGCAGTAGATAGGGACACGTAGTTCGGCCCTACTGCCCCAGTTAAATAAATCTGTTAACTATTTAACAGAATCACCCAAATTGTCCACTGACGACAATATATGGGTTGACCACGATAATTTATCTTGTTTCCGAGTTTTGGCCGAATAGTAGTCAATCGGGAAAATACCGGTTAGCCAAAACAATTGAGGGTAATATTTTTGACCGCAAACCTATCTGTTGGAAACAGTGGTCGCGGAGGTTGCGCAAAGCAACTAAATGCTAAAATCATCCTTTGATAAGTGGTTTCTTAAACTATTCTGTGCAATTATTTTTCAGACCAATTTTTATTTTGCACAGTTCGGCCGCTTCGGTAATAGAGGTTCATTTCCGCATGGAATGTTCGTAACTAAAAGAATACCAGATTTGAGATTGAGGCTATCTTTTCTGAACTGATAGAATTGTAATTACCAATGACTTTTCAAATCGCAACTGTGGCCTTGATATGTGGATGCGGATCGTAGTTTTCTAAGGTAAAGTCTTGGTATGTAAATCCAAAGATATCCTTCACTTCGGGATTGATTTTCATCGTAGGTAATGGTCTGATCTCTCTACCGAGTTGGAGGTGAGCTTGCTCCAAATGATTGGAATACAGGTGCGCATCTCCAAATGTATGAACGAAATCACCTGCTTTGAGACCGCAGACTTGTGCGACCATCATGGTAAACAATGCGTAAGAAGCAATATTGAATGGCACTCCCAAAAATACATCGGCACTACGCTGATAAAGTTGACAGCTCAGCTTGCCAGCTGATACATAAAACTGAAACATGGTATGACAGGGGGGCAAAGCCATTTGATCCACATCAGCTACATTCCACGCACTCACAAGATGCCTTCTACTGTCTGGCTTGGTTTTGATCTGATGAATCAGGTTTTTGATTTGGTCGATTTCACCGCCTTTACCGTCGGGCCAGTGTCGCCACTGATATCCGTATACTGGGCCTAAATCACCATTTTCATCGGCCCATTCATTCCAGATTGAGACTTTGTTTTCATTTAAGTAGCCAATATTTGACTCGCCACGAAGGAACCAAAGCAGTTCGATGATAATGGATCTCAGGTGTACTTTTTTGGTAGTCACTACTGGGAATCCTTCAGCCAGATCGAATCGAATCTGATGGCCAAAAATACTGAGCGTTCCTGTACCGGTTCGGTCCTCTTTTTTCACTCCCTCATCGAGGATTTTTTGCATCAAATCGTGATACTGCTTCATGGTTTTTTATCGCTTTTCTAGAGCCGGCAAGGTAGTGAGTTCGGTTAAATAATAGAACCCGAATCAAACAAAGACTAGTCAATCTTATTATACTTGAACATAATTTCGATTGCCGTCAAACCTAGAATTATTCATGTTTCAACAATCCCGGGCTTATTTTTTTCTTGGAATAGCAGGATTGATCTGCGCGCTGCTACTCATTTTTAGACCAGTAACACAGTTTAATTATGATTTTGAGCAGTTTTTTCCTCACAGTGACGACGATTTAGCATTTTACGAGGAGTTCAGAAATCAATTTGAAAATGACAATGACTACCTGCTCTTAGCTGTAAGTAACCAAAGTGGTAAGTTACTTGACATGGAGTTCTTTGCAGCGGCTTTTTCACTGCAATCCAAAATAGCAGCTCTGGAAAAAGTCGATACCGTGATTTCCATCTTGAATCTGCAGCAACCGATAATCGGTGCTTTCGGACTCCGGAAAACTCCTTTTTTGGATTGGGAGGATCAAGACAAGCTTTCAAGCCAAAAAGAAAAATTGGACCAATATCGATCCGAACTGATTTCGAAAGATGGGCAGAGCCTGCTCATTTGGATCAAGAATAGTCAAAATATCAGTAAAGAAAACGGGGATGAGTTGTATCGACAGATCAATCTACTGATCGATTCTGCACCAGTGGAGATAAAGGCCGTTGCCGGAAAGATTCAGGCACAGGGAGATTTTATAAATCTGATGCAACGGGAGTTTGGATTATTTTTTGGATGCTCTATTGTATTGATGCTCGTCATGCTTGGACTGATATTCAGGACATGGTGGGGAGTATTGATTCCTTTTCTCATCTTGATCGTGGGTGTAGCTTGGGCTTTTGGATTGATCTTGCATTTGGGGAAGGCTTTGGATCTTATGTCCGTCATGCAACCGACCATTTTTCTAATTGTTGGTTTGAGTGCCTTGATTCACTTTTTCAATCATTTGATCAAAAAAATACGTTTGGGAGTTCCAAAAGAAAAAGCCGTTAGATCGGTATTCAAATCTCTTTTTGTACCCGTCTGGCTCACCATTTTGACTACTTCCCTTGGCTTTTTTACCCTTTATTTTACCTCAATACCAGCATTGCAGGAATTTGGATTGACTACAGGATTGGGAATTTTAGTGATGTTTCTAGCTGTAATGCTGATTGCTCCGGGATTACTTTATCTTTTTAAAATAAAGGTTGGGGAATCCAGTCTAAGCAGTAAAAAATTCTTGAACCTAGATGCATGGTTTTTAATTTTAATTCGAAGGCGTAAGCTCATTGCAATCCTGTTTTCCGGAATAACATTAGTTTCAATAGTTTTAGGCTCCCAACTTAAAATCAACGGATTCTTGCTGGATAATCTGCCGCAAGACCATCCTATTCAGCAATCCTTCAACTATTTTGACGAGCAGTTTGGCGGCTCAAATCCTCTGGAAATCCACCTTTCTATAGGTGAAGATGCCGAAAGCATGTTGGATTTAGCAGTATTGCAAGAGCTGGATCAATTGGAAGGAGAAGTAAGCCGACTGTTTGGCGGAGGTCAGACGATCTCGCCTCTGACTGTGGTAAAATCGCTCAATCAAGCTCAAAATCAAGGGAGTTTTCGAGCCTTCACTTTACCATCTAGAGGGCAATATCAGAGGATGCAACGATTTTTGAATTCAGCATTCGAAGCATCAGGAATCAAAGTGCTGAGTGATGATAGCAAATCCGGTAGACTGAGTGCTCGGTCTGCTGATTTGGGAACATTGGAAATGTCGAAAAGAAGAGCTCAACTCGAAGAGTTTACGGTTAAAGAAATCAATCCAAAATTACTTCAGATACGTTGGACAGGAACTGCTTTTCTGATCGATAAAGGCCATCAATCAGTGACTTGGCAGATGGCCAGAGGCTTGGGAGTTGCCTTTATTTTAGTAGGAATTCTGGCAGGATTTCTATTTAGATCTTGGCGGATTTCATTTATACTATTGATTCCAAATCTGATCCCTCTGATCTGGATGCTTGGTTTGATGTACTTGTTGGGGATTGAGTTCAAACTGACCACGGCCATCCTATTTACTGTTGCATTTGGTATAGCAGTGGACGACAGCATTCATTTTATGACGCAGCTTCGCAAAGAACTGATGATCGGTAAAAACTTAATTTATGGCTTAAAACGTACCTTTGTCGAGACAGGCGAAGCTATTATTCATACGACAATTATTTTGGTAGCAGGATTTGGCTTACTGATTTTCAGTCAATTTGGAGTGACTCATTACACAGGGTTATTAATTGCGGCCGCACTTGTTTTTGCTTTGCTGTCTGATTTGTTTTTGCTACCAATTCTCCTTTTACCCATGAAGAAAAAGTGGGATGAAAAATACAGCAAGCGTATGGCTAAAGCTCCAGACCTTCCCAAGTAAATACCGCCGAAACAGGGTAATGGTCTGAATAATCCACTTCTTTATGAGTTTTGAATTGGATCGGTGTAATTCCAGGACTGGAGAAAATATGGTCAATCCTTAAGAAAAAAAGAATTCGGTTATAAGTAAAGCCAAATCCTCTGCCTGCCACTTCGAAGGCATTTTGAAGTCGTTCGCTTAATTTAAAATAAGTATAAGAATATGGTATCTCATTCAGATCGCCCATCAATATTATGGGATGGGGGCTGTTGGAATAATGCTCTACTAGAACTTTGAGCTGTTTGCTTCTTGCCAAGCTACCACGATGAAGCTTTCCTAAAGTCTGCCGGTAGTTTTCCTTGACTCCTTCAATATTTTCCAAACCGTCTGAATCGATTTTCATAGATTCCAGATGCGCATTATAGATCCTGATGGTATCTTCATTGATCTTGATATCTGCGAAAATAGCTCCGTTAGTTCGGTTGTTATCGAAAACTTTACCCTCGTTTATGATCGGATACTTGGAAAAAATCGCCATACCATAGGTTCGTTTTTCAGGGTTCCCTTCTATGATTTGATAGGAAACATTGAATCCCATATCGGCTCCGAGAATTTTTACTGCATTTCTCGAAGCTGTAGTATAATCTTGATAAAACTCCTGAAAAACCTTTACATCAGCGGGATGATCTTTAAGCCAAGCAAAGACATTTGGATCAAATTTGCCTTCCGTTCTACTTTTATAATCGAAAAGATGGGCGTTATAACTCATGACCTGAAGCCCCTTAGCTGAATCGTCTACCTGCCTAATCTGGAGGGTAATTAAAAAGAATTTGGATCCAACTAATAGCGTAATGAGCGGAAAAAATGCTATTTTTCGCCAAGAAAGCACCAATACCCCAAGCAGAAAAATGTTGATAATTAAAATGATAGGAATAAAAAACGGAAGCAATCCCACATACTGAAAATATTCCGGCGAGACGTAAACGCTTGAGAAAAGAATAATTGAAGCGAGAAAAATAATCCAAGTTATAACTCTCATTTAGGCGATAAAAACAAAAGGATTTAGAAACGATTCATTCATTCACGATTAGGATTATAAATGGTTTTGCAACGATTATTTTAATTTATCACCACAATTAAAATGAAGTAACATGTAAATGTATGTTTTTTGTAATTCTCGGTCACCTTTCTTTCAGCAAAGGGAAACTAAAGGATCGAATTTTGAGTATTAGCTGATTAATTGTTATTTGGCATCATAATTACACCCCATGAAAACATTCCAAACTATTCTCAATATAGGTTTAGTCTCAGGTCTTCTATTTTCTTGCAATCCTAATCCCACAGAATCCACTGAATCTGAAATGATGGATGATCAAACAGCCGAGATGAAAGCTGATGATCGTCCTAGTCCTGTGGTGATCGCCAAAGGAAAGATTTCCGAAAAAGATATTAAAGTCCATTACGGTTCACCAGCGGTAAAAGGCCGCGCACTCTGGGGAGATCTAGTTCCATACAATATTGTGTGGAGGACGGGTGCCAATGAAGCTACTTTTGTGGATCTGTCTGCCGATTTTATAGTAGATGGCAGATCCCTTCCTGCTGGCAAGTATTCGATTTTTACTATACCGAAGGAATCAGGGCCATGGATCGTTATCTTCAATTCAGAATGGGATTTAGAGCATGGACATTTTCAGTATGATGAAAAAAATGACGTGCTCCGTATGGAAGTAACTCCAACTTTCACTGAAAACTCTGAAGAGCGGCTTTCAGTGAAAGTTGAAAATCCCGGTATAGTGATTCGATGGGAAAAGTTAAAATTACCGATCTCGATGAATTAATAATTTTTATTTTAAAGAAGCCTTCAAATTTGAAGGCTTCTTCGTTTCAATCGAGGAGGGTACTGGGCGATTTGATTGGTTTTTCCTTTTTGTATTTATTTCCTCGGTGAGGCAACAATTGGGCGGTTCGTATATATTTTTGAAATCTCTATTTTAATTACTGAAAGTGTGGAGAATTCACAGAGAGCGCAGAGTAAATGTGGATGTGGTTAAATTGTTACTATCGTTTAAGGAATTTTACTTCTCGTCATGCCGCAACGATGCGGTGATAATTCTTCAAGATTCAAATTTTTTTGCCACGGAGAAGTATGAATGTTTCGCAAAAAACTCGCAGTATCCAGAGAAAGTGGTTAAATAATCATTATCACATTCGGGATTTCACCTCTCGAATCGCCATGGCGTCCCTGTGAGATTTCAGTAAGATTCATTTTTTTTCACATCTCTCCTGGAATATGATATTTATCCATTTGCTATCCGGAATGCTCAATTGAGAAATGTTTTTTTATTAGTTCTACTTTTAGACTCTAGTATTTGGGTTTATGATAGTACCTATCGATATCTTTTTGTCTTGTAGAGTGCCTGATGTTCATTTGTTTGTAAAGTTTTTCAGTGGTGTCTGAGTCTGTAAATAGGTGT
>Ga0209491_10002024_pt1 | contig 37378 bp, 35 predicted proteins | sample BON02_FD_187213 | JGI IMG/M metagenome (GOLD analysis project Ga0209491, IMG submission 187213) | Freshwater microbial communities from Lake Bonney liftoff mats and glacier meltwater in Antarctica - BON-02 (SPAdes) (version 2) | ecosystem: Environmental > Aquatic > Freshwater > Ice > Glacier... | reverse complement strand
GATCCGTCACCCGCATTCTCTTGCGTCCCGAAAGCCCCTTCGCCCGCCGAATCTGCCCCAGCCGCGGCCCTGTTTTCACCTCCGCCAACTCCAACGGACTCCACACCCGCTCACCCCCAGAATCCTCTATCTTAAAGCCATCATCCACATTCATGCACCCTTCTACCAACCACCAAACAACCCCACAACCTTAAAACATGCCTGGCAGTTTTTAATTCCCGCTCACCCCCAGAATCCCCTATCTTAAAGCCATCATCCATATTCATGCACCCTTCTACCAACCACCAAACAACCCCATAACCTTAAAACATGCCTGGCAGTTTTTAATTTGGTAGTTCTTAATGGCGTTTTCCAGCACGCGGGCTGCACTCTTCCGCTGCAGGACTCGGACTCGCGTTCTGGAGAACGTGGCTCCGAACGCGGGAGCGAAAGCTTCTCCTTGGCGGATTGCGTGGCGACCTGTTGGTGTTGTTTACCAAGTCTTTCTTGGCGTTTCACTAAACGGGGATAAAGCTTCCCGCACGTTGATCACACCAACCACCATCGTCCTCGCGGTTCTGCCTATTTACATCCTCATCATCGGTGGTGCAGTTTTGCGAAAAGCGGGAGTGTTACGCAGGGAACACGACACGGGGATCATGCACATGGTGTTTTCAGTGATGTTTCCCTGTTTCATTCTCGACCGAATGCTGGGGGCCGAGGTGCTCCAAAATTTCCAGACCTTGGGAACCGGAGTCGGCCTCGGTTTTGGACTTATCACCGCAGGAATTGCCATGGGCTACCTTGTAGGAAAAATGATCGGTCTCGAACGCGGGAATGGCATCCGCTCTTTCGCGCTGGCATCCGGCTGTCAGAATTACGGCTTCGCGGCGATTCCGGTTGTCGAAGTCCTGTGGGGGACCTCAGCGGTCGCGGTGCTCTTCGTTCACAATATCGGTGTCGAAGCCGCGATCTGGTCAGTCGGCGTGATGCTTCTCACCGGCGAACGTGGCTTCCGCTGGCAGCGACTAGTCAACGGTCCGATCATCGCTGTGATTGTCGGGCTCGGCTTAGTACTACTGCGGGTTGATCATCTCGTCACCGGTCCTGTCCGCACAGCAATGTCGATGATCGGAATCGGCGCGTTCCCCATCGCCATCATGATGGCCGGCGCATTGATCGTAGATTTAGTTGGCACCGAAAAGCCCTCTTGGAAAATCATCACCGGCTCGATGCTGGTCCGCTTTTTCCTCGCCCCCGTCCTCATCATCCTCTCAGCGAAATTGATTCCAATGGCGGTGGAACTGCGGCAGGTCCTGCTCGTGCAGGCGTCTATGCCCGCGGCGATGGGTTCGATCCTGCTCGCAAAACTATACGGCGGACGCCCTGCAGTAGCAGCCCAGATTGTAGTCGCCACCACGGTTGTTTCCATCTTCACCCTGCCCTACATTATCACCTTCGGCACCCGCTACCTCAACCTGACTCCCTTGACCCCATGAAAGCCTTCGGCGCGCTAAACTCCTCTATCGATTCCATCCACGAATTCGAATCTCCCGATCCGGTCGTAGCTCCCGATGAAATCATCGTAAAAGTCCGGGCGGTTTCCCTAAATCCAGTCGACACGAAAGTTCGTAAAATGATCGGCGCAGACGACCTCAGCACACCCCGCATCCTCGGCTTCGATGCGGCAGGCATTGTGGAGAGAGTTGGTGGACACGTGAAAAACTTCTCCATCGGCGACGAGGTATTCTACTCTGGTGATGTGACCCGCCCCGGCTCCAACGCCGAGCTTCAAGCAATACAAGCGGCACTGGTTGCGAAAAAACCGGAGAACTTTAGTTTCCACCAAGCAGCCGCGCTCCCCTTGGTCTCGTTGACCGCATGGGAACTACTTTTCGAGCGGATGACGGATGGAAATATTCCCGCTGGAACTCCACTTCTTATTATCAACGGCGCTGGAGGTGTCGGCTCCGCGTTGATCCCTCTGGCGAAATCCGCCGGGCTCACCGTCGTCGCCACAGCCTCCCGCGAAGCCAGCCGCGAGTGGTGCCTCAAGCTCGGCGCTGATCACGTGATCGATCACAAAAGCCCGCTTCGCCAGCAAGCAGAAGCCCTCGGCTTTGGCGAGTTCCCCCTGATCGCCAACCTCCACGATACCGAGCAATACTGGGAGCAGACATCCGATCTCCTCGCCCCGCTCGGATCACTCGGGCTCATCGTCGAGACGAAAAATCCGCTCGATATCGGAAACCCCCTGCGGCTCAAGTCACCCCGCATCGCTTGGGAATACATGCCCACCCGCTCACGGTTCCAGACGCCGGACATGCACCGCCAAGGGGAAATCCTTGCTGAAATCGCCAAACGTTGCGACCAAGGAACCTTCCCTAAACTGTCAATCACCGCACCCGAAGAGCTCACCGCAGAAAACCTCCGCGCCGCCCACCGCCAACTTGAATCCGCCTCCACCATAGGTAAAATTACGATGGGGTTGCGCTGAACTAAACTTTACCCTAGCACGCCTGCTTCTCATGTCAGAAACCGCCACTCCAAAAACCGTTTCACTCAAATCCGCCATCGACGGCCAGCTCTCGCCCGCCGAGCGCACCGCTCTTTACCAGCGCTACCTTGAGACCGAGCAAGAGAAGATCCTCGCACGTCATCGCGAAGGCGCGGGCGGCGCCGAGATCGCTGGTGCACGAGCGGAATTGATCGACACGCTCCTAACTGCGATCCTTCAAGCGACCATCAACTCCCAGGAAATCGAGGCATCTCCGCTGGCACTCGTTGCCACAGGTGGATACGGACGCGGAACCTTGAATCCCGGCTCCGATATCGATCTGCTTTTTCTCCTACCCCGCGCCTCCGGCAAACTTCCCAAAAGCGTGCAAGAACTCGTGCAACGGGTTCTCTACCCTCTCTGGGACGTGGGATTCAAGGTCGGCCACGCCTGCCGCTCCATCGCAGAGTGCATCCAAGAGGCACGTGCGGACCAACAGAATTTTACCTCCCTGATGGATACCCGTCTGATCGCCGGAAACGAGGAACTCTACGAAAACTTCCTCGAAAGCTTCAAGAAAAACTGCATCGCCAAAGATCAGGACGCGTTTCTCGAAACCCGCCGCAGGGATCTGAGTTCCCGCTACAAGAAAAGCTCCTACACCGTCTTTCTCCAAGAGCCTAACGTCAAAGAATCCTGCGGCGGGCTCCGCGACTACCAGAACATCCTCTGGGTGGCACGGGTCAAAACCGGCAGCGCCGACCTACGCAAACTCGTTGAAGAACGCATCATCACCGCGAACACCCTGCGCGAAATCGAGGAGGCCTACGATTTCCTGCTCCGAGTCCGCAACGAGCTCCACTACCACAGCGGCAAATCAACTGATATCCTCACACTCCAGCTCCAAGGAGTCGTCGCCACCGCCTTCGACTACCCCCAGCGCAGCATCCTGCGCCGCACGGAAGCCTTCATGAGGGACTACTACCGCCACACGCGGCACCTCTACCGCCACACCACTTCGATCATGGAAACCTTCCAGATCCAGAGGGAAACCATCGCGGAAAGCGGGCTGACTTCTTTCCTCACTTTCCGCCGTAAAAAGCGGGAGGAATTCGACGGCTTTGTCGTTCGGGAAGGAAGAATCTATCCAGCCAACCAAGAAATTTTCAAAGAAGACACCCATCGCATGATGCGGATGTTCCAGCATTGCCAAGTTCGCAACCTCCGCCTTTCACCCCAGATGCGCCGCCTTATTGCCAGCCATTGGGGCGATATCGACCGCCCTTTCCGCTATCTCAAAGCGAACCGCGAAACCTTCCAGGCCATCCTCGAACGCAAGGGCCAGGTCGCCCGCACACTCCGCCAGATGCACCGCATCGGATTCCTTGGCAGATACCTGCCTGAGTTCGGCGCGCTCGACTGCCTCGTGCAACACGAATTCTTCCACCGCTACACCGCCGACGAGCACACCCTCCGCTGCATCGACGAACTCGACAAACTCGTCGATAACACCAACCCACGTCTCGAAGTATTCCGTCGATTCTTCCACCAAATTGTCGACCCCTACGCGCTTTACCTCGCTCTGATCCTCCACGACACCGGCCGCTCGGAAAACGTCCGCGAGCACATCGACGGCTCGGCGATGCTCGCCACCAAACTCTGCTCCCGCCTCCAGATCAAAGGCCGCCGCCGCGCCCTGATCATGTTTCTCGTGGACAACCACCTCTGCTTCTGGCGCTTCGCAACGACAAAAAATCTCGAAGATCCCGAGGTCATCGCCGAGTTCGCCGCGATCATGAAAACCACCGAGAACCTCGATGCTCTCCTGCTTTTCACCTACTGCGATACCAGCGGCACGGCACCGGATGCATGGAATGGATGGAAATCCTCCCTGATGCTCCAGCTCCATTCCGCCACCCACAGGTTCCTCACGGAAGGCAGGGAAAACTATCACCGCAAGCTCGATACCGATCGCAAGGAACTTCGTGCCGAGGTCCTTTCCATGATGCGCGAGGACTACCACGGAGAGATCCGCGAGCACTTCGAGCGCACCCCCGCCGCCGCCTTCGCTTACCGGAAAGCATCCGACATCAAAACCCAAGTCCGCACCGTCCGCCACTTCCTACTCGCCGAGCAGGAAGGCAAAACCTCCCACCCCAACTGCGTAAAATGGATTAACTATCCGGACAAAGGATACTCGAAACTCGTCCTCGCCTCCCGCGACAAGCCTCTACTACTCGAAAAACTTTGCTGCGCTCTTGCATCCGAGCAGATCAACATTCTTTCGGCAGACCTATTCACCCGCACAGACGACATCGTCCTTAATATATTCCGCGTCTGTACAACCGACTTCGAACCGGTCTCCGATCCCTCGACCCGAAACCGCATCACTTCCATCTTCACCAAAATTCTTGAAGCGGAGGAATACCAGTCGGAGGATTACTTGAAACGGAAACCGAATTTCCTCAAACCCCGAGCGGAAACCGGCGTCTCGATTCCAGTCCGCGCACATGTTTCAAACGTCCTGCATCCAACCTGCACGACCGTCGAAATTCAGGCCCTCGACCGTATCGGCCTGCTTCACGACCTTTTCCATACGATCAACGAAGCCGGTCTCGACACGGCCCACGCCCGGATCTGCACTGAAAAGGGAGTCGCCATGGACACCCTCTACATCACCACCCAAGACAACAAACAAATCACTGATCCCGAGGTCCTGCGGATGCTTGAGGAAAAATTCAGCGGTCTTGTAGCGCGACCCGAGGCGTGACCGAAGCCCAAACTGAGGCTTGATATCACCGGGCTTTCCGAAGCAAACTCCCACCCCTCGCCCGCCGAGGAATTCAGCTATGTCTGCCAATCAAGAAATCCGTGTCTTCGCCCCAGCGACCGTTGCCAATGTGGCTTGCGGTTACGATGTCCTTGGCTTCGCCATCGACTCGCCCGGCGATGAAATCGTCGTCCGCAACTCCGCAAAACCCGGCCTGCGCATCATCGCGATCACAGGCGACGGTGGAAAACTCCCCAAAGACCCCACCCAGAACACCGCGGGAGTCGCGGCTCTCGATCTATTGAAGCACCTCGGCATGCTGGACCGCGGTATCGAGATGGAGATCCATAAAAAGATGCCCTTCGGATCCGGCCTCGGATCTTCCTCTGCCTCAGCAGTTGCGGGTGCATACGCGGTTAACAAACTCATCGGTGAACCGCTTTCTAAACGCCAACTCCTGCCCTTCGCGATGGCCGGTGAAGCATCCGCCGATGGCGCATGGCACGCGGATAACGTCGGCCCATGCCTGCTCGGTGGAATCGTTTTCATCCGCTCAAACGAAGAACTTGATATCGCCCAGATTCCGGCTCCAAAAAACCTTTGGGCCGCAGTCGTGCATCCGGACATCGAAATCCTCACCAAAGTCGCCCGCGAAATACTACCCAAGGAAATCCCCCTGGAAAACGCTACCCAGCAGATCGGCAACCTCGGTGGACTCATCCTCGGCCTGATTCAAGAAGACTACGGCCTGATCTCCCGCTCCATCCACGATGTGATCGCCGAGCCACGCCGCCAGAAGCTCATCCCTGATTTCTACAAAGCCAAACGCGCCGCCCTTTCCGCTGGTGCCTTGGGATTCTCAATTTCTGGAGCGGGCCCCTCCGTCTTCGCCCTCTGCGAAGGTGAAGAGATCGCCCGCAAGGTCGGCGCTGCCGTCGAAAAAATCTTCTCTGCGATTCCAGTGAACTGCCAAGTCCACATCTCCAAGATCAACCCGCGCGGGGTGCATGTGGTTGCCTGATCCATTCCTGTTATTTTGTCGTGAAATACCACTCCACCAGCAACCCCGCCCATCAGGTCGACCTTAAAGAAGCGGTCCTGAGGTCACTCCCACCGGACAATGGTCTCTACATGCCGAACGAGCTGCCGGTGCTCGGCGACGAATTCTGGACCAGGTGGCGAGATCTGAGTTTTCAGGAAATCGGCTTTGCCGTGGCTCAGGCGTTCTTCGGCGAAGATATCCCGACCGAAAATCTTCACGAAATCGTAAATGGCACACTGGAATTTGACGCACCGCTGATCACACTCCAGCCCGATGACCATATACTCGAGCTTTTCCATGGACCGACCCTGGCGTTCAAAGACTTTGGCGCACGCTTCATGGCGCGACTGATGGCGCACCTAACCAAGGACCAGAACCGCATGCTCACCGTCTTGGTCGCAACCTCCGGGGACACCGGCGGGGCCGTCGCCTCGGCCTTCCACAATGTCCCGGGAACCCGAGTGGTGATCCTCTACCCGAAGGGAAAAGTCTCCGGTCTCCAAGAGAAACAACTCACCGCTCTGGGTGGAAACATCACCGCGCTGGAAATCGACGGCACGTTTGATGACTGCCAGGTCTTAGTGAAAAAAGCTTTCCTCGACCGAGAGCTATCGGAGCGTATGAATCTAACCTCGGCGAATTCGATCAACCTCTCCCGCCTAGTCCCTCAATCCTTCTACTACATCCACAGTGCCAGACATCTGCCCGAGGGTGTGGAGCCAGTCTTTGTGATCCCATCGGGAAACTTCGGCAACCTGACCGCCGGCCTGCTGGCAAAACAGCTCGGCCTCCCAGTCAGACACTTCCTCGCCGCAACCAACCGCAACGACGTGGTGCCTGCGTATCTCCTAAAAGGAGAATACAGTCCCCGCGCCAGCGTCGCCACAATTTCTAACGCGATGGATGTCGGCGCACCTTCGAACTTCGTCCGTATGCAGGCCCTGTTTGGAAACTCGTGGGAGCAAATGCGCTGCAGCATCAGCGGTATGAGCTTCAGCGACGAAGAAACCCGTGTCGCAGTGCGCGAGGTGAAAGCTCTCTTCGACTACGAAATCGATCCCCACGGCGCGGTCGGTTGGCTGGCAGCGCGAAATTACCGCGCAGCGCATCCCGGCAGCGTCACGATCACCCTCGAAACCGCCCACCCCGCAAAGTTCCCCTACGTCATGGACGCAGAACTTGGAAAGGGCGTTGTCGAAGTTCCAGAGCGTCTCGCAATTCTAGCCGGGAGAAAAAAAGTCGCGACCGGCCTCGGCAAAGAATGGCAGAGCTTCCGAGCTTGGCTTGAAAGCAATATCGCCTGAATCCGAGTGTTTTCCTTTTAAGCAAAAATACGCAGAGACGCGAAACGAAAGGAACCGCGATTCAGAAATCGCGATCAAGATGGCGAATCTTTCTAGGGCGCCAACGTTTTTTCAGGCCGGAATGTAAAAGCCGCACGTACACCAAGGCGCTAGTTTTCCAATCCTGTTAGACTGAGATTGACGACGGCGACCGAAGATCGCCGCTACTTCAGTAGCTGAAAAATCGGCTGAGGATAAACTCCGAAAAGGATGGTCAACACGGTGAGCGTGCCAATGCAAATCTTGGAGATCATGGGCAGGGCGATGGATGAATCGTCGCTAGGCTCGATCCACCACATCGCACGGATTGTTTTGAAGTAGTAGTAGAATCCAGCGGCCGCGGCGATCACAGCAATGCCAAGCCCGACCCAGAGATGCGCCTCCGCAGCAAGTGAGAAAACCAGAAATTTACCGATGAATCCGGCAGTCAGAGGCACCCCGGCCAATGCGGCGAGCAGGATCGTCATCGCGAGAGCTAATGCCGGATTGCTTTTACCAAGTCCGTTGAAATCGGTTATCGCCTCGCCATCGCGGTGAATCCGGACTTGAGCCAAGATGAAAAACACGCCCAAGGTCATGATCAGATATGTCGCAAGATAGAAGGAAACCACCTCGATAGAAGACGCCGAAGCACCTCCTTCGAACTTTCCTGCCGCCAGCGCAAGGATCAGGAATCCGGCATGGGCGATCGAAGAATAGGCGAGCAGGCGTTTAAAATTTGTCTGCGGAATAGCGGCGAGATTTCCGAAGAGAAGAGACGCGCAGGCGACGATGAGGAGAATGGTTAGCACCTGGGTGCGCACCGGTGATCCCTCGCCAAGGAACGGAGTCAAAAAACGGATCAGTAGGATGAAACCAGCGGCCTTCGAACCAACGGAGAGGAACGCGGTGGTCGGCGTCGGCGCACCCTGATAAACATCAGGGATCCAGACCTGCATCGGCACGGCACCGACTTTGAATCCCAGCGCGACCAAAACGAGCGCGATACCGAACAGAAGTGGCACGGTGTTTTCCATTTCCGCAATTCGCTCGGGAAGGAGCGCGAGACTCATCGTTCCCGTGCTCCCGTAGATCCAGGCGATACCGTAAACCAGAAACCCGGTGCTGAGTGCGCCGAGGATGAGAAATTTCACGCCTGCTTCAAGCGAACCGACGTTGCGGCGCATGTAAGCGACTAGGATATAGAAAGTGATCGTTACCAACTCGAGAGCGACAAATGCTCCAGCCAGATCTTTCGCAGAGGCCATCCACATCATGCCCGCACAGGCGAAAATCGGCAGAGAATAGAACTCCCCAGTGCCCTCTTCGGATTCCGGTGTCTCGGTGAAACGGGAGAGAATCTTCCGGTAGTCGATAGCCATCAGCAGCACCAGAGCGGTCGTGAGAAGCGCAAAGATTTTGTAGAAACGTGCGAGCGAATCGAACTCGTAGAAGTTCCAGAGAGGCCAGGCCGCCCAGGCAGAGTCAGGAGCATCCTGAGGCCCTTTGGAGATAAAAGCCAGCCCGAGGATTACAAGCAGACCCCCGGCACCGAGGAGACCGGCCCAGGATTTATTCTTCGACGGGACAAAAGCCTCGGCGAGCAGAATGACGAAACCGAGCGTAACGGTGAGTGCTTCCAGATAGTAGGCGGGCATGGTGGGAAACTTTAATTTCTAAACTCTAAACTCCAATTAGGACTCTTATTTGAGGAGATTGAGGAGGAGGTTCGGATAGATGCCGACGGCGAGGAGGGCGACAATGAGTAGAACCGCAGGAATGCGGTCGGCAAATGTTAGATCCGGGGCCTTGGCAGTGGACTCGACCGGAGGGCCCTGGAAAATATTACGGTAGGCGCGGAGCATGTAGACCGCAGAGATCACGACGCCCCAGATGGCGATGATGCAGGTGATCTGGACCGGGCCGAGACTCTCGGACGGGACGTAATCCCTGAATGCGGCAAGGAAGACGAGCACTTCGCCAGAGAAATTTGCGAAACCTGGAAGACCGATCGAGGCCATCGCGGCGATGCCGAATAAGAAGGCCATGCCCGGAGCGGATTTAGCAAGTCCACCCATCTCCGTGAGATCGAGCGAACCAGTGCTGCGCTCGATGCGGTCTGCCAACCCAAAGAGTAGCGCGATAGAAACACCGTGCGCAAACATTAGGACGACCGCTGCCGGACCTGCGAGTTCATTTCCCGGAACGGCGATCAAAGCGGCGATGGCAAGGAAGATATAGCCCATGTGCATCACCGAGGAGCAACCGAGCAGGGTATCAAGGCGCTTCTGGGAAATGGTCACGAAGCCGACCCAAATTATATTTCCAAGTAGGAGGATAAGCAGTGGAGTCAGCCAAGCTTGCAAGCCCTCGGGAACCATTGGAACAGCGACCCGCAGCATCCCGTAGAGACCGAATTTTTTCAGCACTCCGGCATGCAGCATGGAAGTTGGAGCCGGCGCGCTGGCATAGGCGGGAGCAGCCCACGAATGAAACGGGAAGAGGGAAACCAGAGTTCCGAAGCCGATGATCAGAAGAGCGGCAATCCCCTTTTGTGCCGACGGATCGATGGTCCCCGAAAAATTCTGCATTTCGCGGAGATCGAAGGTTCCGGCCAGCGAAGCCAGCCAAACGAGGCCCGCCAGAAGCACGAGAGAACCCAGTCCCAGATAGATGGTGATTTTCCACGCGATCCCGCGCCGGTCGCCACGGCCGAGCATCCCGATCATCAGGAAAGTGGGAATCAAAGCCATTTCGTGAAATGCGTAGAAGAAGAAAAGATCTGTTGATGCAAACGCGCCGATTGCCCCCGCCGCGATCAGAAGGGAAGAACCATAGTAGAGCTTTTCACTACCTTCGGGTGCTTTCCCAGATAGCACCGCAGCTAGCGTGACAATCACGGAGAGGATGACCATCACAAGGCTCATCCCATCGATGTAACCAAAGCCCAGATGAATCGCAGGTTTCTCAAGAACTGTGACCGAAAAATTCCAAATATCATGTTGCCACGAGAACACGGATCCAAGCCCAAGAATAAGATTCAGCACGGAAACTCCGATGGCGGTCTTGCGTGCCGGAGCACCTAGAAGAATCGTAATGAAAGCCAGAATCGGAAGGGCGACGAGAAGGGTGAGCATAGGAAAACGGGTCTGTCTTGCGGAAGGTCCATTTCCGCAGGGCGAATACAGCGAACTTGAGCCAACCCGAAAAGGGCAAAATACCTAATTTTAAAACGAATTGGGTTCAGAGCACTGACTTCCAGCCAAGATTCACGGGTTTTCGGAATGCATACCTGCGCCAGCTCTCGATTTTATCTCGTCGATCGCCCATGCCGCATGCTCGGAGATAAGTGGATCGGGATCGGCAGCCGATTTCTCCAACACCATCAAATCTGCCTCGGTGCCGGTGTTTCCCAAGGCCACACAAACATTTCTGAGAAAACGCGCACGCTTGATGCGTTTGATCGGGGATTTTGCGAATACTTTGCGGAACATCTCATCATCCATCTCCAGAAAATCACGAAGTGTGTGGGAGAATATTTCGGGGCGGGCTTGGAAACTGATCTCGCGGGACTCCTTGGCAAAACGATTCCAGGGACAGACATCGAGGCAGTCGTCACAGCCGTAGATTCGGTCACCCATCGCCCGCCGGAACTCTTCGGGGATTGCTCCTTTGTTCTCGATAGTCAGATAGGAGATACAGCGGCGGGCATCAAGCTTATGAGGCGCTGTGATCGCTTGAGTCGGGCAGGCATCAATGCAGCGCGTGCATTTCCCACAGTGATCGCCGAACTCCGGATCGGGAGTTAGGTCGAGGGTTGTTAGAATGTTCGCGAGGAAAAACCAAGTGCCGAGTTTGCGATGGATTTGGACCGTCGATTTTCCGCTCCAGCCGAGTCCCGAGTCGGTCGCGAAATCGCGCTCAAGAACCGGGCCAGTATCGACATAGTAGCGCTGGGTTCCACCAAGTTCGACCAGCCCGATATTGAATTTGGCAAGCCGTTTCTCGATGAGGTCGTGATAGTCATCGTTCCAAGAATAACGCGCGATCCGGTAGTCTGCGGGATGACCTTCGGGAAACGGGCTATCGCCCGTATGATAGTTCACGGCCAGACAGATCACCGATTTGCAGCCATCGAGGACTTCCCGCGGATCGCAGCGCCGCGCCGGATCACGTTCCAACCACGCCATATCGCCGTTGCGACCGTCTTCCAGCCATTCCTCGAATTCGTCGGCGTGAGTCGCTCGTTTCGCCACAGCGATCCGGCAATCATCGAAGCCAAGTCCTTTCGCAAGCGCTTTGATTTTTAAAATCACGGAGTTCATGCCGGATTCGTGAAATAGTAGCGTGCGCTCTCCAGGATTCCAGTTGCAATCTCGCTGGAGTCGAGCCCGCTGGTATCGACGATTAAATGGGCGGTCTCGCGATACCACGGCTCCCTTTCAGCGAGCAAACTGGAAACTCTCTCGCGAGCATTTTGATGATTAAGAAGCGGGCGATCTTTGTTTCTAGACGTGCGCTCAAAAATCACATTTTCGGGCGCACGCAGCCACACGACATACCCGAGCTTGCGCAGCAGAGAGCGGTTCTCTGCACGGATCACGACACCTCCCCCGGTGGAAATAATATGGCGTTTTTCAGTCTGCTTGGCGATTTCCAGTAGCTGCAAAGTCTCGAAATCCCGGAACACCATTTCGCCCTCCTCTTTGAAAATTTCAGTAATCTTCTTCCCGATCGTTTCTTCAATCAGGCGATCCATATCGGTCAGCGAATATCCAAGCCGTTGATGGAGCTCACGCCCGACGGTTGATTTCCCGCTACCCATGAAGCCGATCAGAACGATGTTCTTCGGTATGACTTCCTGTTGATCCATGGACATAGTCTACATCCAACAACGGAAGAGTAAAAACCGCAAAATTATTCCCACTCCAGCGACTTCTTGTCCCAAGCTCGATTTTCGTCCATTTTAGTCCCATGTTCGAATTTAAGATGGATGCTTCCACCTGGTGGGGTATCCTCGGAATCGCTGTATTCTATGTGGTCGGAATCCTACATATCCTACATGCGCTGATGCACACGCGGACCTCGCAGGGCACGATCGCATGGGTCGTCTCACTCATGTTCATGCCCTTTCTTGCGATCCCGCTCTATTGGCTTCTGGGTAGAAGCAAATTCGGCGGATACGTCCGTGCCCGAAGGGGAAACGACGCACAATTAAGGCAAATCGCCAAGGACATGAGAGATAGTCTCAAAGAGTATGCGATTGACCTCCCGGACGAAGCCATCTTTGAACGCGGTGCCGAAGAACTCGGAGGCCTCCCCTTCACGAGAGGCAATCGCCTAGAGCTCCTAATCAATGGCGAGAAGACCTTCGAGCATCTATTCATCTCGATGAACCGCGCCCAAAACTACATCTGCGTGAACTTCTTTATCGTGAAGAACGATAAGATCGGACGCAAGTTTCAGCGCACCCTGATCGAAAAGGCTAAAGCCGGAGTCCGGGTCTATTTCCTGTTTGATGAAATCGGTTCACACAAACTTTCCTCAACCTACCTCGGCGAACTGGAAGACGCCGGGGTCAAATGCCAGTCGTTTGGTGCGAACCGTTTCTGGTGGTCGCGCCTACAACTGAATTTCCGAAATCACCGGAAAATTGTAGTCGTCGATGGCAATGAGGCGTTTCTCGGAGGCCTGAACGTTGGCGACGAATACCTCGGTAGAAGCAAACACTTCGGGGCATGGAGGGATACGCACCTCCAAATCTGGGGTCCAGCTGTGCAGGCCGTGCAGCTGGTGTTTCTTGAAGACTGGTTTTGGGCCTGCGACGAAGTGCCGGAGCTATCTTGGAAAACCGATGTGGAAAGCGAGGACCAGATCACTGCCATCATCCCTACGGGTCCAGCAGATCCAGTCGACTCGTGGAAAATGCTAGTCACTGAGGCCGCGAACTCTTCTCGCGAGAAGCTGTGGATCGCGAGCCCTTATTTTGTCCCGGACGACGGAGTCATGATAGCATTACAACTCGCCGCGATGCGCGGCGTTGACGTCCGTATTCTCCTCCCGAACAGGGCGGACCACATCCTTGTCTGGCTCTCGGGCTATTCCTACTACGAGCAGGCAATCCCTTTCAATGTCAAGATTTTCCGTTTCCAAGACGGCTTCCTGCATCAGAAGGTGATGCTGATAGACGAGCGCATGGCAACAGTTGGAACCGCAAATCTGGACAACCGTTCGTTCAGGTTAAATTTCGAGATCACCGCCTTTTGTTCGGACGCTAAATTCATCCGCGACATCCGCGAAATGCTGGAGGGTGATTTTTTAAATTCTAAACAAGTTGCCGTTGAAGAATTTACAGAAAAACCGTTCCTCTTCAGGGCCGCATGCCGCGCGGCACGGCTGATGGCTCCGCTTCAATAACCAGCAATTGCCAAGCATGCCTGAGACTCCCTCCGGAGAAGTATTATCGTGAAGCAACGCTCGCAAGATCGGGGCGCTGGCGGGTGATGTTTGCCAGCATCTGACGGCAATGGGGAAACGCTGTACGACTCCTAAGAATTTCAGCGCTGCGCTTGAACGAGCCCCACTGCACGACGCTGATCTCAACGTTGCGCCGTCCCCAGCCGTTCATCGTGTTTTTGCATGGCTGGTAGAGGTCAAGGGTTCCGGTCCCTGCTAGAGCGGAGCCATAATCATCGACAACGAAAAGCTGCGACATCCCCTTGATGCGGAAAACCGTTCCCACCGGATAGAAGGACCAATCCGCAGCGACACTGCGAACCTTTTCCGAAAAACGCAGGTTGGTTCCTGTCGCGTTCTTACTGCCATATATGAGATGGTCATCCTCGGAGCAGGTGTATGCCGTGGTGCGCACCACGCGGTTGCGCTCACCAAAGGTATAGATCGGCATCGAGTGCTTGTCCTTGGGCTTTTTTGCGGCAGCAGACAGGAGAGCCGCCGAAGGAGGCGCTAAGGAGACGAATTCCCTCGATTGGTTGAACTTGATGTCGCTTTTGGAAAGAGTTTTGATGCTAGAACCGCAACTAACTAGAAGTGGAACGACTGCGAGGGAGGTTAACGCTAGGAATTTAGTAAATCTCATAAGGTGGGATATGGGATGGCTTGAGGTTCATTGGGATTATTGAAGACTCCCAAATACAAGATTCCAGAGAACCCTGATAGAAAACTTATGCGGGTTTACCCTCATTCCCGTCCCAGCGCAAACGAAAAAAACCTAATGAATCCACTCCGTATTTCCACCTTATAACTTCCCAGCGGCGGTTGGGCCGGAACCAACCGCCTCCGAAATCTTGGCATATAAGGTCGCGAAAGTGTCCTGACCCATCACCGGCACCGCATTTTCGAGTGTGCCCTGCGGAGGCTCTGGCATTTCAAGCCACGAGCGGCAGCCACCGAAACCCTTCTCATACTTGAGCTTCCATGGCTTTTCCAACTTCACCACCCGCACAAACGCCATATGAATGCTCCCGGAACTCATCCCCTTCCCCTCCCAGTCAAAGCGCTCCTTGAGAGTCTCTTCCGTGTAGATGTGATAGGGGAAAAGCGCTTGAACTGCCTTCCAATCCTGCAACGTCACTGCGAATAGCGCTTCCGCATGATGGGTGATTTCTAGGACATCTCCGACCTGCCACTCTTTCTCGGGCGAGAATTCACCCTCCCGGACTTGGTCAAGTTGGGCGTGGAATTTTGTGGGAAACAGGAAAAACGAGTCATAGGCAAAGGAAAAACCATCTCTGCCCTCGTGGATTCCCCCCTTACGCAACAAGATCGATTGTCTGCCGGTGGCGAGAGCATCGCAGATCACCTGCCATTCCTTAAATGCGTGTTGCATGAGATAAAGATCAACAGAACCGGACCCATCCGGCAAGCGAATCGCTTCAGCCAAGATCTTCAGCCGTAACCGAGCGCTGCTCACGGTTTCCTAGCAGAACCGCTTGGCTCACCACTGCATCAGGCTCGTCGTCAAAACGAAAACTATGGCAGTTCGGGCAGATCGCGGTCGCCTTACCGACGATCGAATCGCAACCCTCACAAACCTTGTAGTTGTGAGGCGAGGAGGCAATCTTCGCAGCGGTCTCAGCGCGATTGGGAGGTAAGTTTTGCATGGATGCTTTACATAAAAAAAGCGGCACCGGAGGACCGGCCCGCTTGTTAAAAGGAATCTTTTCTTCCTCTGCGGGTCAGACGATGGCGGCGATCGCTTTCGCGGTCTTGCTCTTGAGGTTAGCTGCCTTGTTGGGATGAATCAGGTTGCGCTTAGCTGCTTTGTCCAGAACGGATGCATACTCATAGCTCGATTTCGAAGCTACTTCTTTGTCGCCCGCTTCGATCGCTGCAAGAGTCTTCTTGCGGACGGTCTTGATACGGGTCTTCTCAGCGCGGTTGCGCTCGGTACGGGTCGCAGTCTGGCGGTTGCGCTTGATTGCGGATTTTGTGTTGGCCATGGTATTAGAGAAATTGAAAAATTTAGTAAGTGCAGTCCTTCGCAAGAAGGGGCGGGAAACTAGTTCGTCGGGACCCGATCTGTCAAGCTCATGTTTCGGATTTTTGGAGGCTTTTTATTGAGGCCAAATTTTAGCGAGCCACCAAGTTCCGTTGTTTGACCGCATGGCCCAGAGAACCGCGGATCACATAAATTTCAGCACCGGTGCCGACACGATTGTAGAGATCGACAACATCCTTTGTTCCCATTCTGATGCATCCATAGGACGCTGGCGTCCCTAAGCGATACATTTCAGGTGTCCCGTGGATATAAATATACCGGCGAAAAGCGTTGCGGTTAGCAGACTGGGTTCCAGTCAGCCAAAGAATGCGGCTGACAATAGGGTCACGCCCCGGGGCGTTGGGCGCGAGAACTTCTCCAGTTGGCCGCCGGCTTTTGAAGACGGCACCAGCAGGTTCGCCATTACCGATTTTCTTCGCAACCTTCATACGACCCAACGGTGTCCTGTTGGAATTTGGAGTGTCGCCGACTCCGAACTTCGAAGTTGAAATCTTGTAAGACTTGACGGGCCTATCATCCCGCAAAAGTAGCATTTCTTGATCACGGACGCTCACGATCATCTTGTTGCGACTGTCAACACTCGGGCCGCAGCTGCTTAGAGCGAACGCAGCGATCAGACCGAGGATGGGAATTAGTAGGTGGGTGTTCCCTATTTTCATGTCTTACTTGGTGTCAATTGTGTTCGTGGCTGGCGTTTTGTTGGTGTTGGGACGGGAGAAGGTCGGCAGCATTCGCGCCAACGATGAGAATGATGTGTAAAAGAACCCTACTGGGAATGGAAGCAAAAGAATGGCTGAAGACCACCGGCCTTGCATCGCAGCTTCGATGACGACAAACAGGAAAAAGCAACCGAACAGCAATTCCACAAACGGAGTCAGGGACTTTATCGCCTTGTAGCTGCTTTTCTTCCAGTCGGAATTCTTCTGCTCGATTCCGTATTTCGGTGTCCGGATGAAGGCGGTCTGATGGTTGAAAATGGCTTCAAGAACCGCCTTCGAGTTGGTGATCGACATCCCGATTCCGAGAGCCAAAAGCAACGGAAGATATGGGATCTCCTTCCACCATGTGTCGGGGCGGAGTGCTTTCTGGGAGGTCAGGTAAAAAAGTAAGACCGAAACCGATGCAAAAAAGAAAATCGGAATATTGATGATGTAGTAAGTCAGTTTGCCGAAATCAGGCTGGGCATGCTGATTGGGGTAGATAAGAAAGCAGAGACAAATCAGGAGAAGGTAGGCGAAGTTCGAGGTCAGGTGCGCAGTAGCCTCCATCTTGACGAAAAGCGGTACCTTACTTTTCCAGATCGCTGGAAGGACTTTTTTACAAACTTGAATGGAACCTTTGGTCCAACGATGTTGCTGGCTTTTGAAGCCGTCCATATCGACAGGAAGCTCGGCAGGAGTCTCCACATCGTTGAGGAAAATGAAGCGCCAGCCTTTCAACTGGGCGCGGTAGCTCAGATCCATATCCTCAGTGAGGGTATCATGTTCCCAGCCGCCTGCGTCGGCGATACAAGATTTCCTCCAGATTCCAGCAGTGCCATTGAAAGTGAAGAAACGACCCGACCTGTTGCGAGCGGTCTGCTCCAGTTCAAGGTGCCCGTCGAGGAACATCGCCTGAATACGGGTTAGAACATTGAACGTGCGGTTCAGGTGACCCCAGCGGGTCTGAATCATGCCAATCCGGTCATCGGTGAAATACTGGATGGTTCTCTGAAGCACATCGGCATTTGGAACGAAATCGGCATCTAGAATAAAGAGATACTCACCTTTTGCGAAGTGGGTACCGTTCTCAAGCGCTCCTGCCTTGTAACCGGTGCGGTCGGTGCGGTGGATGTGCTCGGCATCGAAACCTTCAGCGACCATTCGCGCGATCCCAGCCTTGCAGATTTCTACCGTGTCATCGGTGGAGTCATCAAGCAGTTGAATCTGCAGCTTGTCCTTCGGGTAGTCGATCTTGGCGACTGAATCCAGAAGGCGGTCAACCACGTGCATCTCGTTGAAAACAGGAAGTTGAATCGTGACAAGAGGAAGCTCTTGGAAATTTCTGAGCGGCTCAGGCCGTTTCCGCGCGTGTTTGAGATAGAGAAAGATGATTGTCAGCCGATGTGATCCATATCCGGCAAGGCCGATCAGGACGGTGATATAGGCAACATACCAAAGAGGTGAGGTGATATCCATTGTGTTCAGGAGTGGCGAAACGTTTTGAGAAGAGGATTAAGGACAGTCTCGCCCTTTTGGCTGCTGTATTCAACGGAACCATTCCCTTGAAAAAGAGAAAGGTGGACGGCATAACAACCAACGCCGGGGCGAAAATCCACGCGCGAAAACCACCAGACGCCTCGAGAATTGTCAAGCTCTTAAAAACTTGAAGAAGCCTTCACCAAATCCCCTTAACCAAGTAAATCCTGGCACGCCTGCTGGATGGGTGAAAACCTGCGCGCCAAAAACCAAAGCTTAAAGGAACTGGCCAAGGCACCAGATCGTCGTAGCTTCACATCCATGGCCATCGAAGATTACGAAAATAATTCCCCGAAAATCGACCCGTCGGCATTCATCGCGGGCAGCGCCGATATCATCGGCCGCGTCACGATCGCGAGCGAAGCTAGCGTCTGGTATAACACAACCCTCCGCGGCGATATCAACGAAATCGTCATTGGCCCCAGATCCAACATCCAAGACAACGTCGTGATCCATCTTTCCGATGACTTCGGATGCCAGATTGGCGAGCTAGTGACCGTTGGACATTCCGCAATCCTTCATGCTTGCACTGTGAAAGACGAGGCGCTCATCGGTATGGGCGCGATCGTCCTCGACGGAGCAGTCATCGGCGAACGGGCCATCATAGGAGCCGGAGCGCTGGTCACAGGAGGAACTGTCATCCCTCCGGGCTCTTTAGTTCTCGGCTCTCCCGCCAAGGTCATACGGACTCTCTCTCAGGATGAACAATCCAAGGTTAAGAACTGGGCTTTGAAATACGTGACCCAGTCTAGAAAATTCATGGCCCGCGATGGCGCGCATGTTCCAACAGTTTGAGGTTGGACAAGAATTCCGAGAGGGCCAGACTATTGCTATGGCAAATTTAGTCAGAGTTGAAATCATCGCACTGATGCCCACCCAGGCCGGCTGCGCTGTCTTCCTTGGAGACGGATCGAAAGCCATCCTGTTCTATATCGATCCGTCAGTCGGGCTCTCAATTAATACCGTGATGAGTGGCCAAAAAATGCCCCGACCCCTCACTCACGATCTCTACATGCTGACCCTTCAGGCCTTTGGCGCGAAAGTTTCCCGGGTCATCATCAACAACGTCGACGGCGATGTTTTTTACGCCCGCTTGATCCTGGTCGCGGAAAATGAAATTATGGAACGCAAGATTATCGAGCTCGATGCCCGCCCTTCCGACTCTCTCGCCATTGCCGCACGAGCCGAGGCTCCAATCTACGTGGTCGGGAAGGTTTGGGATTCGCTGGAAGACAGAAGCCCGCTCCTTGACCAGATGCGCTCCGAAAAGGACAACGACAGCGGCATCGATTTCAGAGAGTAAATTTCCTGAAATCACTCCTTGCGATGCGGCTGTTAGGTCTTAATTTCGATAACTATGGCAAACACAGCCCTTCCTACCCTACCCGAATATCTCTCCCCCGAGATCCTGCTCAACCCGGAGAATCGCAAATTCCCTAAATTTGACCTCGTCCGCCTCCTGCATACGGTCTTCGAACCGACTCGAGGCTGCAAAGTCTGTATCCTAATCGATTTCGACGAACCGAAAGAACTCATCAAGGACTTCTCTTTCCTAAAACAACCCGGATTCGAAGTTCAGAAAAATGCCTACAAACATTTTTTTGAAACTCTCCATAACCACGCAATGGCGAAACTCGGTATGTCCGGCGGAGAAATGTTCGCATTCCGCTGCACCCGTGGTTCCAACCTCGACCTCGACGACGCCGTCTGGGATACCTCTGGAAAACTGCTCTCGCTCGATCAGGACATCTACCAAAACTACGACCTCATCCTCTGTATCTCAACGTTTTCGGCGACCGCTCCACTCACTGCCAAGGCCAAAGAGTTCGGATTCCGCGGTGCCACCCTGCACGGCCTAAACGACGTCATTCTAAACTCCGGCCTTGCTGTCGACTACCACGAAGTCTCCCGCGATGCCGAGAAACTCCGCCTGGCTCTCACCAATGCTGATTCAATCGAGATCGATTTCACCCTCGAAGATGGCCGCATCCTGACAGCAACCCTCGACCTCGACAAACAGGATGCACAAAAATCTCATGGCCTTTGTCTCGGCGAAAAGCCGGACATCGCCAACCTTCCCGCAGGCGAAGTCTACTTTGTCCCAACCGACGCCAACGGCCAGTTCCCGATGAAATACGAAGACGGAACCCTCGGTGTCCTAGACGTAAAAGACCGCAACATTTACCGCTCAACGCTCATCGAAGGGAACCAAGATACCATCGACGCCCACAATGCCCGCCTCGCGGACGATCCGCTGACTGGCACCCTCGGAGAACTAGGTTTCGGCACTCAGGTGCTTCCCGTTTCCTACGCCGACATCCAGGACGAAAAAGTTTTAGGCACCTGCCACCTTGCCACCGGGCGTGACGACCATCTCGGCGGCGACATCCTTCCGGACATGTTCAAGAAGCATGAAAACGCCACCCATGACGATATCCTCTTCGCTCCACACAAGACCCCGAACTTCAATATCAGCCAAGTTCGCATGAATCGCGATGACAAACAGGAAATCCTCATCGAGAATTTCCACCCGTCCAAATACCTGATGGACGCGCTTTCAAGTTAGTCCTTCGAACTTCATCCATCCCTAGCAAGCTTTCCCAATCCTGACTCCACGGTATTTTTCAACATGCGCGAAACCCTGATCGTTATCGGCCTCTTCGTATTGGCGATGGCGCTTAGATCGTCGCGGAAGAATCTTATCCGCAAACTGGGAGCCTTCGCGTTTCTCTTCGCAACCTTCGCCCTTTTTTACTATATAAGCGGAAACGTTTTTTTCGGGTTCGCAGGCGCGAGTCTGTGGTTCTTTCTTCCTTGGATCGAGCTGCTCACTCACGTCCGCAAATTACGCATGCCATTGAACAATCGCCTGCGCCACCGCGAACTCCCCAACCCTTCGTTCTTTCCCAACGCCATCGAAGCCGCCGCCGGAATGGAGGAGGCTGGGTTCGATCACGTCTCCGACTGCAGTTGGCAATGGTCCGGGATGAGCCAGCATTTCAGATTGTTCTGGCATCCCGAGGAAAGGGCTGTCGCATCGGTCTGCCTGTGCGAACAAAACGAAGTCGCCTTCGCGTTTATCTCAATCACAGCCACCGACTCTTCCGGGAAAACCTGGCGCACCACGAACTTTCCGTTCGCCCCGACTCTGAGTTGCTCGCCTAACCTCAAGTGGAATCACGTCCCGTGCGAGAAATCATGCTTCCATCAGATCCTCAAGGATCACCGTCATTTTCTTAGGAAAATGAAAGTTAAACAGGAAGACCTCCAGGTCCCGGATCCGGAATTCCTCGAAGACAATATAGAAAACGAAATGCGTCAACAGGTGGATCACAATCTCAAATCTGGGATCATCCAGCTCACGGGCGACGGCAATTTCCAATATTCGAAACGCGGCCTGCTTTTCCTCTGGTGTCAGTTCGTCAAGGACATGATCCGCCTTTGCTGATCAAGATCTTTAGTTACGAATGCCGTTTCGCTTTTTTGAAACACTCGAAATCATTCGAACCGCACCACGTCGCCTTCCAATGATCCCGTATTTCGGTGCTACCAGCAACGACAGGAAAAACAACGCCGCCTGCACCAAAACAATGCAACCGCCGGTCGAAGCGTCAGCGTGATAGCTGATGAAAATTCCTGTCACCGTAGCCACCACGGCCGATGCAACCGAAATCATCAGCATCCGGTCAAAACGATCCGTCCAGAGATGCGCCACGCAACCCGGTGTCACCAGCATTGCGACCACAAGGATGATCCCCACCGCTTGCAGCGAGACCACAATCGCCAGCGCGAGCAAACCCAGTAGCAGGTAGTTTAGGAACCGATCCGGAAGCGCCATCACCCTTGCCTGCCCGGGATCAAAACAAATCAAAAGCAGGTCCTTTCTCAGCAGCAGGGTCACCAACAAGACCACGCCTCCCAGCACGAATGTCTGCCAAACCTGTGACTTGGCTATCCCCAGAATATTTCCAACTAGGATATGATCAAGGTGCAGATCCGAAGGCGTCTTACTGAACAAGACAATCCCGAAGGCAAACATCCCCGTGAAAACCACTCCCATCGCAGTGTCTTCCTTAATCCGACTGTTACGTTTCAAAAAACCCGTACTCGTTGCACAGAAAAGCCCAGCGAGAAACGCACCAAGCGCCAGTGGTAACCCGACGATGTAAGCGAGAACGATGCCGGGTAGAACAGCATGCGAAACCGCATCTCCCATCAGCGACCATCCTTTCAGAATCAAGAAACAAGAAAGCACCGCGCACATCGCCCCAACAAGCGCCCCAACAAGCAGCGCGTCCTGCATGAACTCATAGCGAAAAGGCTCGAAAAACTCCGTCATACCACGCCCCCCTCACGCACTTTACCACCTCTCGCTACCGCCCGGCGCGATGCCAGTATCCCCTGTTTGGGTGCGAACACGAAGACCGCCAGAAATACCAGCGCTTGCAAAGAAACAATACACCCGCCAGTCGCTCCGTTCAGAAAATAACTCGCATACGCACCGCATAACGAAGTTGCGGCACCCAGCCCCGAGGAAAGCCAAAGCATTTTACCGAAACGGTCGGTCAACAAATAGGCTGTCGCACCCGGTGTCACCAGCATCGCCAAAACAAGGATAGCACCAACCGCCTGCAATGCCGCCACCGTTGTCGCCGCCAGCAAACCAAGCAACGTCAGATGCAACATCCCGGCCCGAAGCCCCAAGGTCCTCGCCTGATTCGGATCGAAGCAATAAAGCATCAGGTCCCTCCACTTGAATAGCAGCACGACCAGGGTCACCAAACTGATCAGCACGACCTGAGAAATATCCCATTGCACGATTTCGAGAATATTTTCCACCGGCGTCTCAGAAGGATTCCACATCGCTCCCCCATCCTCTCGGCCTGATTCGATCCCGAGAATATTCCCGTATAGAATCACTTTCAGATCCACTCCTGCCGGAAAAAGCGTGATCAACACCAGCCCCAGTGCGAAGAAGGCCGTGAATACGATACCTATCGTAGCATCTTCCCGTATCCTGCTCTGGGCGCGGATAAAAGCCATCGCCCCGGCCGCGAGAATCCCAGCAACGAAAGCACCCAGAGCAAATGGAAGCCCCAAAACATATGCGATGGCCACGCCCGGAACCACCGCATGTGAAAGCGCATCACCCATCAACGCCCACCCTTTAAGCGTCACAAAAGAAGACAGGAATCCACAAACACCACCGACCAACGCACTAACCCAGATCGCCCTCAGCATGTATTCATACTGGAACGGGATCAGAAGTTCCTGAAAAAATCCGCTCATTCGTCGTGCTCTTCGGATCGCTGCCTCAGCAACTCCTCGTGCTTCGCCCGATCCATGTATTCGAGGTGCCCATCCTTGCCGAAAATTAGCGGCCGTTCGTCATCGGAAAGCACCCGCACCTTCCTTCCATCGTGATCCTGAATCGTCGACTGCTCGAACTCGAACTCACGCAGCACACCCCCGAACGCCATCGTCAGATTCCGCTCCGTAAAAACCTCTGCCGTGGGCCCGTATGCGAGCACCTTACGATTGATCAGCACCACCTGATCACAGAACTCCGGCACACTCCCGAGATTGTGCGTCGATACAAAAATGATGCATCCTGATTTCCTGAGCTCGTGCAGCAACTCGATGATCGCGCGCTCCGTTTTCACATCCACTCCCGTGAAAGGCTCGTCCAACAGAATCACCCGCCCACCCTGCGCCAAAGCTCTCGCCAGGAACACCCGCTTTTTCTGCCCCCCGCTGAGCTCCCCGATCTGCCTGTCTCTATACTCCCACATCGTGACCCGCTTCAAACTCTCCTCAACCTTGAGTTTGTCGATCGCCCGCGGAATCCGCATGAAATTCATCGCCCCATAGCGCCCCATCATCACCACATCCCAGACACTCACAGGAAACTGCCAGTCCACGTCCTCGGACTGTGGAACGTAAGCAATCAGATGCCGCTTCAAAACCTCTTTCACCGGCAACCCGAAAATCCTCACCGTCCCCGATGTCGGATTCACAAAACCCATGATGCTCTTGAACAAGGTCGACTTCCCACTCCCGTTGACCCCCACCAACGCGCAGATCGTGCCAGCCCCGAGATGGAAGCTGGCATTACTCAGCGCCTGATGACCATTCGGATAAACCACAGATACACCCTCCACGTCCAAGCTGGGAATTTCGGCGTCATTCTGTTTCGTATCCATTATTGAGCTTCGAGAAATCCTTTTACGATCGTATCCGCATTCACCTCCAGAAGTTTCAGAAACGTGGGCGCCGGGCCATCCGCATCCGTGAGCGAATCAACATACAATACTCCTCCGTAACGCGCACCAGTCTCCTTCGCAACCTGCTTTATAGGTTTCGGGCTAACCGTGCTTTCTGAAAAAACCACCGGAATACGATTCGCTCTTACCCCGTCGATCACCTTCCTGACCTGCTGCGGCGTGCCCTGCGCGTCCGCATTAATCGGCCACAGGTAAAGCTGCTTCAATCCGTAGTTCTCGCAAAGATACGAAAACGCACCCTCAGAGGTGACCAACCACCTCGAACCCTCCGGGATCTCGGCGAGCTTTTCCCGCACCGGCGCGTCGACCGCCTTGATCTTCTCGATGTAGGCTGCCGCGTTTCGATTGAAAGTCTCCTCGTTCGCCGGATCCATCTCCACCAGCGCCTTGCGAATGTTCTCCACATAAATGACCGCATTCGAAGGTGACATCCACGCATGAGGATTCGGCTTACCCGTATATGGCCCTTCCGTAATCCCCAGCGGATCGATCCCCTCCGTCAATACCACTCCGGGGACATCGCTGACATTTTCGAAAAATTTCTCAAACCAAAGCTCCAGATTCATCCCGTTCCACAGCACCAGATCCGCATTCTGCGCTTTCACAATATCCTTCGGAGTCGGATCATAACCGTGGATCTCTGCTCCGGGTCTTGTGATCGATTCCACAATCGCCGCATCTCCCGCTACCTCGCGCGCCATATCCGCGATAATCGTGAAACTCGTAACAACCCGCTTTTTCCCGGAATCATTAGTCTTCTTTCCTCCTCCACAACCCATCAATGTAAGCGCTCCCAGAACGGCTCCCAGAACGGTTCCACATCCGATTACGAAATCTCTTCTCTTCTCTCTTCGTGTTCTCATCTTTTCAAATCCTAGTTAGATTACGTGTAGTTTATTAGTCTAGGCTAATTCTAAATCAAAATTTTACGCTCACACCCGCAAATGGCGTGATGTCTTCGGAATCGTCCGTCAACCCGACCCGCACCCCGGCATCGAACTGTAGCAGATCTTCCGGTGTCCACGTCAGTCCCGTATTGAAATACGCCTCGGTCGTCGCCTCTCCTCCCTCGCCGGCTATCCCCACGATCTCGACGAAGAATCCTGTCGTCTCAGTGATCCCGCGCCCTGCGGCCGCAGAGGCGAGAAACGAAAAATGATGCCCGCTCCCAATCTCATCGGCAACCAGATCCACTTCGACCTGAAAGCCGTATCCCCAACCACCACTTCCCTCCATCGCAAACGGCACGATGATCCCCCCTTCGACCTCACCGCTTGAGACTCCCCCATTGCCCGTGGGCACCTGCACGAATGGCATGATCGCCAGCACGGTATCTCCCTCGTCGTTACCCCAGAGATTGTGCTTCAATCGCAACTGCATATCTCCAAATCCTTCCGGACCATCCGCCGTATGTCCGAAAACTGGCAGCACGAACTGAATATCCGTATCGGTCCCGACCCCGTATTTGAGATTCGCTTCAAGGAACCCATACGACTCACCGCTACCGTCGAAGGTCGCCGACGCCATCTCCAATTCGACCTGAAAATACCCCCTGTCGACCGTGTAAGGACTTTCCGTCGCATCCGGTCGATCCGTGCTAAGTGGCCTCAAGCCCTCAACCTCGCCAAACCCGAACTGCATTCCCGCTGACGAAACCGCCAGCACCATCATTCCTTTTCTCAGAAACTTCATAAGCAGAGAATACACATCGACTAATATTCTTAGGCAAGACTAATTTTGAAATCTAAGAAAGTTCATCACCTGAAATATCGACCCTTCGTCAACCGTCGGCTATTCATCCATTCCAATCCCAACGACCGATGCAATTCAGACACCTACTAACCTTTCTCTTCCTCCTACCGCTCTGCACGAACGCCGGGCAACCACCCAATGTGATCCTAATCTTCGTAGACGACCTCGGCTACAACGACCTCTCCTGTTACGGATCGAAAAAAATCGCCACCCCCAACCTCGACCGCCTCGCCACTGAGGGCCGTCGCTTCACCAACTTCCTTGTCGCATCCTCCGTCTGCACCCCCTCCCGCGCGGCACTGCTGACTGGAAGTTATCCAAAACGGGTCGACCTCGAAAAGCACGTCCTCTTCCCCCAAAGTAAAAAGGGAATCAACCCGGACGAATACACCCTCGCCGACCACTTCAAATCCGCCGGATACGCCACCGCGGCGATCGGCAAATGGCACCTCGGCCACTACCCCGAGACCCTGCCGCGCGCGCTGGGTTTCGATTCCTACTACGGAATCCCCTACTCCAACGACATGAACCACCCGGACAACAAAGCAAAAACAAAAGCTCCGAGTGACGAAATTTGGACGAATCAAGACAAGTTCGTGACGCTCTGGCACACCCCGCTCGTTGAAAATGAAACCATCATCGAGATGCCTGTCAACCAGCGGACCATCACCCGCCGCTACACCGATCGCGCCATCAATTTCATCGAAGCCAATAAGGACAGTCCTTTCTTCCTCTACCTCCCCCACAGCATGCCACACATCCCCCTGTTCGTTCCGGAAGACGCATCCCATCCAGATCCCGCCAACGCATACACCTGCACGATCGAGCACATCGATGCAGAAATCGGCCGCATCATGGAAAAAATCAAAACCGCAGGACTCCATAAAAATACCCTGATTATCTTCACCAGCGACAACGGCCCATGGCTCCAGTTCAAGAATCACGGAGGAAATGCCGATCCCCTACGCGCCGGAAAAGGAACTCCATTCGAAGGCGGCCACCGTGTCCCGTGTATTATTTGGGGACCGGAACGCATACCGGCGGGCACCGTCTCGGATGAACTCGTAACCACCATGGATCTACTGCCTTCCCTCGCCTCCATGATAGCAAAACCCCTGCCGGAAAATGGAAACCCCATAGACGGCCTCGACCTGTCCGCGACCATCACCGGAAACGAACCGTCCGCGCGCGATGAATTCATCTACTACACCGCCAGAGGACAGCTCACGGGCATTCGAAAGGGCGACTGGAAACTTCTCTCTTCTCCAGGGGAGAAAAAAGAAACCCTGCTCTTCAATCTCTCCGATGATCTCTCGGAATCCAAAAATCTGGCCGCAAAATTCCCCCAACAAGTCAAAAAATTGGTGAAAAGAATGCATACTCTCGACCAAAAAATCGAAAAACAACGGCGACCCGCTTGGAACACCCAAAAAGAACATCCCTGGCCTGCGGAAATCGACTGAACGGAAAAAGCAACAGCGGACCTTCCCACAGATTAAGAATCTCTTGGAATAACCCAACCGTCGGCCACCTGTTCCTCAATAATAACCTGCTTCTCCGAGGAATCTCCCTTCGGAAACCTGATCTTCAAAGTCACCGCCACCGTGGCTCCCGGTTCGTTAGGTCGCAGCTGCTGATCCAATAACGAATTTCTCGGGGCATACCCGAAAAGAAGATGTTCCCCATCTGGCGACACCAGCCGATACGCTCTCCAGGCCTTCTCATCTTTGAAATCAAAATTGTAGTAATCCACCCATTTCAACATCACTCGCACCAGAACCGGCCTTGTCGGCCGAGTTTCAATCAATACTTCCCACGGAACTTCCGACCAACCAACCCAGCTTTCCCAATCGATCTTCAACCCCTCCTCTCCATCAAAAAACGCAAGCTGCCTCTGCTCGAAGTTAGGAGTCAAGACGCTGACCGCCGCGAAATCATCCTTGTAACTCGGCCTCCCGCTTGAATTGAACTGGTTCATCCCCACAGCCTTGATCCGACCGTTCGGATAAAATGAACGAACGGCGCCTTCAACACCTTCCCGGTTCCTTACCAGGGGCAAAATCTCTTTGATCGAAGTAGCGTTCAGAAATTTTTCCGCCAAGAGTTGGGCTTCCTCAAGGAATTCGTTCTCACTAAGCTTCATGACCTTTGGCAATTCAACCACGCCATCAAGCTCCTCCTCAGGCAGCAAAAGCGCGCTACTGGGTGAATCATAGACTTCACCAAGAGCAGGCAAACCAGTGATATTGTCGTCAACTTCCTCCCGGCTGAGAGTTTCCCAATAGAGCAACCCCAACCCTGCCGCCGCAATCAGAACAGATCCGCCTACCAGCAACTTCAGTTTCCGGGACCGAATGCCAGAGCGGTTCGACTTCCACTTCCCTGCACTCGCGTCCCAATCAGGCACCTCGGCTTCCTTTTTCTGCCTCTTCTGCTTGCTCCTAATACGCTTCTCACCACGCGGATCGATTTCATCATCGGAGAAATTAATCTTCTGGAGAGGGGCCATCAATGAAGAAACCGCATCCCCTTCCTTGGGAATCCGCAGCATCCTCCGGCACGAGGGGCAAATAATTCCAATTCCATCATGGTCACTTGGCACACGGAAAACAAAACGGCAGTCCGGACACACGAATGCTCCCCAGCGCCTGGCTTTATCGGAGGTCGTTTCAGTATCAGACACAAATGACAAAATGTTCACATCATCGTACCAAAGCAAGCCCAGGCTAAAATTGTTCACTGAAAATCCGACCGGACCGCCTCCTCAACCTCCCACCTCCTGGCAGGTTCAGGCTAGCCGCATTCCCGATATCTAGCAGCCCGGCACAGCGATCCAGTAGGTTTCGGTCGATTTTCGAGATCCCAATCCCCCGCAGATATTCCGCGAAAACCCCCCTTTTTAGAACATCCGGGAGCTTCCTCATCGCAGCAGTATGCAGCCTTCCTTGCGGGTCGATTACATCGGCCCCGGCCACCGCCCAGTCGAGCAAACCGCGCCATTCCTCATCAGTCTCCGCAGCCCGCACCAGATTCGGAATCACATCCCGCTTTGAAATTTCGGCCAGCAGCGGCAGCGCCTCATTCCTCAGACAGTTTCTGACCACATCGCTCACTGCATTACTAGCATCCTCTCGCCATCTCAAGCCCCTCTCTTCCATCCAATCCGCCAACTCCGATTTCCTAGTCCCTAAAAACGGACGGACCACCCTCATCGCCTTACCATCCATTGCCAGTTGCGTAGTTTCACGCATCCCCCGGCACCCCAAGGATCCACGCATCAGATTCCACAATACCGTCTCCGCCTGATCATCCGCATGATGGGCGAGAAGAATCCTGCTGCAACGATGCTCCCGCCCACAACTTCCGAAAAACTGATGCCTCGCCTTCCTTCCAGCCGTCTCCAGCGACTCACCCGTCTCCTCAATCCTCTTCAACAGATCGATTTTCCCCGCCTCGACCTCGAACCCCAGCACCTCCCCGGCCCTTTTCACAAACCTCGCATCCCCCCCAGAATCCCGGCCCCTCAGGCCGTGGTTCAAATGACAAACAATCACCTTCCTGAAACCGCTCTCGCACAACAGATGCAACAACGCCATCGAATCCAACCCGCCGGAAACCCCGACCAGCACCTTCGTCTCCTTTGAAGCCTTCGATGCCTCCTCGATCCACGGAACCTTCACTACGGTTTCTGCATTTGGTTTTCGAACTCCATTCGCTCTCCGGTCAACGGATGGTCGAAACAAAGTCTCCATGCCTCCAGTTCCATCAGCGGATCACCCACATCCAGCGTTTGCTTATCACCCATCTTCCGCCCCGCTAAATAACAGGGATCACCGACCACCGGAAAACCCAACTCCCACAAATGCACCCGAATCTGATTAGTCCTGCCACTTCCCAGCTTCGCCTCAAGCCGCGCACTCCCATCCGCACATCTTTCCTTTACGAAAAATTCGGTCCTCGCTGCCAGCCCGTCCTCATCATCAACAGTCCTACCGCCCGGCCCCTCAACCTCCTTGGAAATCGCCAACTCACAAACCTTCTCATCCCACTCCGGCCACCCCTGGACTCTCACCCGATAAATTTTTTCCACAGTTCCTTCGATAAATTGCCGCTGCAGCAACCTACAAAAATGCCGTGTCCTCGCGAATAAAACCAAGCCCCGCGTATTCGCATCCAGCCGATGCCCCGGCCTCAGGCATTTCGGCTCGTAAACCTGATTTAGCAAATACTGCAGCGTATTCCGATGAAACCTCCCGCTCGCATGCATCGGCAGCGGTGCCGGTTTTTCAATCACCACCACCGCCTCGTCATCCCAAAGAATCCGAATACCTCTCGCGACCTCGGGCTCTACTTCAGGAGGAAAAACCTGTAAAATCCTCTCCCCCGCCCTGACCACATGCCCCCCCTCCCTCACCTTCCCACCATAGCTCACGAACCGACCCTCCCCGCATCTTCCCTCCCATTCCTCGCGCGACACCTGCGGAAACTGATCCACCAGTAGATCCAACAAAATCCACCTGTCGTATCTCGCCGCAACGTTCACCGGCCTGCGGTTCTCACGCGCAACTGAACCCGGCAACTCCCTGCAAACCTCATCCAGCTTCGCCTGCGCAACCGCAATCCGCCCGGCCATCTTCTCCGGCTCCGGCTTGAAACAATGCGGACAAGTGAAACTCTCCACATACCGCACATCCTCCTGATCCTGCGCGTCCAGCGGTGCCTGACATGCGTAGCACACCGCAGTGTCCGTCTCCTGCAGCCCCGGATCCACCCCGACCCTCTGGTCAAAAACAAAGCACTCCCCATCGTAATGCTCACCCCCGCACTCCTCAAAATATTTTAGAATCCCACCGTCGAGCTGATAGATATTTTTGAAACCCTCCATCTCCATGAACGGCCCGGCCTTCTCGCAGCGGATTCCGCCGGTGCAGAACATCACCACAGTCTCATCCTTCATCTCCTCCGGCATTTCACGGACTGCCTTCGGAAACTCCCGGAACGAGCGAATCTCCGGAATCACCGCACCTTTAAAAGTCCCGAGCTTCACCTCGTAATCATTCCGGGTATCCAGCAAAGTGATCTTCCTTCCCTCATCAAGCCACTTCTTCAACTCCTTGGCCGTGAGCTTCGGCGAGGTCTTCCGCCCCGGCTCCACCCCCTCCACGCCAAAGGAAATGATCTCCTTTTTAATTCTCACCAGCATCCGCCGGAAAGGCTGATCCTCACTCTCACTAATCTTCCCCTCGAAATCCTCCAAACCCGGAATCGCCCTCAACCGCTCCATCAGCTTGGAAATCCCCTCCGCAGCCCCCGCGATGAAAAGGTTCACACCCTCCACACTCAACAGGATCGTTCCCTTCAGACCAGCATCTTTACACAGACCAAGCAACTCCTCCCTGAGTTCCTTCAGCCCTGCCAACTTCACAAATCGATAAGCCGCCAAATTCGTAACCATAATCATTCCCCCCCGCAAAATGCCAACCACGGCACCAGTTTGCAACCGCCCAGCCAAAAAAAACAACCCCAGCCACCCTTCCAACCTTCTTCCATAAGAGTTGAAAGTTGAGAGTTGAAAGTTGAGAATGAACCATGCTCCTCCAAGACCTCATCCGCATCCCCTCGGTCAACCCCGACAACACCGCACCAGATCAGGCAGGCGTCACCGGCGAAAAACTGATGGCCGACTTCCTCAAGAACTACCTCGAAGACCTCGGTGCGGAAGTCACCCTTGAGGAAATCCAAGCCAACCGCCCCAATCTCATCGCCCGCTTCGCACCACTCGACGGTCGCCCCCGCATCCTCCTCGGCCCCCACCTCGATACAGTCGGCGTCGAGAACATGACCATCGACCCGTTCTCCGCAGAAATCCGCGACGGAAAAATCTGGGGCCGTGGCTCAAGCGACACCAAAGGCCCCATGGCCGCCATGCTCACCGGGCTCAAGGAAAACAAAAACATCCTCCACGACCTCCCCGTCGCCGTCGACTTCGTCGCATTCATGGGTGAAGAAGCATCCCAACACGGATCAAAACACTTCGCCCAACACCACGCCGCCGAATACCGCTTCGCCATCGTCGGAGAACCCACCTCGATGCATGTCGTCCACACCACCAAAGGCTCCCTCTGGGCAACCCTTTCAGCCGCCGGAGTCGCCGCCCATTCTTCCCAGCCCCACCTCGGCGAAAACGCCATCCTAAAACTCGCCAAATCCCTGATCCTTCTCCAAGAAACTCTCCACCCAACACTCGCCGCCTACACCCATTCCATCCTCGGCCCGTCAACTATCAACATCGGCACCATCTCCGGCGGCACCCGACCCAACATCGTCCCGGACCAAGCATGTGCCGAAATCGATATCCGCCAAACACCCGAACTCCACAGCTCCGGCGGTGCCCTCCAGCTCCTCCGCGAAACCATCGCACAACTCCGCCTCCCCCTCGCCATCGATTACGCCCATGAAAATCCACCCATGGAAACCGATATCGAAAACCCTTTCATCCAGCGGCTTCTCGCCACCGATCCCCACACCAAACTCACCGGCGCCCCATGGTTCTCGGATGCCGCCCACCTCTCCGCAGCAGGCCTTCCCTCCATTTGCATCGGCCCCGGCTCAATCGCCCAAGCCCATACCAAAGACGAATTCATCGACCTCGAGAAATTCCGCGAAGGCGAAGTCTTCTTCACCAACTTCATCCGATCCCTAGCCGATTGGAGCGAATGAACCATAACACAGCGCATTCTCAACGAAGCGATCTACCGCCGCACCATCAATGGCAAAAGCTCCAAACACACGGCCATCAACCTAGGGAAGAAATATCAGGGCCCAGGATCTTTTTAACCACGAATAAACACGAATAAACAAGAATTTTGAGCCTTTGCTATGCCCTCTGTGTGCATTCGCGGCTTCTTCTACCTAACTTAATCGCCCTGCATCCAGACAAGATCTCCAGCGTAGTAAATGTCATTCCCGGTAAATAGGACTTCGGCTTCCTTCAGCGATTGAGCGGGGGCAAACGTCAATCACGGTTTGGGTTGTAGCAGGGGCGGATCATCGAAACTGGACGCTTGGCAGAGCCTGCATGACGCGGCCTTTTCGCATTCTGATCTTCGTTGTTAGGGTGTCAATCAACGGACAATCCTGGGAACATTTCTTGGATCCTTGTCCTCATCGTCTCAGTATCGCCAAGACCACTCAACGAGACATGGCAAGCACTGTCTCCTCGAACATGCGCTGTGCATTCGATATCGCCACCCCCGAATTCAGTATTAAGACGTCTGATCTGTCCTCCATTATGCCCGCAGAAGCTCGGAACGTCTGCTTCAGAAATCGCGTCCTAAGAGCCAGCGGAAGTGGCTCTGCTGGTCGGGTCATCTGGGAATTCAGCGCTACGTCTTGCTGCTTCCGTAGTGCATCACCAAATTGATCCCTTGGGACCGTCGTCACCATTGTATATCCTAGAAAAGACCATGCCAACATTCCTATGAAAGCGATGATACCAGCAATGATGATCGGCCGCGCCTTCATTTTTACGGATAAGAGAGAATAGATTCGCTGACTTTCGGATTAATTAGTTTTTTGCATTGAAGGGAAACACTTCTGTGATGGTTTCATCAATCTTGATCCGTGAAAATCCGTGAAATCCGTGGTTAAAATTTTTCCAACTCCCTAGCTCGATCGCCGTGCATCGAAGATTAATCTGACGAACCGCCATCAGAACCGCCTGAATTAGAGTCGCCGTCAGCAGCATCGCCCGAATAGCCCCCAAAAGAGCTTCCAGAACCATTCGAAAGCCCTCCCAACACCGTGTCGTCTGGATCATCGAAACGATTCCACATACTTTCGTATCCTACCGACGAACCACCCCCGAACATAGAAGCCGCCAAAAAGAGTCTTAATTCCTTCGCCGTCCGCGATGACCCGATTCGAGATAAAAAGCCTTGGCATGCCGGTTCTTCCGCAAACATTCCATATGCCCATTCTCGCTCCTTGTCGCTTACTCCAATCGAAACGGCAATCTCATCAATCTCGGCTGCCGAGTATAATACCTTCTTCCCAAAGCGATCCTTGATCTGAAAAGAGAATGCCTTGGCAAACTTTCGAAGCTGCTTTCGACGGTAACTGACAATGATTTTCTTCATATTCTTACCCAAGCCTGTAATGTAAAAGCGCGCCGGTGTAAAGGGGTGTAATTTTCATCGGTGGACTAAAGCGTAGGATACTGCCGCGCTGGCGAGTGCATGCCGGTATGCATCAAGCTGTCCGTTTCTGCCGCCCTCAAAATTCGACTTCAGGACGTGGCTCCGAGTAAACGCGATGCCTCCCGCCGGATAAACGCACAGCAGTAGAGCGAAGGCACCAAATCTTCGTAATAGTTTTCGTCTTATTTCTAAATCAAACGTCAAAAGTCTAATACCGGCTACCGACGGCGTGACTTCGACTGCGGGTTAAAGGTTTTAGCTACAGAAATCATTTCGACTCGGAACGAGTAGCCGGCTTTTCATCAACGTCTTGTTCTGCCTCTGAGTGGTTTGATGCGATCAGCTCGAGAAATTCCGCGGATGTAACCTCGTTGGCTACAGACGGCTTCCAATTCTTGGCCGCAGTGAGCTCGATATACCAAGACACGGTTCGCGTCATCCCATCGTCCGAGTAAACCATGATCGACCCTCGCCCATTCGAGGCTGACTTGGAACTGAACCACACAGCGATCGTATCAGGGCAATGATGATCATAATACCGTCCGAGATTCTCCTCGCTCGGAATACGTTTGTGCAGAGGGTCTAAATCGGGATCTGGAGTGTATTCGGAATCACGCCTCGTCCATAAAGACTCCGAATCAATTCGTGATGGAACGAACGGAGGAATCCGTAATCTACCGCCACCCACTCCCATGGGCGTCGAACGCGGGGTTAATGTTGGTGTTACGAAAGATCATCGAGACAGAATGATTGATAGGGGTTACTATAACGAGGCCGGTTATGACTCTTAATAATGATTAGGCCGGAAAGCACGCCGAGTACCCCAAAAATTATCGTGAATGTAAAATTCTCCAGTTGATTTTCAACTGTTTCGATAAATGCCGCTTTTAGATGTGGGTTATGATCTCCCATTTCTTTTTGTCCCTTAGTTACTTGATCGCCGGCCATGTATAGCTGCAAATAAAATTCAGCTTTATTCAGAGCAGCCTTGCGGCGACCTTCGGGAGTTACGATCAAGTCCGTTGTCGAATCCAACGAAGCCTACTACTGTCTTATTTGCAATCTAATCTGCAGTTTTTGCGCTGCAAATTATGCACAACGCGAAAAACATGATTGGTATGGTCTTCATATTTTCTGCCGTCAAAGCAATGGCGCGCCGGTAAAACGTCTCAATTTAATCAGACGGCATCCTATGCGTTGTCTGCTCCCGCTTGTTCTATCTCTTCGTTTATTAGGTTTCGATCCAATGAGTGAGTTTGACTTTCACGTCAAATCGTTAGCAGAGAAAATACAGGGGCTGTCGGTGCTTTTGAATTCGTCTTCGTTTCTTTACAGAACGTTCGATTTAATGGCGCGCCGGAGTAAAGTTAAAAATAATCAAACAGCGTCATCGACGTCGCCCTCCCACGTCTTATTGGGCTTCTCCCAATTTCTATTCCGCCATCCATTGGTATGAAGCTCTAGGAGCACCAAAGAGGTCCACGAGATCTTCTCTACTTAGAGGGAAGGCGTGCCAATCAGAATCTTCTGTCTTAATTTCTACAAGAGGAGACCCTCCATAGACTGCGGCCCCCAAGATCTCTCCATCTCTGACGATGAGTTCAATCGACACCGACTTCGCTCTCAGGAGAGTAGCTCTCCAAGATCTAGGACCCCACAAATCATTGCCGCTCCGCGGTCCACGACCCGGGTGTGAGCCGACGACTGAGGTCCTAGACGCGTCGAACTTTTCAGATTCTTCGTAAAGTTTGGACAATCTACCTTCTACCTTCTCATTTATCTGGATCTCACCGAGCTCGGGCGTTCGGAGCGTGATTGTTGGCGTTCCAGAGTAAGGTCGTGCAGGTAAGCCCAAAAGTAATTGTTGAAAACGTTCGCTTCTACTTCGTACTGCTGAAACGGTATCGGGCTCGTCAAAAACGAGTTCTTCGGAATTGTTGCACCCGGTCAAGATGGCTGCCATCATTAGGACTACTAAATATTTTTTCATTTTCTTGCCCAACGTCATAGAACAGACGGGCCGATGGGAAGCCCGACTCGATCAGACACCTTCCTCGGCGTCACCTGCTCCTTTACTGTCATGCTTCTTTTTCGGTGAGGTATGCTATTATCCCAGGTGACGAACCCATAAGCTGAGCCTCCTCCAATGCTGTCGCATACTGGTCAATTCTAGTGCGAATTGAAAGGTCGGCACCTTCGTCAACCAAGATAATTAAATCTTCAATGTCATTGCGGACGGCAGCGTAATGAACTGGAGTATAATCGTTTGTTCCTCTCGCATTAATATCAGCCCCTGCTGCGATTAGGATTCTAATTATCTCGGTGTGATCAGGCTTGTCGGGGCCGATAGCCGAATGAAGACACGTAAAGCCCTCATCGTCATCGAAAACTACTGTCGCACCTTCAGAAATCATCCAAGAGACAATTTCCTTCGTCCCACAGTCGATTGCGTTGGTTATCCAGTGGAGATTGATGAAGTCATCCTTGCCAGTTGGAATATCGTCGATCAACTCGGCTGCCTATTTGAGCGCTGCCAAATTGCCCAGCATAAGCGGCTCCATAATGTCGTCGTAATCACTCATTATTTTCAGAACGTCATCGGACAGACGCGCCGGTGTCGAGCTCCGAACTTAATCAGACTGCTTCCTCGGAGTCGCCTGCATCTTGTTGAACTAAGCCGCTGCGCGGCAGTATTTTAGATCCATCGGGCGATGGCGTGGGGTGAGATCAGGAATTGGAGTGTTGCCGGGTTGGCTGTCATGCTTGCGGGGCTATG
>Ga0209491_10002021_pt1 | contig 37397 bp, 37 predicted proteins | sample BON02_FD_187213 | JGI IMG/M metagenome (GOLD analysis project Ga0209491, IMG submission 187213) | Freshwater microbial communities from Lake Bonney liftoff mats and glacier meltwater in Antarctica - BON-02 (SPAdes) (version 2) | ecosystem: Environmental > Aquatic > Freshwater > Ice > Glacier... | reverse complement strand
CCTTGATGACGGCCACCGTCAGGACCGGGTCGGCATGGGAGGGCAGCTCGTTCTGCTTGGCCAGCTGGTCGTAGAGCCAGGATTCGGCCCCCGTCACTTCTTCGCGGACCTTATTGCGCTCCTCGTCCGTGATGTGGCTGTACTTCTCCTCCGTCGACTTGACCAGCGTCTTGTACTCCTCCAACTGCCGGCAGAACTCGGCGCGGGCCGGCTCGCGCTTGCTGGCCTCGTCCAAACGCTGCTGGATCGGGTCGCCCACCGAGCGGAGCGTGGCCAGCTTGCCCGCATACACGGACTTGGTGGAGTCAAACCCTTCATCGCCGTACAACCACGCCTCCACATCCTCCAACTGCGTGTTGAACGCCGCAGCCGCCGATTCGGAAATATAAGGCTTGAGCTTATCGCCCAACTTGGCCTTCAAATCGTAAATATACGACTCCAAAGCATTACGCGTATCCGCCGTCTCCCGAATAATCCGATCCTGCTGCTCCATCTGCGCCTCCACCTCCACAAATGCATCCTTCTCCGCCTTGCTCAAGCCCGGGGCCACCGTCACCACCGGCAACGAGTGCGTCTTATACTTCTTCTTGGTCGCCCCAGCAGCAGGCGTGGCCGGCTCAGTCTCCGCAGGCTTATCCTCCTCCTTCTTCTCCTCCTCCGGGGCCGCCGCCCCCTCCGCCGCCGCCCCCTCCGCCGCCGCCCCCTCCCCCGCCGCCTCGGCTGCCTTGTCGCCCTCGGCTTCGGCCTTGCCGGTCTCGGTGGTGGTGGTAGCTGCAGGAGCAGCTGTCACCTCCTCCATGAGCTGAGCCTGATTCATGACCAGCACGCCGTGCAGGTTATAGACGAGGGTGAGGCGGACCTTGGACTTGTCCCCCAGGCCTTGGTGCTCCTTGGGGATGGCCACCTGGAAGGAGGCGATGTCCGTATTGGTCCCGGGGGGGAGCAAGGGCAGGGCCGAATCGTCATACGCAGCCGTGACGGTGAAGTCAGCGTCCTTGCGGAAGGTAACCCGACGCTGGTTCGGCACCTTGTCGTTGCGCTTGAAGAGCAACACCGAGCTATCTCCCGCCTTGACTGCCGCCTCCTCTCCTTCTGCGCCGGCTGCGGATTCGTCCTCCTCCATGGGGGCAGCAGCCGAGGGGGACTCCTCCCAGCTCAACTTGATCGGATACGGGCAGGCCTCCAAGACCTCAAAAGGCTTGACCTGGAAGCGAGAAGAGAGGATAGCCGCCTGCAGCGCACAGCCACGCGAAACAGCCTCGTCGGCATTCAGGGTGGTGCTCAGGCCGTAGTTGAGCTTGGTCTTGTCCAGACGGAGTAAACCAGCAATGTGCAACTTGACCGAGTTCACACGCGTCCCCCCACCGACCACCTCCACATTCGCCAGCTGCTCAGACGTGACCCCCGCCTCGGCCAAAGCCTGTGTGATGGGCGCTTCCAAGCGAGCCAGCAGAGGCTGCACGCGCCTCTCAAACTCCTCCAGGGACAAAGCCGTATTCAGATCCGTGTCCTCCATCACGCATTCCACCGAGATAGACGCCTCCGAAACCCCCGCGGGCGACAGAGTCTTCTTCGCCTTCTCCGCCGCCGCTTGAAGCTTCAACAGCGCCTTGGCATTCCCCCTAGGGTCACCCAACTTGTACTTAGTCTGGAACTGCTCAGCCATGAAATCGACAATTTGCTTATCAAAATCCCGCCCGCCCAAGCTTCGGTCATACACAGCCGACTTCACAATTAACTTTCCCTGGATGAAAGCAACCACCGACGCACAGAAGTTGGAGTGCCCCAGGTCAAGGAAGAGGACGTGCTGCGGCTCGGTTTCGTGGAAGAGGCTGCGGACGGACTTGTAGATGCCGTAGGAGAGGGCGACAGCAGTAGATTCATGCATGAGCCGCAACACGTTCAAGCCCGAAATCTCCGCAGCATCCAAAACAGCACGGCGCTGGGAGTCGGTAAACCAACCAGGGATAGCCACGACGGCCTCGGCGATGGGCACGCCGTTGTTGTTGTTCTTGACGATCTCGCTCACCTTCCCGAAGAGCATCGCCACCACCTGCTCGGGGGACAGCACCGTGGGCTCCCCGCCATATGTCACCTCGTACCCCACCCCGCCCGACGGAAGCTTCACCACCTTAAAAGGCAAGGACTGTATCTCCTGCTGGACATCCGGCTCGTCGTATCGCTTCCCGATCAGGCGCTTGGTGGCATAAATCGTGTTTTTGTAGTTGGACCGCGCCAGGGTCACGGCCTGCTCGCCCACATAGCGTTGCTTGTCCGCGATCGAGACAAGGTTGGGGTTTTGCCGGTTGGAATTTTCGTTCAAGATCACGTCGACGCCGCCGCGTTGGGCCTGCGCAATGACAATGTTCAGGTTCCCCAGGTCGATACCCACCACCGCCATGGTTGCTGACTGTGTGCGTATGGGGGGAGGGAGGGAAAGGAGGGATGAGTGTCAGAGGCAAATTTGAGGAGACTAAATAGAAGTTTTGAAGGGCTAAGCTTTCTTTACTATTCATGGCCTCGGAGGAGGATGAGGGCACAACAATCACAAACGCGACGAAAATGGAACATCGGAAAAGGAATGTCGCATCTACTAACTGAACGACTGGAGCCCGGGTCTCAAAAGGTGGAACGGAGCTGGATGCGCAACTCAGCAACGGCGGCACACATCCCAAGCCTTCCCAGTGGCAGGCGCAAAAGCGCAGCGACCGACACAAACAAAGTGCTCAAGGCATTGGGCTGGCGTGAGGGGCCACGGCAAGGAATGGGGCCGGCCGCTGACGAGAGCCACGCACGCCACACACGCGAGCTTTCCACACGCTTCTGCTGTACATTCGCTCCGTCTCACATCCATTCGCATGTGCCCGCACACCATAACCCTGAAAACACGCATTAAAAAAACAAGGAACAAACGCACTCGCATGCCACCGAAGATCCTCACCTTTCTGTGTTGGGTGGTGACGAAGAAGGCCTTCCGAGAAGAAAGCTCGGGCGCTCCTGTGGGTGTGAAAAGGGTGGAGGCAGAGCGCTGAATAAGTAAAGGGCCTAGCTCAATGTAGTTGCACTGAAGGTGTGCTAGACCGAGTGCAAAAGAGTTGTGTGCCCGTGTCTTTCGAGGCCTTCGTTCTTCGGTAGAATTTCTCGAAAGCTGTGGCTGCTGAGAGCTGGCTCCATCGCAAAAGCGACAACGGTCCAACCGACGCCGCGCCTCGGCCAGCCTGAAAGTGGGGGAGAGACCTGTGTGGTGGTGGCCTTGTAAAGAGTTTGCACTTGCGCTAGCTTGGCATGAAGCTTGTGGCTTTTGTTGCGTGGGTGGAGGAGGAGAGAGCAGGCGCAACGGCGCAGCGCAGACGACGGGGGACGCGTCATCGTTTTCTGTGAACGGATGGGCCGAGGCTCATCCCCGCTGGGATACGGCTCTTGCAGGCGCAGGCGGCACAAAAATGAAATGTGTACTTAGCTGAAGGAAGGAACAAAAGAAAGCATCGCCTGCTATGTGGTCAAGGAAAAGCGCGAATGGTGGACCTCTTTTTCTTCCATCCGCGAGGAGGGGGGAGGTTATCCCTTGTGGCCTCCGCTTTTGAAAAAGCAACTGGCAAAGACATTGTATATGCATGCATGTGAGTGGTGATTTCTATACATCTTCCACCTTTTTTGTAGAACAAACATTTCTGTCTCTTGCCGCGTGGTGTTTACTCCCAGTGCGCCCTCCTGCCACCCTTCTTCTTCTTCAGCATTTCCCTCATTTCCACACAAGCATCACCCCTCACTCTATAGTCGGCAACCTATTATTCATTGGAAATAGAAAGCAAATACACGAATAACATAATTTAATTATTACTCAATTTATAAATGCCTTCTTAAATGCCTTCTTTCCTTCGTGGTCCATCAAGGCCTTGGCACACATACAATTTCCAAACACGTAAAACACACACACACACACACCTACTTACCTACCTTTCATCACTATTCACGCTCATCATCATCAAACCTATCACAGCCATTGCATCTCCCAACCCACCTCCTCTCACTCAATGTTTCACCACCTCCCCCTTCCCACTCACCACAAAATCCCCCTCCGCCTCCCCCAAGTCAATCACCACCCCCTCCTCCTTCGCGACATAAAACCCCCTAATCCTCTCCTCCTCCACCGCCTCCTCCCCCGTCGCCACCAACTTCCACCCCCCATTCCTGATCACCGCATCCCTCACCACAACCCTCGCCTTCGGTCCCGCCTTCACCACCAAAGTCCCGTCCAAATCAAGAGACTCGACACGAATCCCCTCCCCATCCAGCACCAGTGTGCTTCGCCCCGACACCCTCAACTTCCCCCCCAATTTCTCCCTTAATTCCTTCGTCGTCACCGCCAACGCAGGCGTCAACACAACCCTCGGGCCAGTCTCCAAGGGAATATCAGCAAATGTCTCCACAGGTCCATCCTCCAGCCCAGCAGCAGCAGCAGCAGCAGGAAAGGCCGCGCGTAACTTCAATAAATGCGCCCGATAAAACTCCATCTCGGCACTGGAGGCCGTGGCGGGTGGTACGCCCGTAGCAGCATATGCCTTCGCCCCGGCATCCAAGCTGTTTTTGGCCGGGGAAAAGGAGAGCCATTTTTCAAAGCTTGTGAAGCCGACTAGTGCGGTGGAGCCCATTTCTTTTGCGAGGAGTTTGGGGAAGTCTTGCATCATGCATTCGAGCCGGGTGGGTTTAGTGAAGGCCGTGCGGGTGCTATCCTTAAACTTGGGGTTGACAAACTCTTCGACCACCCCTTGATCGACGCCTTGGAGGACGCGGTGGTAGGAAGGGAGGGACATGACGATGTTGTTGGCGTTGCCTGGGAATGGGGAGCAGCCCGTGGAGGGGTCGTTGGTATCGCCTTCCGGGTAGATGGTGGCACGCAAGAGGGGGTCGAGCTGGTTGTATTCCACGTTGATAATAATAGCATCGCCTGAGCGGCTGGTAAGCTTGGTGATAGCGCCGGAGGCTTCGCCGGCCTTGCGGGGGATGCAAATAGAGTTCATGTCATACCCTTGGGTGGCACTCACGGCCAGGGCGGGGAGGACGGAATTAACGACCAGGGCATTGGTATCCTGCATAAAAAAGACCCATTTGCGCCCTGCGGCCAGCCATTGCTCGGTTAGGCCGCTGCGGAGCAGGAGGTGATGGACGTCTCCGTGCCCGTGGGGTTTGGTGTCGAGTGTGTAGGGATCAGCCAAGGCGAGGCGGGCCTCCGAGTCTTGCAAAGCCGGGACCTTGTCTTGCTTCACAATCACCACCTGCCCCTCAGCCATCCCAAAATTCTTATTTCTCTGCAACAATTCCCGGGTTTGGGCATCCGTGTCATCGGAAGTCATGATAGCCAAGGGTAAGGTTAATGACGCATCCCCCGTCCGATGCCGAGCGCGGGCTTGCAGAGCCAAAATATAACTCGCATAGAACTCCAGGTACGTCGCCCCCGTGGTCGATTCCACAGGCAACGCCAGCTTGATCCCTCCATAGCCCAACCGCTCTCCCAATCCACCCGCCACCAAAACAAAAGCCGCATGCGCCGCCTCCTCCAACCCTCGTTCTTCCGCCGCCGCAAACTCAGCGGTCCCGTACGCTAGTGTCTCCCCATCCGGCACCGAGGGCGTCATGCCTTCGAATGGATTCTCCTGCTTCACAGCAGCCCCTAGCAAAGCCCGCGCTTTTTTGACATACGCCGCAATACCACCCGGATAGCTCCCATCCAGTTGCTGCACCTGCTGAAAGAAAGCGTGCTTCGCGTCCTCTGCCTCCCCTGCGGCAGGCCAGTCTTGAAAGAGGTGATCCTGCCCCAAGCCCACCAGCATCTCGTACAACTCCGCTTCTTGCTTCGAGGCCGACCCCAGCTTGATAGCCATGGAAGACGAGGAAGAAGGGGCCGAGGCGGCCGTGGCTGCTGCTGCCGTCGTCGTTACCCGACCGAGGGCTGCTGCGGGAAAGGTGGTGGAAGGGACAGCCCCACCGCGGCGGCCCAAGAACCACCGGGAGGAAGAAGGAGAGAAGGACGAGACAATCGTGCCTGCCAGAGGTGGCCTCCTGGAAAGTTTGGGGGAAACGACAAAGCCCCCACGCTGGCTGGTGGTTTGCCGTAGTACCGTGGAACCCCAGCAACGCCGTGATGATGATGATCGTGCCAGCACGACAGTCGAAGACGCCGCGGCTAGGAAAAGAAGGAACAGCGTATGCCGGCGTCTCCTGAACGACGACGTAATTGTCATGCTCCCCTGTGCTTGGTATGACGGTGAGAGCGGGAAGAGCGTGTGGGTTTGATGTCTTCGATTTTGGGGGGTTTGGCTCGGCGTTGTTGTTGAAGCAGGTTGCAGCCCGGCTTGCCGAATCATGGGCCGAGACACGTTGGTTCCCTCCCAGTTCATCCCAACACTTGGGGCTCTCCTCGGCCTTGTCCAGGACATAAAACGATGCCCGAATAGCAAGAGTTTGTCCTTCGACAGTTTAATCCTCTTTCTAGCCAGCCCACCCCATTTCATCGTCCTCTTTCCCTCCCCCAACACCCTCCCCTCCCCCATCCCTACGCACACAGGGAAGCTGCAGCAGCGCCAGCATCAGCATGGCAGCAGCGATGACCAACAACAGCACCAAGCGTCCCTTTGCCTTTGAAATCCCAACTACCACGACCCTCAGTACGCACACGACCAGCATGAAGATTGGCCTCGAAGAGGACGAAGGTGCGATTCGGGAATCAGTCTGCTCTCCAGGCAGCCCCACTAAGCGGTGTCGTCCTTCGCGGCTGCAAGTGGACGAGATGGGCTCTGGCGGCGTGGACCATTTTCCTTACCTAGGCACGCCTTTGACAGCCACTCTCATTGCTACAGCGGGTCGTACCCTTGCTCCTACGGAACAAGATTGAGCTTACCCCCCCTTTCCCCCAGCACAGGGCAATGGAGCAAGTGGAGGCAGGGATGATGGCGGTGGGGATGGATGTCGAGAGCGAGGGGCCGGCGGCGGCGAGCGCGGATCTCGGCGGCGGAGGGACAGCTGAAGGGGGACGAGCGGGAGCGGGTTTCTATATCTTTCGTCGATGTGACCTACCGGAAGAAGCTGCCACCGCTACAGATTGGTCCGCACCAACTCATGCTCCTGACGCACGCGCAGGCGGTGATGGAGGACCACCGGGGGGCCGGCCGAGGTCAAGACACGCGATTTGATCCGGAAGGCGGTGAGCTATACGTTCTGGCCGAAGCCGACGAAGGAGCGCAAGGACGTGGCCTGCCGCTATTTGACCTCGGTGTACAATAACAAGGCCTGCCCGAACGCAGAGCAGCTGCCCGAGAGCATGGCGGAGGCAGTGCCGCGCGCCTGGTCGCCGTTATCCAAGGTCAGCAGCTTCTGGACGGAAACCGAGCCACGCGAGTATCAACGGTCTATGATTGCAATAAGTATGATCCCGAAGCCCGCAGCGGCGGCAGAGGGCGGGTTGGGGTATTGGAGGGCGATGCTTGGCCGCCGGAGGGCGAGCCCAACAAGACGCTGACGGTGGCCTTGCGGCGCGTGGAGAAAGATTTCTACAAGACGATCCCGACGACCTCGATGCCGGCGGCCGTGCTGGACAAGGCCAAGGAGGAGGAGGAGGAGGGGGTGGGGAAGGCGACCGGCAAGGGCAAGGCGGTGGCCATCGACGTGAAGTGGAGCGTGAGCGAGTGGTACTTGGAGTGGACGCTTCGCCTCATGCTGGAGGTGGGGGATCAGTGGGCAGGCAACCTGGCGGCCAAGCATCAGTTCTACAGGATCCTCCAGAACCACAGGGATGCTGTGACGGGCTTCACCATGCGGCATCGGACATCGATCGCGCAAGGGCTTGGCATCGGCTCGCTGGGCCTCTGCCGCAAGGCCCTACCGCAGCTGCACTCGGTGATGGCCCAGATGCGGGCCCTTACGGACAAGTTTAGCCACTCCACGGACGCGGAAAGCGAGCGCCCGTACAAGGCCTGGCTGATGAACAACGGCACGACGATAGGGACAAGCTGGAGACATGGCTGAATCCGCCCTCGGAGTTCAAGCGGCTCGTGCTGTATGTCTTCCAGGGGCTGCTGGTGCTCAGCTTGAGCGAGACGGGGGCTGCGGGCGATGCGGAAGCGGAGACGCTGCCGGTTGGCGGTGGCATCCTGGGAAAGCTGAAGGGCTTGCCGATTGGGACCGTTGGCAGTCAAATGGTAGTCTCGACGTCACAGAAGATGCCAACATGCGGCGAATAGCCTAGTTGTTGGTGTTGTCGGAGTATCAAATGAGGGAATGGTGGGACTTGTAAGGGGACTTTGCTCTTTTGATTCTGGGTGTAGTGTGTGTTTGCTTTCTCGCGTGTTTGTATGCATAAGACAATGGAACCCCTAACACGACACGTCCCCCTCTTCATCTTCGACGTTGTCATCGTCCTTGACGTGATTGCTGTTGCATCACGAGACAATGCCTACCTTCCTGTCCTGCCCTGTCCCCTCCCGAAAAGTAACCTCCTGCCTCCACATTTTCAAACCGACCGTTTAATAATAATTGGTCGACCTTGACGCGCTCCACATTTTGAGACGCGGGGCGTTGCTTCTTTGGCCCCAAAATCACTTTTGAGGGCTTTGAGGCATTTAACCTGACCACCAGGGGAGGCCCACCCATGTACCGACCTCCTTTATCTCCCCTCCTATGGCACCGAAGGGTGTAAACCCACACGTTGCGGGGGCCGCCACTTTTTGGCGAATTTCCAAATTTCGCCGCAGCTAGAGTCGTTCCTACTTTTCACTTTGGGCACCGTTTTCCTCACACCCCTCCTCCAAATTGTGCATACACACACACACGCAAGACCAGTTCGTCACGGCCTTGACCGGTGCCTCGGATTGAAGCCAGACGAGTTCTGGAACGACTTGCTCCAGGCCCGCGCGCTCAGGACCTTGGAGTTGTTTAGAAGGCACATGCGACCCTTGGAGAATTGTCCAGCTTTTGTGCGGGAGGCCGTGGCCATGGCCTTTGGGGGTATCACGACCCAGCAGGGGTTCCTCGACCAGGGCTGGAGAACTCGGAGGAGTGCGACTCGTGAGCCGTTCTCGGCACTTTGCTTCTATCTGTCCGACACGGGCATGCGGGGGGGACGAGAGTCCGCCCACCAGGCACAGCTGCAAGCGGAGCACATAGATCCTACTGCGCAGCTGATGGGGAATGACCTTCACCTGTTAGGCATTCCCGCCAGTGACATGCGTGTGCGTTCTGTGGAGGAGGTGGATGAGATGCTCTCTGATATTCGGGAGCTGCGACGGGAGTGGGGCCGCCGTGGTGGGCTTGAATCGAGTCGGCGGGCGGACGCGCAGGCCGCGGAGATGGACTCTTCGGGGCGTTTGTTGGGGGTGCATCTTCGGTTCCTGGGCATTGGCAGCAACGACCGCAGGGAGCTTTCCGAGCAGGAGGTGGAGGACATGCTCGCGGCCTTTCGGGAGTTGAGCCGGGAGTGGGGCCGCCGTAGTGGGCTTGAATCGAGTCGGCGGGCGGACGCGCAGGCCGCGGAGATGGACTCTTCGGGGCGTTTGCTGGGGGTGCATCTTCGCTTCCTGGGCATTGGCAGCAACGACCGCAGGGAGCTTTCCGAGCAGGAGGTGGAGGACATGCTCGCGGCCTTTCGGGAGCTGAGCCGGGAAGCAGGCCGGGAATCCAACCGGCTGGCGGACGCGCAGGCCGCGGAGATGGACTCTTCGGGGCGTTTGCTGGGGGTGCATCTTTGGTTCCTCCGCATTGGCAGCAACGACCGCAGGGTGCTTTCCAGGCGTGATGTGGATGAAATGCTCGTGACCTTCCGGGAGCTGAGCCGGGAAGATGGACTCTTCGGGGCGTTTGTTGGGGGTGCATCTTTGGTTCCTCCGCATTGGCAGCAACGACCGCAGGAGGCGCACGCCGGACCAGGTGACTGACCTGCTCGTGCAGTTCAGGGAAGCTGCCGGTCTTGCTACATCGACCTGGACGGAGGAGGAGGGCGCGGAGCTAGATGTGATAATTGCCGAGAACCAACACTTGACGGGGCCAGGGGCCAGTTTCCCTCAAGGCTTGTACGTGCATGGGAGTGCAAATGAGGGGAGAGGGATGACAGGACGGGAGGACCAGGAGGGCCACATTCACATACACTTAACTAACCCTACCCCACCCACCTCCCGGTTGGATTGACGTCGCCAAGCGTCTCGGTAACACCAAGTCGGTGACTTTGATCCGCAAGCGTTGGCTCCAACGAACGCAGTCCAGTGGGAACGCCTGGAGCGAGAAGGAGCATGCCTTAATTCTCGGGTCAATGGCTATCCCCAGCGTCGGCAACAGGTACGGGCAGGACATGTCGCCATTGTTTGAGTACTCTCACCACTCGTCTACTCACCACTTGAACCACATACATACACCAGTTGGTCCCGAATCGCCGCCGCGCTCCAGGAGCAGTTGGGCAGCCGGCGCACGGCCGTAGATGTACAAGTACGTACTCTTGCCTTGTTCCCGCGTCTCCCCTCCATGTTCTCTCAACCCCGACTCACTCCCCTCCACAAAACCCCAACACACCAAACAGAACCATGTCGCGAATTGGCTGGGGCGGGACAGCGCCCTCAGAGCACAGTACAAGCTGAACCAGGACGCCGAGCACGCGGTCCAACACAGGGGCCTCGGCTTCGAATGGACACCGCAGTTTGAGAACGACCTCCTCCGAGCTGCGCGGCAATACACGACACAGCACCCGACAAACAAAAGAATATACCCCGAGTAGGTTCATGCACACGCCTTTTTCGTCCGTCTCCATCACAAACTCATACATCCCACCAAAACCAACCACACAGCTGGAAGAAGATTGCCGAGCTCGAGCTGTTTGGGAAGCGCACCGCTAAAGCTCTCAAGGTATTTATCTTTTCCCCCTTCTTGTGTTCTCCTCAACCCCGTCCATTCATACTCACCCCATTTTCTTTTCATGTTCAACAGGATAAACATTTTAGACTCTTATTGAACGCAAAGAAGGAGGAGGATAAAAGGCAACAAAGCAAGAAAAGAGCACGGGAGGAGGACAGTCGGGAAGAGGAAAAGGAGGAGGAGGAGGAGGAGGAGGAGGAGGAGGAGGAGGAGAAGGGCAGGGGGGATAAGGGAAAGAGGAGTAGAAAGAAGTAGCGAGAGAAGTTTTGGGTAAAAACGCTGCTTTCATATAACCAACATACGAGAGAAAAGGAGTTGGTGGAGGCCCGTAGCAAGTCCATGCGACGGTCCTTCCTGGCTCCGCTCGAGGTGGACGACGATGCGGCAGGGGTGGACCCTTTTTTGCCCTCCTTCGCCAAGACCGGTCACCCGGTGCTGGGTGCTTGTGAGGCCAAGCCGTGGGAGCAAGATGGGAGCGAGGGCGAGGAGGAGGAAGGCAAGGGCGAGGGTGCGATGGACGAGGAGGGAGGGGTCCAGGACCGTTCGCAGTTTCTGGGCTTTGACGACGAGGACGAGCACGTGCAGCTGCAACAACTCGCGACGCAGTTGGCGGCGTTGGGCAATTGAGTATAAAGATTCGGAAAATGATTGTAGTGATTTGAAAAGGAAGGACGGACAAAATGGTGGTCAAATGGGACGTGGACGACTGGAAAAAATAATGTTTTTAAGAATGAAAAAATATAGAAACGTCAGTTTAAATTAAGGCTTGCTTGCCTGCCTGCTTACCTTCTTAATTACGCAAATGAATGAGCAAGACAAGCTTGTAAAGAGACTTTCCATATACTTCTTCACTTCTCACTCATTCTCAGTCTGGTCATTCATATGTTCTTCTTCCATTTCTATGAAAGAATTCTCAAACTATTCTACCAATACTACCACCTCCTGCCACTCTTGCTGCAGCCGTCGTCACCTCTCGTGCCCGCCGCTGTCGTAGACGTTCAGCAGGATGAATTATCGCTCCCCCTCCCCCTCCTCCTCCTCCTCGTCCTCGTCCTCGTCCTCGTCCCCCTCCACCACCACCACCAGCATTAACTACTGGCATGCGCCATTGCGCCGCCGAGCCGAAGGGTGCATAATATAACGTCTTGTCGGTCGGCGCAAAGTTGATAGCTAAAGCAACGTATATTGCCAGATAGAGAGACTGACGTAAAATGGGATCGATCCAAGCGTAAGGCCAGGAGAGAAGCATGAGACGCGAGACCATTAACAAGGTGGGAAGGAGGAGGTAGAGGAGGAAGAGCCCGCGAAGGAAGTGGAGCTGTTGGAAGGCATGGTAGGTGAGGGGGACGCTGGTGGCGCTCCAGGGGGAGGTGTTGAGGGAGGAACGGAGGGAGGAGATGGACCAGTTGACGCTGATGATGGTGAGGAGGAGGAGGAGGGATTGGAGGATGTATAATCCTAGATCGAATGCTTGGCAGAGTTTGTTTTGCTTTTGGGAGGAGAAGAGGGAGGAGGAAGAGGAGGAGGAGGAGATGAATAGGTCTTGGTGTTGTTCTTGTTTGTCTTGGCTGGTGCTGCTGCAGGATGCTTGGGAAATGGCGAGGATGATGTAAGTACCCAGACCCAAATAGAAGAGGCGGGTCTCACGGACCGAAAAAGTGTCACGATGCAATTTATATCCATAGGCTAACAACGCCAGCATGACGAGCTGCGAGAGCAAACTGAGGTGTTCTTGGAAACTGGTGCCCATTCTGAGGAAGTGCGGGACGATTCCATCTGCATCTAAGCGAGCGTAGTAACTCATCTCAAGAACCAATTCCAACACTTTCATGCCTAGGGCAAAGGCACATCCGATATGAATGATCGTGGCATACTCTTTGGTGTAGTACAGATTGACGAGCCAGGCAACCCACAGTAGGAATGCTGCTAGGACCAGCCCCGAGTAGGCGCGGGGAAGGAGGACGTTTTCTAGGCCGAGGTGGTGGGTGAGCTGGCCCGTCAGGTCAGGAGTGAGGGTCTCGACGTTGATGGTCAGGGTGAGTAAAGAAATCTCTATTTCGGGAAGCGCATCAGCCTGTTCAGCTAGTGAACTGGTGGTGTTGGCGCTGGGTGTGCATTGCAGGAGCAACAAGCTAAATTGGTCTGTGTAGGAAAGGCGGAGCTCTCCGCCGCCTTGCGAGGCATCTAGCTCCAGACGCAGCGCGGAGGGCGCCAGACATGCCACGCTGAAAAAGTCAGCCTCGTTTTCGCCACCGCGTCGACGGTAGAAAGTGCTCAGCTGCGCTTCGTCCGCCAGGATTAGCAACAAGGGCGGCGGTGGGGAAGCAAAGGAGGGGGCGTCAGGGTCGGTGAGTGCACCATCACCGTTGGTGTACTTATATGAAAAGCGGAGAGCCGCGCCACGTGCCAAGCCCGTGGGCTGCAGTACCTGAGCCAACAAAAGGTTGTTGTCAAAGCTGCTGCCCGTGGTGGTGAGGCTGAGGGAAGCAAGCAGGGCGTGGTGGCCGGGGCAGACGAGGAGGAGAAGGAGGCCGGGAAGGCGCAGCATGGGAATGGAGGAGGCAAGTCGAAGCCACGTAATTTGCTGTCCACTGCAGCTTGGAAATTCTGCCTGCCCCTGTCTTGGGGTGTTGTGTGTGGTGGGTGTGAGGGTGCGGTCGTGTGAGTGTGGAAGCTTCGCTCGTTGGAATTAATTCGTTGGCGAGTCAACCTCCTCTAAAGCAAGCAAAATCCAAACCCAAAACCATCACGCCATCCCTATATCCGTATCAAGATTTGTTTTTCCTGTTGATTTTCTTTCTTCCTTTTGATTTTTCCTTCGCCTGCTCCCTCCTCTCCTCCCGTTCCTGAAGCCTTCTGGGACCGGCAAGTCCGCAGGTCGTTGCTTCCGTCCGGGCCTTCCATCCATCCCGTCACCCAAGAGAAGAGGCGCGGTGGCCTTTGTTTGCGTAGCTTTTTATACAATTACAATTATCTTCTTGTCTCTTTCCCTGCCCTACTTTGCTTAGCTCCCTACCCCAAACACACAAAGACCCCCCCCGTTTCCTATAGATTGGATTAGGTTGAACATGAAAGATCAGGTCAATCTTCTCTCCCCTCTCTCACTTTCACGCGTGACCGTCTGAGTACGAAATATATATAGACGCACCACCATCGGCCCTCATCACTAAATCTCCATCTCTCTCCCACACCAAAAATGCTTACTGCCACACATATGTATATCCTCAGCCTCCCCATCTACTTTTTGGTTTTCTCACTCACTCCCCACTCTCTTTGTCTTCACCGCTTCTTCTTACTCCCTCCCGTCGCAGCACCCCCCGCGGCCGTAGCCGAAGGAGCCGGCGTATCCTCAGGGACATCATCGATTCCCGCCGTCTTATTCCACCCAAACACACGCACACGGTGCATTTCCGGAATCTTAGGTATGATGCCCAACAACACATACACAGGGGCATTGATCGCCAAGTAATTAAAATCGTAGTCGGTGACGTAGGAAGCAGCGAACACCAAGGCAGTATGCACGAGGAAGAAGAGTTTCTTGGTTTTAGTCCAAGGGATGCCGTCGTCGATTTGTTCCCAGAGCGTGAGGCCATTGAATTCGCCTTGGCTGAAGTTGTCGGGAGAGCCCTTGATCCAGTGGAAGAGGTAGAAGAACACCTGTTGTTGCGGGGTTAGGGGAGATTGAGTGATATGCCAAATAGACACCCTGTAATTCTGCTGTGGCTCCTTTTCTTGTGCGCTCCTCCCTCCCTCTCTCCCTCCCTCCCTCCCCCCATCTCTCTGTCACTCACCAGGTTATGCACCACATGAGCCACCGTCAAAACCATCCCCAAATCCTCCGCCTTGCTCAAAATGGTCAACCGAAGCAGCGTGACAAAGAAGGCGACAAACCCCAAATACAACCACCAAAAGTGGGCATACCGGAGCCACTCCACATTCTTGTTGTACATGGCCGCGGGTCGGTTCCCGTCGAAGTATTTTTCCGAGTAGGACGTCCCGTGCCCACCGTCCCGGTGTGCGCCCCTGTAAAAAGCAAGAGGAAGGATAAAGAGGAAATAGAGAAATGTGAGTTTTGGTGCTTTGTGGGAAGGGAGACGCAGGCGCCACAAGAAGTATGGGACGGGTAGGGGAGACATACGATGGGTGCTGGCCTTCCCTGCCACGCTGCACCCAAGAAGAGCAGCGCCATGACTTGTGCTTCCCGGTGCATTGGACATGCATACGTGGAGCACATAAAATACACACGCTTAACGGTGGGGCAACACCAACCCCATGCCCATGCTTCCACACTCCCGCACCAAGAGGGCGCGCGAGCAGCCCGAAATTGCAGTGGGCGCGCACGTCCAGCAGGGAATCCCGCAAAGGCCGCACCACAATCGCGCCCAGACACAGGAGTACAACCCCAGCACTCAGGAAGGCCCACACACGTCAGAAAGCGCCTTAGCCGTCCTGTCCTTGCTCTGGCACGGCCTCCCTGATCTCTCCTTTCCGTCCCACGACGCGCCGCGCACTTACATGTGATGATGCTGATCCCGGCTAGAGAGCAAAGTGGCGAAAGAAGTGTCGTCCGCGCTCCAAGGCCCCCGCGCTGGCTTTGTTGAGATGTTGTGCTCTGTGTACGTGGTTGTTGGGGGAGAAATTGGGACCAAAACGCGTGAGTACTGGTGGTCACAGCGCATGAAGGAGAGGATGATGCATGGAAAGACGATGGGCTTGACGTGGGGCACACGCTTGGACGAGGCCAAGTTTTGCGGACCACACCGGACCACCACAGCCAGGCAGCACCGGGACAGTCACAGGCCTTTCCTCTGCTTATGCTTAAGCTTGTGGAGTGGTTGAAAATCAAGGGGCGCGCAAATGGGTTTGCTTCGTGTGAGACCGAGACAAAGAAGCAAGCCCCTCTCCTCGCCCGTTGGATATCTGCTGCTTCCCCAACCCTACTAACTCCTTGACCACTACACAAACAACCAATCGGCAGGCGAAGGCATTGACAGCGGCATGAGGAGGAGGAGGACGACAACATCTACCACAGCATAGCGGAAGCCAACAACTCAAAAGGAAGGGAAGGAGGCAGACAAGACAAAGCAGACGCATCATCAATCAATCAATCGATCGATCGATGAAGTGGCGCCTGATGGCCTTCCTGAGCATGCTACTGACCCTCTCCGCCAGGCAAGCTTCAGCCTCCTCTTGGCGGCAAAGCAGGGCACGGATAAGGCGCATTTCTTCTGGTTTTCTACCTGCAGCATCGTCCCCTGCAGCAACAGCAAGAGGCCGTCATACATACGCCCTCCCTCCCCGCCTCCTCCTACCCCAGGCCCCGTGGCCATCCCCTATGCAGCCGTTTATTCTCGGAGCAAGCCAAGAAAGAAGGACGCTGGTATCCCTAGCAGCAGCGACAGGGCGAGCGGAAGGGGCCAAAAAAAGTGCCAAGATAATGGTGGTCGTGCCGGGGCGGTATCGCGGGGTGGCCCTCGAAGACTTGCAAGCGCCCGCCGAGATCAAGCAAGAATTGCGGGATCTCGCCCGGGAGTTGGAGGCACACGACGATTTGTACTACAACAAGGACGAGCCGCAAATTATCGATGCGGAGTACGATGGGTTGGCACAACGCTTGGAAGCTCTCGAGGGAGCACATCCTGCCTTCGTCAAGGAAATGCAGTCGGAAGAGGGCTACGTCTCACGGGCGGATCGGGTGGGTGCTGCTCCTCCTGCTGCTGCTGCTGGTGGAGGGGTGGTGGAGGTGGGGGCGAGGTTTGCGCCGGTGACGCATGGATGGCCCATGATGTCTTTGGATAATGCTTTTTCGGGGGAGGATGTGGAGGCGTGGGCGGTGCGGTTGGAGAAGGTCTTGAAGGAGGAAGGGGAGGAGGAGGTGGTTGTAGCGGTGAAAGAGGAAGAGGAAGGTGCAGCAGTTGTTGCTTCGAAGCCGTTGGACTTTGTGGCGGAAGTTAAGATTGATGGGGTGTCGTTGAGTCTGCGGTACGAGGATGGGGTGCTCGTTCGAGGTGCCACGCGAGGGAATGGCCTTGTAGGGGAAGACGTGACGGCCAACGTGCAAGCCATCGCGTCCATCCCCAAACGCCTTCCCTCTTCCTCCTCCTCTCCTTCTGTGATGGAAGTCCGCGGAGAGGTCTACCTTTCCCGGCAAGTTTTCGAGGAGATAAACGAGGCAAGAGCAGCACAAGGCGCCCCCTTGCTATCCAACCCCCGGAATGCCGCCTCCGGTTCCCTTCGACAGCTCGACCCTTCCTTAACCCGTGAACGACGCTTGGGCTTTCTTGCCTATGCCGCCGAAACGGACAGCTCCTCCCTCCCTTCCTCCCTCCCTTCCTCCCTCCCTTCCTCGTCCTCCGCCTCCTCTTTCCCCACCACCCAAGGTGCAATTTTAAGTCAATTGGAGCAGTGGGGGTTTGAGATTGCTAAGCCCTGGGCCCGTTGTCAAGGCACGGAGGACCTACAACAATTTCACAAGAGGCTGGAAGGAGAGCGGGCTTCGTTAGGTTTTGATGTGGATGGGGTGGTGTATAAATTGGACGATTTATCTTCAAGAGTGAGGGCGGGAAGGAGCGCAAGGGCACCAAGGTGGGCGTTGGCCCATAAATTCTCGCCGGTGGAGGCGCAGACGAGGGTGAGGAGCGTGGAGGTCCAGGTGGGGAGGACGGGCATTTTGACACCTGTTGCGTTGTTGGAGCCAGTGACGGTGGGAGGGGTTGTGATTAGGAGGGCCACTCTGCATAATTTTCAGGATTTGGCACGGAGGGATGTGAGGGTGGGGGATATCGTGGCGGTGAGAAGGGCGGGAGATGTCATTCCACAGGTGCTTGGAAGAGCGAATGTTACTGCAGTTGCTCAAGGGGAGGAGGAGGAGGGGAGGCGGGAGCCGGTCGTGCCGCCGAGTGAGTGTCCTTCGTGTGGGGGGCCTGTGAGGGTGGAGGAGGATATGGTCGGGATCTATTGCCCGGCAGGGTTGAATTGTCCGGCGCAGTCGTTGGAGAGATTGGCGCTTTTTGCTTCGAGGGACGCGTTTGATATCAAGGGTTTGGGGGGGAGGAGGGTGGAGGATTTAGTGAGCTGGGGGTTGTTGCCTTCGGGGCCGGTGGACTTGTTTCATTTGGAGGAGAGGGAGGCGGCGAAGAAGAGGAGAATGGAGGAGAGGATTGCGACTGCTGCAGCGGCGGGAGGAGAGGGTGGAATGGAGGAGGGGAAAGAGAAGGAGACGGAGGAGAAGGAGGATATGTGGTCGCTGGAGGAGCGGGAGGGGTGGGGAACTAAGTCTGTGGCGGCCCTTTTTTCTGCTATTGCGGCTAGGCGGAGCGTGCCTCTAAGTCGGTTTATTTTTGGGTTGGGCGTGACGCATGTGGGCTTAACGACGGCGCAGGCGATTGGGAGGCATTTTGGGAGTGCGGCGAATTGGTGGCGGGCGATGCAGGAGCTGGAGAAGGAGGTGGAGGTGGTGGTGGAGGAGGAGGAGGAAGAGGAAGAGGAGGAGGAAGAGGAAGAGGAGGAGGAAGAGGAGGAACCTGATGCTGGAGATGATTCTGACGGGACGAAGAAGAAGAAAAAGAAGGCGGCCGCGAAAAAGAAGCTGAAGAAGAAGAAGAAGGTCCAGCCAAAGGAGAACGCGGGGGGGCTGGAGACGATCGAGGGCATCGGCCCCACAGTCATTGAGTCCCTTCGAGCCTTTGTCCGAGATGAACGGAACCGACGCACAGTGGAAGCGTTGTTGAGAGAGGTGCAAGTGACAAGTGAAGGAGGGCAAGGACAAGGCGAGGCGGGGGAGGGAGGGGAAGCTGGCGGGATGGTAGTGCCCTCGGAAGGCCCATTGGTGGGGAAGACGGTGCTTTTCACAGGTACCTTGGACAGCATGACGCGGTCTGAGGCTGAAGCCAGGGCACGGCAGCTAGGTGCTAAGCCGGTCAAGACGTTGATCAAGAAGGTTGACATGGTGGTAGTGGGCGCCGACCCGGGAGGAAAGGTCCGCAAGGCCCGGGAGTTGGGGGTGGGGCTGCTGGACGAGGCGGAATGGCAGGCCCTGGTGGCCAAGGCCAGTGAAAGCTAAAGCTGAATAGACATGTAAATACCTGGCATGTGTGTAGGTAAAGAGACCCTCTACACAATAAAGTAAGAATCAAAGCTTCGATCACAGTGATAATTTTGTTGTGTTTCGCTTTTGGAAGGAGGGGGGTGGGGAGGTTATAAATTTGCCTCCGTGGCTTGTGACCGCTGGATAGGCTCACCTTTAGCAAGTCAAAGGCTGTGGCAAGTGCAATGATGTGTATCAACTTCTGGACATTGCTTTTGCTTAAAAGTGGTCGGAAAAACAACCTCAAAAGCGCAAGCTAAGTCCACGCCACGCCAGCATTCACCTGCTTGCTTGAGGACCACACTCCCCTTCGATTTACTGACACATTCGCACCTACACACCCACCCCACCACAGCCCACACAGCCCACACATGAGGGGAATAAGACAAGGGGCGGGTCCCGCGGCCCAAACAACGACCTTTTGCACAATGCTGCTCGTCCTCGCCTTGGGCCTCGTGTTGCCTTCGTATGTGGACGCCTTCCTCGTCCCGGCCGCCCGCCTCACATCCTTGACCGATAGCCTGGCTGCCAAGACCTGTTTGAACAAGCAGGAACCAACAAGGGTACGTGTGCATCGAATGCTTGGGGCTGGGAGGCATGCGTTCCTAATGAAAACCCTTGCCCTTGCTGAATGACTCACCTCCCCCTTCCTTCAACCCTCAACACCCCATAGGTGGCAGCGAGAAGAAGAAGCCTCAGTATGGCAGCCAGCACCGCGACAAGCCCCCCAACAACGGCCTTGCCAACCCTGGCCGAGCTGGGCGACATGCGCAAGCCGGGTCTGAAACAACGCTTCATCTTCTTTGGAGGCAAGGGTGGGGTGGGCAAGACGTCGACCTCCACGGCCATGGCGCTGCACCTGGCAGACCAAGGCTTGCGCACCCTCGTCATCAGCACGGACCCTGCGCATTCACTGGGCGATTTGCTAGATCAAAAGGTCTCGGGCGGTGACCCTGTGCAGGTGCAAGGGTGTGATAATTTGTGGGCCATGGAGGTGGACACGACGCGGGCGCTCAACCGCTTTCGGGCGCTTTTCAAGGAGCTGGATGTGGGGGCCTTAGCGGCGCAGTTTGGTGTGTCGGAGGATATTCTGGCTGGGTTGGGTCTGGAGGATTTCGTGGCCATTCTTAATAACCCTCCCCCGGGCATTGATGAGCTGATTGCTCTGGCGGAGGTGATACGTCTGTCCAAGGAAAGCGGGGGTAGCAGCGAGATGGGTGGGACTGCGGGCGGGATCACTTTTGATCGTGTCGTCATTGACACGGCACCTACGGGACATACCCTGCGCTTGTTGAGCTTCCCTGATTTTCTCGATGGGTTTCTGGGTAAGCTGGTCAAGCTGCAGCTGCGTGTCTCGAAGGTGCTCTCGTCGCTCTCGGGTCTGTTTGGGGGAGGGTCGGCCGAGTCAAGGGAGCGGCTAAGGGCGACGGACGAGGCGTTTGCGAAGGTAGAGAAGGCGAAACAGCAGATGGTGGAGTTGCGGGATTTGTTTCGGGATCAGGACGCGACGGAGTTTTGTATTGTCACGATAGCGACTCAGTTGGCGGTGGCGGAATCGAAGAGATTGATGGCGGCGTTAAAGAAGGAGAATATCGCCGTGCGGCACCTGGTGGTGAATAAATTGGTGCAGGATGAAGATCAGACTCAGCATATGGCGAGGATGAATAAGGGACAGACTCATTGTTTGCAGCGGTTGGAGCGGGGGGTGGTGGCACAGCATGGGCTGGCTTCTGTTCAGGTGCCTTACTTAGACGTGGAGGTCCGAGGGGTGTTTGGTCTTAAATTTATGGCTGATATCGCTTATAATACTGAGCCGGACTCGGCGTTTGGGGATTTGTTTCAACATGGTGGGCCGATCGCGACGAGGTTTGTGTTGTTTGGGGGCAAAGGAGGGGTGGGGAAGACGTCGTCCTCGGCGGCCTTGGCTGTTAAGCTGGCTGACGAGGGGTTTACGACTGCGGTGGTGAGTACTGATCCGGCGCATTCGTTGGGGGATGCATTGGATATGGATTTGTCGAGTGGGAAGGTGACGGAGGTGAGTGGGTTGTATGGGCCTGGAAGGTTGTTTGCTCTGGAGGTGGACACGAAGGAGGCGGTGGAAGAGTTCAAGAGCGTGTTGCAGGGCTTGGGAGGGGGGAAGAAGGGAGGGAAGAAGAGGAAGAAGAAGGGGGGGTTGATGGGGCAGTTGGAACTTGGGGAATTTGCGGATGTTCTTGAGTCGGCCCCGCCCGGGACGGATGAGCTGGTGGCGTTGGCACGAGTGTTGAAACTGCTGAAGGAGGGGACGCCGGGGGAGGGGAGGAAGTTTGATCGGATTATCATTGATACGGCACCGACGGGGCATACTTTGAGGTTGTTGAGTTTTCCGGAGTTTTTGGAGGGGTTTATAGAGAGGGTGATGGCGATTAGGGAGAGGCTGAAGGGCGCGAGTAGTCTGATGAATATGTTTGGGGGGTTGGGGGGTGGAGGGGGGGAGGAGGACGACGACGGCGAGGAAGAGGAAGAGGAGGAGATGGTGGTGGAGGAGGAGGGACCACCGAGGGACAGATTGAGGGAGTTTCAGTTGAAAATGATTGAGTTGGATGATTTGCTTCATGACCCTGCTAGGTCGGAGTTTGTGGCGGTGACTATCCCTACTGAGATGGCCGTGGCGGAAACCGAGCGATTGGTCGAGGCGTTGAAGGAGCAAGATGTCGCCGTGCGTCGCTTAGTTGTGAATCAGGTCCTGGCCGAGCATGTCAAAGACGGGTATTGGAGTCGCTTGCGGGCGGGGCAGCAAGTGGCGTTGGCGGACGTGGGCAAGGTGGCGGCGGCGGCGGGGGTGCAATTGACGGAGGTGCCGTATTTTGACACGGAGATGCGGACTGTGTATGCTTTGAGGGTGTTGGCTGATGTGTTGACCAAGCCCAAGGGGACAAAGTCATGAGAGAGGTGGAGGGGCGTAGGGTAGGGAGGTGAGGTGAACGAAAAGGGGAAGACAGCGTGTGTCTGTCTGCCGTGGGAGGTTTTAGTTAGCTAGGAAAACGAAACACTGCGTCTACTGATGTAAAAAAAATGACAAGAGGTAAAAACAAAACACAAAGAGATATTATTGAATAAGAGCAAAAGTACTTAGATGGGTCTTTCTTTAACATGTCTTTCCCCTATTATTAATCCTCATCTTCCTCGTCTTCCAACCACTCTCCCTCCTCACTCTCGCTCTCGGTCTCACTCCCACTTTCCTCCTCCTCCTCCTCCCCCTCCTCCCCTTCCTCGCTCCCTTCCTCCTCACTGCCACTCTCCTCTTTCTCCTCCTCCTCTTCTTCCTCCTCGCTTTGCTCCTCCTCCTCCTCCTCTTCCTCCTCTTCCTTCTCTTCCATAACCGACGGCTGAAAAATGCCCCACATACTCCGCGCCTCCTGCACACCAGCAGCAGTCCGTCGTCGAGGAGGAGGAGGAGGAGGAGGAGCAGCAGCAGCCACCGATGTCGGGTACTGCGTCGGGTCCAAGCGAGTATAAGCCCTATCCCCAAAGGTGTTGCTGCTAGTAGACGTCGTCCTTCTCCCTCTCAATGTCGAATTCCCTCCTACGGCTACTGCTGCTGCTGCTGCTGCTGCTGCTGCTGCTGCTGCTGCTGCTGCGCGGACCCCTCGTCCTCCCGATCCTCCCCCTCTTCCTTTCCGTAGCCATCCACCTCCACCTATACCACCACCTCCTCCTCCTCCTCCCTCCTCCCCCTCGCTCAAGCCCACCGCCGTCCTTGCCACCGTCTGACCAGGATAGACATCCACGCTCCCCAACGTAAAATCCATCCCCTTCTTGCTCTCCTCCTCCCCCACCTCCCCCTCCTTCCTCCCTCTCCTTTCCTTCCGTCCCGCCTTTGCCCCAGTCCTTCCTCCTGCTGCTGCTGCTGCTGCTGCTGCTGCTGAAGTGGTCATCGCCGTGGCTTGCATGGCCACACGGGTCACCTCGTACAGCTCTTGTAAGTCCGCCAGTCGCTTTTCTAGCAACGCTTGCTCCTCTGCAGACTGCACGGGAAAATCGAGGGTGGGCATCGGGAAGAGTTGAGGAAGGGAACGTGGGTCTTCCTCCTCCTCCTCCTCCTTGTCCTCGCGGCGGCGGCCAGCAGCAGCTTTGTAGGGACTGCTTGTCGTCTTTTGCTGTTCATAAGGGGTATGGCGGCTGGAAGGGTGGGTGGTGGAGGAGGCAGCAGCGGGGGTTTGATTGGAGGAGAAAGGCCGTCGTGAGAAGGAGGAGGTTGAGGTTGATTGAAGCCGCGCCGAGGAGGAGTGCGGTCGACCGGAAGAAGGGGGGGCTGGGCGCAAAAAGGAGGTTTGCTGTTGTTGCTGCTCCTGCTGCTGCTGCTGTTGCTGTTTCTGTTGCTGTTGCTGTTGCTGCTGCTGCTCTCGTTGTGCTTCCAGTGCCTCTACCCGAGCTTTCCAAGCGGCAACTTCGCCTTCGTGGGCCCAACGCAACCGTGTCAATTCCTGTTCGTGTGCCATCTTTTGCAAGGTCAATGAATCGGTGCCTTCCGACTTGGCCTGACGGGCCGCCGCGCGTGCCGTTGCGGCAAACGCATTCACTTGTGTCTTGAGCTCCTGCTGCTCCTTGTGTGCACGTCGCTTCATCTCGGCCATCTCCGCCCGTAGCTTCTCTAGTTCCGCGGTCTGGGCATCCAATTGCTCGCGTACTTGTAGCGGGGTGGGACCGCCCAAAATACTGCGGGGGTCATCGGGCTCATAGAGGTCGCTGCCTGGACCAAAGCTACGGTTCCACTCCTCGACGATTTGGGCGGTGCTGTAGGAGGCAGGGGCATAGGCACCGGTAGTGCCTCTGTGTATGGAGGAGGCAAAGGACGAGGAGAAGCGCGTGGTGCTGGCGTCGTGGCCGGTGCGTTGCCGTCTTGTTGCGGCCATGGCTGGCCTGTTGGGGGGCAGGAGGGAGGAGGGAGGGGAAGAGGTGGAGAGTGTTGTGTGTGAGAGGACGCAAGCACAAGCAACGGAGAGGAAAGATGAGCTATGGGAGAAGCAGTGTGATGGTGGGCAGCTTTGGTGCCTGCAGTGGCAGCTCTATGGAGTCCCACAGTCACACACAAGCACCCCTCATGTGTGGTCTCCTTAGGAGCGGGGAAACGGTTATTAGGCGGCCTTCTGGCCGGCATATGATGATGAGTCGACGCCCCCTCGATTTCCTTCTTCCACGCCACGCCCTCTCACACCCTGACCACACCTCACATACTCCCCACGCACAACACAGGCAAGGGTATGGTCCCTCCTCCCCCGTCTCCTCCACCACCAGGGCGTTTACTGCCGTCGTCACGACCGCCGCCTCCGCCTCCTCCAGCACCATCGAACAACAAGCCCAAGACAAAGCCTCCTCCCCCTCCTCCTCCCCCGCGTCATCCTCCTCCTCCTCCTCCTCCTTTGAAGCGACCAATTGTTGCCGGAGGACGTGGCAACGAGCCGCCCTTGAAAAAGGTGCCACCACCACCGCCGCCTCGCGCGGCGCCACCACCACCACCTCGGTCCGTGCAGCAGCAACAGGCCAACGACAAACCGATGTCGTCTGCGTCCTTTCCCATTGCCTCAAATCGACCAGGCATGTCCGCACCCGTCCCCGCACCTGCTCCTGTGGCGCTTCCCACGCTACCCAGCCTCCCGACGTCGGTGGTGGGGGCCACAGACATGGCGTCGAAGTACGAGATGTTGGAGCAGATTGGCAGTGGCACCTACGGCTACGTGTTCCGGGCCCGCGTGCGGGGCACGGACAAGATGGTGGCCTTGAAAAGGATCAAGATGGACGATCCGCGGCCTGACGCACAACGGGATGGGGTACGTTTCTGTAACAAAAGCCTGTTATTTTTTTATGTATTTCCCTTCTCTTGCCTCCTGCTCTTGCCCCTCAACCTATAAACCCACTCTTCGTCCTACCCCCTACCCCTAATCCAGTTCCCCATCACCGCCCTCCGTGAAATCAAGCTCCTCAGCTGCATGTCCCACGAGAACGTCGTCCGCCTCGAGGAAATCGCCACCTCTACCTCCTCCTCCTGCTCCTCCTCCTCCCAATCCTCCTCCCAGTCCTCCTTTCAAGGAGAAACAAACGACCCCGAGCCCGTCTCACACGTCCCCTCCTCCATCTACATGGTCTTCGAATACTGCGAAGGCGACCTGCTCGACGTGCTCAAAGCCGCGCGCAAGCAAACCCTCTACCTCACCAAAGACCATCTCCGCTCCTTCACCCGGCAACTCCTAGAAGGCATGTTCTACATCCACAAAAACCGCATCTTACACCGTGACATCAAGGCCGCCAATATCTTCGTCACCCGCGATTGTCGTCTCAAAATAGGTGATTGGGGCCTCGCTCGCTCCTGGCGTCCACCCCCCTATCCTGCTCCAACAGCAGCGGAAGATCACGGAAGCGTCCGAACGAATGGTGGGGGAGGGGAGAGGGAGAAAGCGAGTCGGTACACTGATAATGTGGTCACGCTTTGGTATCGTGCTCCGGAGCTGCTGATGGGGGTGGCGAGCTATACGACCGCTATTGACATCTGGTCGATTGGCTGCTTGATTGCCGAGTTGTTTTTGCTACGCACTCTTTTTCAAGGCAGGGATGAGCTGGAGCAACTTAACCTGATCTTTAATTTGTGTGGGACTCCTACCCCTGAGACTTGGCCTGCTCCCGGGCGAGCGCAAGCTCCTCCTCTTTCACCCTCCCACCCTCTTCACCCCTCCTATCGTCCGCGGGTTGTGAAGCAACAATTAAGGAATACGCAGGGGGGGAGGGAAGGAGCTGATTTGGTAGATAAGCTCTTGGCTCTCAATCCCAACAGCAGGTGGAGTGCGAAGCAAGCGTTAGACCATGACTATCTCTGGATGGATGACCCAAAGGAGCCGGGGGAGTTGCCGCCGATTGTGCATTTGAGGAGGGCGCAGCCCAGTGCGGGGGGGAAGGGGTGAGGGGTGAGGGGTGAGGGGTGAGAGGAAAGGAAAGAGGAAACAATGAGTGACTGGTTGTGTTTTTATTTTTGTTACTCGCAGGCGGCAGGGTTGTGTTGTTTCTTTTGTTTTCGGTTTTGGCTTTTGGATTTCTGGCAGCAGGCTTTTGATTTTGGTTTTGGTGCTGGTGCTTGCTTGCTTGCTTAACTTTGAGATTGAGGGTGTTGCTGCTGGTGACGTGACTAAAATGTGTAATGTGATTGTCGGTCTCCGCGCTCTCTCTTCCCCTTTTTTACTCCTTGTCGTGCTACCCAGCTTGCTCTCTCTCTCTTTTGCCTGCCGTCAAAGAAGCGTCCCTATCATTTTTTGAGTTCTTGCTCTGCCTCCTCCTCTCCCTTCATTATTACAATCACTTAGATTGCTAGTTCATTTCTGGCTTTTTTCGATTCTATCTGATTTGTTTTTGTTTTGTTCGTGCTTACGTGTTTTCTTTTTGTTGGCGGTGGTGATAATTTGTTTTGAAGGTGTCTTCCATGGGTGCTCTTCCTTTGCTTGCTCTCTAAACGTGTGGAAACTTGCGCGTTTCTCACTGGCTTCCCGCGTTTCTTCTCCTGGAAAAATCGTCAAAAAATTATTGCTCTCCCTTCCTTCCTTCCTTTTCGCTTTCCGCTTTCGATCGATCTAAGCCATACACTCTCTCAGACTCCCACACTGACAAACACCTATCATTTCCCCTATAGACTCACTCCTCCTCCCTCCCTCCCTCTCTCCCTCCCTCCCTCCCTATCGCCTCTTCACATTCCACTCATGCAGATCACTCATGTCCACCCCCGCTCTAAACGAAACCAACCTCGGCAACGACGCGGGGTCCTCATTCGGCGCATGGAAATTCCCCGCCTCGTCCGGCGACCAAAAATAGTCATCATCAGCCGCCGCGTCCGCCGACGGCCTCTTCTTCGGATCCACATCCAACAGTTGCTCGGCTAACGCAATGGCCTTCTCATCCCTCACCCCCCTCCTCCTCAACTCCTCCGCGAGCCTCGGCGTCCTCTTAACAAATCTCGGTCCCGAGTACTGACCATCATAGTGGGGGGTGCCACAGATATCGAATACCTTCGCCAATTGATCCAATTCATCCCGTCCCTCGACAAACGGCTTCCCCGTTAGCAACTCCACAAAAATTGCGCCTGTCGACCACATGTCAATCGCCTTCCCATACCTCGCCGTGCCCAACAACAGCTCCGGCGCGCGATACCACAGGGTCACAACCGGGTTCGTCAGCCGTGCCCGTTCCCTCTCGGGCTCCCAACGACACAACCCCCAATCCGCAATCTTGACGACATGATCCTTGGTCACTAACACATTGGCCGTCTTTAAATCACGATGCAACAAACCATGTCTCTGTATGTAAGCAAGCCCCGCGAGGATCTGATACATATAACTACGAATGTGCAACCCGAGCAACGAACACGTCCTCACCACCCCACTCAAATCCGACTCACAATACTCAAGCACAAGGTAGATCTCCCTAGGGATACGATGACGCCCCTCCTCCGTCACCACCTCCTTCAAAGCCACCACATTCTTGTGCCGGAGCTTCTGTAAGACTTTCAACTCCCGCAACGCCGTGATCGCCAACCCCTCCTTCTGGTTCGCCTCGCCCGGCAGCGTCAAACTCATCTTCTTCAACGCCACCGTCTCCCCCGTCTCCTTATCAACCGCGCGCGAGACCTCGCCATAAGTGCCTTTACCAATCATCTGCCGATCCCGAAACGAGGCCACGCTTCGGCCATACTGTGGTGGAGGGCCAAGCAACGGCGGCAAAGGCGCCATTTTATCAGGGGGCAACAACAAGCTACCACCACCTCCCGGCGGTGGTTTGCTACTGCTGCTGCTGCTGGTGGCACCCAGCGAGGCGCGTGGTGGAGGAGGAGGAGGAGGAGGGGGTCGTGCTGTGGGCCGGGGGGGCCGACTTTGGGAGGCGGACGAGAAGGCGAGGGGAGGAGGAGGGGGTGGAGGAGGTGGTGGAGCTTTTTTACGTGCAGAGGGAGGAGGGGGGGGAGGAGGAGCAATGGCCGCGCTGCTGCTGCTGCTACTGACGTTGACGTCGGTGTCTTCCATCTCTTTATCTTCCAACTCGCCTTCCTCTAGCTCTCCTTCCTCCTTTTGAATGGGTGGTGGTGGTGGTGGTGGTATTGATGGTGGTGGCGGAGGCGGTGGCGGCGGCTTCTTGGCTCCTCCTCCACCGTTCACTTCCTTTGCAGGAGCTCCAGGTGGCAAGGACGGCGGGGGTGGTGTGGGAGGAGGAGGAGGAGGAGGAGGAGGGGGTGGTCGTATGCTTTGCCGCTTGGGTGCTGCTGTGTCGTCGGCCAAGTCCATCCATTCCCGCTGCGATTGTGGTTGCGACCCCCCTGCAGCCTCGGGAGGCCGCAACCGCTTCCCCAGCTGCTGCAGATCCACGCCACTGCCCACGGCATCGTCCTCGAGCAAGCGCTGGGTGAATGCATGAAGGGCAAGCGGGGGTTGTGAGGCCACGACGCACTCATTTGCCTTCAAGAGAAAAGAGCCCTGCACCTCCTCGCCCTTCCGACATACCTTGACGCCACTTGCCAGAGAAGAGTTCGGTGGTGGTGGTGGTGGTGGTGGGCGCGGCGGAGACGGTGGGGGAGGAGGGGGAGGAGGACCCGTCGAAGACGACGAAGAAGGCGCAGAGGTACTCATGCTTTCAGATCAGTGCTACTTGCGCCGGCCCCAAGGGGGCGGAGGAGGCGAGGACACGCCCCTCCTCCTCACACTCCGCGCGTTTGGTTGGTCAGGCGAAACAAGGACGGGCCACGGCAGTCGTGGGAAGAGGGAAGAGGGGTGTGATGCCGGCCAACAACAAGCCAAGGCTCCACACGTTCGTTTGGGTTTCTTTATGGATTAGCACCAAGAGAGAGGGTGGCAAATGAGCACAAGCACACCAAGAGACACACGCACAACACACACAGATAGAGGGGAGGAGGAGGGACACCAAGCCAAGGCAGAGTGGGGGTGGGAAGGCAAGGAAAATCATGCATCATGAGGCCCTCCCCCGCCCATCCACCCCACCACTTGCTCTCTCACCTTTGCCTCGTCCTTGAGTGAAGCCTGCAGAGCATGACCCAGCGGACGGAGACCTGCCTTCAAGGAAAAGAGCTAGAAGGAACAAGGGCAAAGGGAGCGTGATGCATGGTGTGCCTTGTGACCACAAACAAACAACACTCCAAAAGCGTGATGAGCCGCAGGCGTCATTTCGGCCGAGAGGTGCCTTCCTTCTTCTTCCCCCAACCGACGCGTTGCTTCTCCCGGTCTAACAACCACACACCCACACACACCACACACACAGCCCAGTAGGACGACAAGGCCCGTAAGCAGCAGCCGGGTACGACGCGGCGCAACCGACTAGGCAGCAGCGCTTCGTTCTCCTCCACCTCGTCCACTAAGCCAATCACTCCCCACACGACGCACATTCGTCCGCCCCGTCCTCTTTCCGTCTCTCCTTCACAAACCAAAGCAACCATGACCACCAAGCCCTTCACGCTGCACCTCTTCGACGACCGGGTGGCCCTGGAGCGCACCGACTCGGGGGCGGCCCTGGTCATCTCCCGCAGTGTCCCCGAGGCCCCCCTGGAAGCCTACGTGGACGAGCGGGGCAAGGTCCTGAAAGAAGTCTCGGGCGGCCAGCTTATTCCCGTGGACGCCCTCTTTGGGATCTATCACCTGCTGTCGGGGCCGTACATGGTGTTGGTGACGGATTCGGAGGTGGCGGTGGGCTTGGCCGGGGGGGTGGAGTTTCGGAAAGTGACCAAGGCGGCTATCATCCCCCTCATCAAGTCGGGCGTGCCTCTGTCGGACGAGAAGCAAGCGGACGAAGACCGGTACCTGGAGCTGCTGCACCTCGCCATTTCGAGCCACCATTTTTACTTTAGTTACACGCACGACGTGACGCATACCTTGCAGCGGGTTGCGCGCATGACGGCCGAGGACAGGGCCAAGAAGCCTCTGTGGCAACGGGCGGACGACCGTTTCTTCTGGAATCGCGACGTGGTGGGGGAGCTGGTTACGGCCAAGGCACACGATTGGATTGTGCCGATGATGAATGCGTATGTGGACCTCCGTCAGAATTGCGGGGCGGGGGCGCATCGTTTTCAGATGTTGTTTGTGTCGCGTCGGTCCAGGTTTAGGCAGGGGTGTCGGTTTACTATGCGTGGGGCGGATGATGAGGGGCATGTGGCTAATTTCGTGGAGACGGAGCAGGCCTTATTGCACGAGGATGGGCGTCAGACGGCGTTGGTACAGATTAGGGGGTCAATTCCCTTGCAGTGGCATTCACCGGTGTGTCTTAAGTATACCCCACGAGTTTATTTTGGGGACGCGGCCAAGGGGCAGGCGGCGGCGAAGAAGCACGTGGAGGAGCTGGTGGAGCATTATGGGCCGGAGGGGGTGGTGTTTGTGAATTTGGTGAATATGAAGAAGGATGAGCAGGCGTTGGGGATTCGATTCAAGCAGGCCATTGATGAATTGGCGGATAAGGCACTGAGGTATGTGTGGTTTGATTTCCACCATGAGTGCAAGAAGATGAAGTATGGGAATTTGGCGAAGTTGCTGCAGGAGATCGAGGTGGAGTTTGGGAAGCACGCGTATTTTGCCCGGGCGGCGGATGGGACGATTATGCAGGTGCAGCAGGGGGTGGTGAGGACGAATTGTTTGGATAATCTCGATAGGACCAATGTGGTGCAGAGTATTATTGGGCGGCGGTCGTTGTTGATGCAGTTGGGGGAGAGTAAGGCCTTGGCGCTTGATGGGGCGCATGTGTTGGAGGCGCCTTTTCCCTCGTTTGAGAAGGTGTTTAAGGATGTGTGGGGGAATAATGCTGATGCTATCTCGGTGCTTTATTCAGGCACTGGGGCGCTCAAGACGGATTTTACCCGTACCGGCAAGAGGACCATCCGTGGGGCTTTGCAAGATGGCGTTAACTCTGTCATGCGGTTCTACAAGAACAACTTTTTCGACGCCACGCGCCAGGATGCGTTGGACTTGATGCTGGGTCGCTTCCGCCCTGACCCTGCTAACCCCTCCCCCTTCCTCCACCCGCCCGCGGACCAAGAGGCCTTCTCCTCCTTCATGACCAAGGTCTTTGTCATCCTCGTGGCGACCTTCTCTCTAGCCATGCTTCTCAAGCCTCAAGAGGAGGCGTTGCCCCAGCTCTTCCTCCTCTCCCTCCTCGTCACCTTCCTCATTCTTGCCCTTATGGCCCGGCACGTCCTGACTAATGGGGGGAAGATTGGCAAAGGCCTCGTCGCCAAACCCCGGCTGGTCCCCGAGCCGTATGTCTACGCCTTCTACTCTGCCTCGGGGTAAAATTGAGGATAGAATGGAATAGGGGAAGGGTGGGGTTGTGGAGAGGATGGTGGGAGGAGTAGAAGGAAGGAGGAGAGGGGGGGTGGGGAGGTTGGAGTAGGGGGAGGGGGAGCTGGATCAGCTCTTAGAAGTAAAGGCACGCACTTGTTAGTTTGGAATTGAAAGGTAACTATCGTCTTTGGCTTCTTTGTATTGTAAAAGAAGAAAGAAACTCAATCACCAGCCTGTTTGGCATTCAACAAAAACGATCGAAAATTGCTGCCGTGCGGTGCGGAAACGCATGTTCGCAGACGTTGCTCGCCTCGCCATATGCTCTGATCACGCCTCATTTGCATGTCCATTAACGCGCATTGTCTTATTACAACTAGCAGGTCGCGTAGCAGGCATGCGGGCCCTCCTACAGCAAAAGTGCCGGCCGTTGGCGCTTGTCCAGGTAATGTGTTTGTGTGTGTGGAGGAGGGGGAGGGGAGGAGGGGGTTGCATGATGGAGGAAGATAGAGCTACGCCACACCAACCCAAGCACGAAGACGCAAGACTCACAGATTCACACCGCACCCACGTCGCAGGCAAAGGCACGATGGCTGTCGACGGCCACAGGGGCAGGAGAAGCGACGACGGCATCAGCAACTTCATCCTCGTCCACGTCCTCGTCCTCGTCCTCAACCAGCCCTCCCACAACGACCCGCGTCTTCACCTGGGGCCAGGGCACCGAGGGGCAGCTAGGCCACTTCCCCATCCAAAAAAGTGGCATTACGGGTGCTTACGTCGAGCTGTCGCCACGGGAGTTGCGCAAGGAAAGCAGCAAAGACGAGCTAGTGAAGCAGCAGCATAACCCCTGGGGCTTCGTGGACCTGGCGATGGGGCTCAATTACTCGGCGGGCGTGACAGCGGATGGGAAGCTCTACACATGGGGGGAAGGCAACTACCACAAGCTTGGTCATGGGGATGTTAAGCCTGTGCTTCGGCCTAAGTTGGTGGAGGCGCTCAAGGACGTCAAGATCGTCAAGGTGGCTTGCGGGTACGTGCGTTGAGGGAGGAAGGGTTGGGGTGAATGATAGAAGTAAGACGAGAGGTATATTTTGGAATTTTTGTTTGTTGTGTATGCGCGCAGATTCTCGATTTTATAAATGATATTTAATGCAGTCTTATTTCTTTTCTCCTCCCTCCCCTCCCTCCCTCCTTCCTTCCAGTGACTTCCACACAGCAGCTGTCGACGCCGAGGGGCAACTCTGGACCTGGGGCTGGGGCGGCTCGCTCTTCGGTGGCATCGGCGGCTTGGGGCACGGCGATGAAACGGAGCAACCGCGGCCTAAATTGGTGAAGAGCCTGTTGGACTACGGGTGTCGTGTTGGGAGTGTGGCGTGTGGGGAGAAGCATACGTTGATTCTGACGGATGATGGCGAGGTGCTGACGGCGGGGAATGGGGAGTATGGACGATTGGGCAATGGAGGGAGCAGTGATCACCCAACACCGGAGCCGGTGGAGTTTTTTGACGAGAAGTGAGTATTTGGGAGGGAGGGGGAGGAGGAGGAGGAGAGGAGGGTACGTCTGATGGGACATAGAATTGATATTGATATAGTCTTTAATCCCATTTTTGAAATCCACTCATTTCTTGAAACTAGGAATTGATTTTTTAGTTGTATATTGATCAAGCAATATAATTCATATTATTCGTAATCATAGGACGGACATTGTGCAAGTAGCGGCGGGGCACGCCTTCAATCTGGTGCTGACGCGGGAGGGCAAGATCTTCACCTGGGGCCGGAACGAGCAAGGCCAGGTAAGGACGATGGGAGGGAGGCGAGGCGGGAGGGTTGAAACAGATTAAATAATTAAAGAGGATTATTTTTAATATGAGAAATAAACCTTGCATGTCAATAAAATGTGCCAAGTGTGCCATTCATCGACTTACTTTTAAAAACTCTTCAAACTCTTATCTCACTCGTTTCTCCCTCCCCTCCTCCCACACACCCTCCCTCCCTCCCCTACCAGCTCGGCCTCGGCGGTGGCATCAGCATGGACGTCTACTCCATGGAAGCCGTCCCCCTTATCATCGAAGCACTGCAAGACAAGAAGGTCGTCCTCATCGCCGCCGGGCACTCCCACTCCGCCGCCGTCACCGAGGCAGGCGAGCTGTACATGTGGGGAATGAAGGTCTACCTCGAGCCCCATCACCTCAAGGTCGGCGAGACAGGGATGGAGAAAGTGGGCTTGGTGAGTTGCGGGGGCAGCCATACGGCGGTTGTGACGGAGGGGGCGGGGCAGCTGCATACGTTTGGGAAGGGGTCCTCGCTTTGTTTGGGGCATGGGGGGAAGAGCTACACGCCGCACCCAAAGCTGGTGGCGGATTGTTTGGCGGGGCGGAGAGTGTTGAAGGTTGCGAGTGGGCATAGACATATGGGGATGATAACAGACTAGCTTGAGAGAGGAGGAAGTTGAGAGTGGGAGCGTGGTTGTGTGGATTGGAAAGAGGAAGAATGGAGAGAGGAGAGAGTGATGTGGGGCGCTTGCAACCAAAGAATGAAAAATAAAATCACTCAGGAAATAATGCTTTTCCTTTGATGTAAAATTTAGAGATTGCCTCTTGCTAATTTGCGTGTGATTATTTCCTGCTGATGGTGGTGAGAAACAAAGGGGGCTCAGCCTGGCAAAAGTACCTGCGGTTGGTACAAACGATTTTCTCGACCGTCCGGCGCCTGAGGGCCAGGATGACGATTTCTCGGCTTGCTATGTATACTTCGCCTTCCATAGGGCTTCGCATGATGCAATGCCATTTACCTCGCGTCGCCACGATGTAGGGTTTGCGAGCTTTCCCTTGTCCGAAAGCACTTGCAGCCCTCAAATGATTTCGTGCGGTGATGGGCACGGTGCCTTATCCAGGGCTCGTAGAGGGGTAGAGACCAAACAGCGTGAAGAAATATAGCCAAGAGGCAAAAGAAGCATGCACAACATAGAGACAAGAACAGATTAGAACTAAAGTGAAAAAAAGTCATCCGAAGGCAATTTGTTTTCAACGTTACAAGATTGACATTTCTTTTCGGCATTTATTATGCTATCCCATTCTTTTACCAAGTTTGCGCCTATTATTTTACTTGCTGGTTCCGCCGATGCCAGGCAAGCAGCTCTACATAGTCGGCAAACCCCAACGCCGGAGTCACCACCTCCTCCCACTTCTTCCGCATCGCCTCTTGCAAGTCCGGCGTCATCACAGCTCCCGCCGCACCCACTACTCCTTGCTTCAGCTTGCTATTTCCTCGCCCCGCCTCCCGCGGCAAGCCCATCACCTCGTTTCGGGCGTCTTTGGTCAAATGCTCATCGAATTTCTTTTGGTGCTCCTGCATAAACGCAAGGGTGGAATGGGCTGTCGCTACCCTTACACGCTCCTCATAATCGACTGACCCAGGCACATACCCCAAAAATGTCGCAATCCGCCTTATTTGCCCTTCCAAGTCCTCCTTCAAATCTTCGAATGCCACGAGGAGTACCTCCTCCTCCCTTTCGCCCTCCTCCTCCCCCTTTTCCTTCAACCAGCTCACCAAATGATGCCAATACGACGCATTCTGCATCGGGCTTTCCGGCTTTCCTCTCCGCAAAAAAAACTCCTGAGCGAAAGTCACAAACGATACGCTCCCCTCGGGATAAATAAACCACCCATCAAAAAACCGAAAGAAGCTGAAAACCACGTCCTCCGGATCCCGAAAACAGACCATATAACGCCCACCTTTAGGAATGTCAGGTCTCCAGGCATGCGTCTTGTACAGCCGTGGCGGCGCCCCGGGCTGCTCTGCTTGTAAATCTTGGCCCAAATCATGCGCTAGCTCTATCCAAGGGACCACTTCCGAGACTTCACCAAAATTCATATTGCCCTTTGTTCGCAATTGGTGGCATATATGCTGCAGCCAGGTCGTGCCTGCCTTGGGGGAGGTGACGATGAAGACATCGTCGGAAGGACGAGGCTTGAATGCGAACCCTGCGAGTCTTCCTTGCTCCGTTTCAAATTTGGAAAGGCGGGCCTTCATGCGCACGATGGCGGCGTCCTCGGTTGGATCAGTGACGGCTTCAAACGGCATGTTTGTAGAGCTGTGAGTGGATGGTGGGTGGGGAAGGGTAGGGTGGTGTGAGGGAGTTGCTTTGGGCGTGGCTTTTGATGCTGCTGCACCAAGGAATGAGGAGCTAGGTGCTGCGGAGAAACATGCGAACGCACTTCCGAGGCGTCGAGGGCAAAGGCATGGTCATGCCTAAATCAAAAAGCGTAGAATTGCCCGAACATCACAAGCAGTGCTTGGGCCTTGTAGGCTTGGGGAGGCGATGACGTTGAGGGGGGGCAAGGGGGGGGGGGGGGCCAGTGGAGCCGTCGCGGAGGGCAGAAGCGGGAGCAGTCCACGTCTTGATGCTGAAAATTAAAATTTTGTCAAGCGCCGGATTCACCATGCCACCTTACATCCAGGAACACGACGTTCCACGGGGGAGGTCTTGATGACGATGGCGACGAGAGGCCGAGAAATCACGTCGTACACTAACGCCAGCAGCAAAGCAGTGTGGCGGCGGGCTTTGTCATGTTGTCCGCCTTGTCTACAGCTAGTGTTGGTCCTGTAGTGTGTTTGTGTGGTGTGTAGATGTGTATTAGAGGAAAGGAAAGCTCGTCCTTCCCACCCTCGTTCGTGCACACACGATTTTGAATGCCCTGCCCTGCCCCTTTCCACCCCACACACTCCCTGCAGCCTGCAGCACACCACACCCTCTCCGACTACAATCCTGACCTTTGTGCACTCGCGTCCAAGTCATTTGTACCTAATGCCGCTCATTGTCGCTCACTCTTTTCCCGTTCCAACAGACACACTGCCTTCAAAAAGGCCATCATCCTTCGGCATTCCACCCACGCCCACAGCACACAAGCACAGTGCGCGCGCACACACCACGGCACCATGCAGTTGAGACGGGGTTCTTTGTTCGGACGGGTAAGTCAGGGCTTGTGAGACTTTTGTTTGCGGGTTCTTCTGCGACGACTCGGGAGAAGTGATCGGGTCCCCCCTCTTCCTCCGTGTGCCCCCTCCTCTTCCTCACACGACACACATGCGCTGACATATGCACATACTTCTCGTCATCACATCTACACAGCTGCCCATCCTGGCCGTCCTGCTCTTCTCCACGTTGTGCCTCTTCCTGGTGGCTGAGGCCAAGGACTTGTACAAGGTACGGCGGGGTTTGAATTTGTATGCGCTTGGGAGGGGAGGGCTTCCATTTCCAAGCAAGAGCAGGGCAAGGCACTCAAGCGCAAGCGACTCATCCATTCTCTCTACTTCTTCATATGTAAACAGATCCTGGGCGTCAAGAAAACCGCGACGGAAGCACAGCTCAAGAAGCAATACCGCAAGGTACGTTTTTGTGTCTCTCTATGTGTATACGTTGGCTTTGCGTGTGCCCACCTCTTTATCACCTACTGCTTTACTCTTCCGGCATCTGGCTACATTTGTATTTTCACTATTTTTGAGCCATTTGCCATCCACCACCAGCCCCTCTGCTCATCCTCCTTCTCACCGCTTCCTCCCCTCCCCTCCTCCCCCTCCATATAGCTGGCCATGAAACACCACCCGGACAAGCACCCAGAAGCCGAGAAAGAAGCCGCTACGGAGCGTTTCGCCGGAGTGGCAGAGGCGTATGAGACCCTCTCCGATCCGGACAAGCGCCGTATTTATGATCAAGTTGGTTATGAGGGCATGAAGAACGCGGGGCAGGTAAGAGACAAGAGGAAGGGAGGGAGAGCTGATTTGACTGACCTGTTTGCTTGGCTTATTTTTTCTCCATGTACATATGTTTGTGTTTGCGTAGACGCACGTATAATACACACACACTCTTTATATACCCTCCTCTTCTCTTTCCATACACACACAAATATTAACTTTTCCCCTTTATCTCTCTCTCTCTCTCTCTCACACACACACACACACAGCCTGGTGGAGGCCCGGGCGGGTTCCCCGGTGGTTTCGGCTTCCCAGGAGGCGACGGCGGAGGAGGGGAAGGCATGCACTTCGAATTCGGCGACGCCTTCAAATTGTTCGAGCAGATGTTTGGTGGTGGTGGAGGAGGGGGAGGAGGAGGAGGAGGAGGAGGAGGGGGAGGGT
>Ga0209491_10002018_pt1 | contig 37446 bp, 35 predicted proteins | sample BON02_FD_187213 | JGI IMG/M metagenome (GOLD analysis project Ga0209491, IMG submission 187213) | Freshwater microbial communities from Lake Bonney liftoff mats and glacier meltwater in Antarctica - BON-02 (SPAdes) (version 2) | ecosystem: Environmental > Aquatic > Freshwater > Ice > Glacier... | reverse complement strand
GAGTCAGCGTTGCCAGGTGGATCGCGGACATCAACTTGTCGTCTGCGATCCCGTCGGGCGAGGAGTAGACGGCTGTCCCTGGGTGGTACTGCAACGCGACGTAGAGACCCTTTTCGTTCATCCCGTCTGTCCACGCGTAGTAGCCCGTGGGCTCGTCATTCGGGAACGCGTCTATTCCCACCGCGCCGTACTTCGTCGTCCACGTGACGCCTTGCTTGTTGTCCGGTGCATAGCTGTGTAGCTCGAGCCCGCGGGGTAGGACCACCAATCGGGCGTCCATCAACGTGGGAAACTCCATCGTGCGCCCCACGACTACCGATCCGTCCTTAGCTTTTAGTTGCAGGCTCGTACACATCAAGGCTCCTCGAAGTCGGTCGATTGGCTAGCGTGATTTTGGCATCTTTGTGACTCCATTGCAGGTGCTCGCTGCGGTGAAGGTCTCATTCGGCCCAGCCGTATACGAGTCGCCTCTTAGGAGGACAGGGCTTTGAACCGGCGCAGGCGCAGGCTGTTGGTGACGACGAAGACGGAGCTCAATGCCATCGCGGCGCCCGCAATCAGCGGGTTGAGGAAGCCGAGGGCGGCCAGTGGGATGGCGGCGACGTTGTAGGCGAAGGCCCAGAACAGGTTTCCCTTGATTGTGCGCAGCGTTGCCCGTGACAACGCGATGGCGTCTGCGGCTGAGCGCAGGTCTCCGCGGACCAACGTGATGTCGGCTGCTTCGATTGCGACATCGGTACCGGTTCCCATCGCTAGGCCTAGGTCGGCCTGTGCGAGTGCGGGGGCATCGTTGACGCCATCGCCGACCATCGCGACCACGCGACCTTCTGCCTGCAGCCGTTGGACGACAGCGACCTTGTCGGCCGGGAGGACCTCGGCGATGACCTCGTCGATTCCGACGTCGGCAGCGACTGCGGCGGCGGCGAGGTTGTTGTCGCCGGTGAGTAGGACTGGGGTCAGACCCAGGGACTTCAGTTGCGCGATCGCTTGCTTCGAGGTCGGCTTCACAGTGTCGGAGACGATGAGGACCCCACGGGCCTCACCGTTGCAGCCCACGTAGACGGGAGTCTGGCCGCGCTTGGCGGCATCGTCGGCAGCTTGTGCGAGTTCGGGAGGTAGCGGCATCGACCACTCGTCGGCTAACCAGTCGCGGCGGCCAACCACGACCGCGTGCTCGTCCACCACTCCAGAGACGCCCTGGCCTGGGTAATTCTTGAACCCTTCGACGGGCGGAAGTGCGCCGTCACTACGAGCGGCATCGGCTATGGCCGTCGCGATCGGGTGTTCGGAGGCGTCTTCGAGCGCCCCGGCTAGGCGCAGAAGTTCGACCTTGTCTGTGCCTTTGGCGACCACGACCTCGGCGAGACTCATGCGGCCTTGCGTGACGGTGCCGGTCTTGTCGAGCACGATGGTGTCGACCCGGCGGGTGGATTCGAGGATCTGTGGGCCGCGGATCAGGATTCCTAGCTGGGCGCCCCGGCCGGTTCCCACGAGCAACGCGGTTGGTGTTGCCAAGCCGAGCGCACATGGGCAGGCGATGATCAGGACCGCGACAGATGCAGTGAATGCTGCGGCAACGGAGTTGCCAAGGATGATCCAGGCAACGAGGGTTGCCAAGGACAACAGGATCACGATTGGAACGAAAATGGCCGATACGCGATCAGCAAGGCGCTGAACGTCGGCCTTGCCGCTTTGGGCCTGCTCAACGAGTTTGGCCATCTGCGCCAACTGGGTGTCGCCACCCACGCGCTCGGCACGGACGACGATTCGCCCGGAGGTGTTAACCGTTGCGCCAACCACCTGGGATCCAACCTCTACATCGACGGGAACCGGTTCGCCTGTCAGCATCGAGGCATCCACTGCGGACTGACCATCGACGACCTCTCCGTCAGTCGCGATCTTCTCGCCAGGGCGCACAACGAACTCATCACCGACGGCTAGGTCTCTGATCGGGATCCGCTGCTCGTACTGGCCATCGGGGCTGGAACGGAGCACGGCGACGTCTTTGGCGCCCATCGAGAGCAACGCTTTGAGGGCGGCCCCGGACCGGACCTTTGCCCGTGCCTCGAAGTAGCGACCGGCCAGGATGAAGACCGTTAATGCGGCTGCGACCTCTAAGTAGATCTCACCGGCGCCCGAACCTTGGGCGGGCAGGAACGTGAATTCCATGGTCATACCCGGATCGCCTGCTGTGCCGAAGAACAGTGCCCAGAGCGACCATAGGTAGGCGGCACTCACACCGATCGAGATCAACGTGTCCATCGTTGCGACACCGTGGCGCGCGTTCTTCCACGCGGCGAGGTGGAACGGCCAGGCCCCCCACACCACCACCGGCGACGCCAGCGTCAGGGCAAGCCACTGCCAGTTGGCGAACTGCAACGGCGGAACCATCGTCAGCAGCATGACCGGGATAGTCAGCGCGACGGAGATGAGTAGGCGCTGGCGCAGTGACGCCGTTGCTGGGTCGAGGGAGTCGTCGGGCGCATCGTCGACTAGCGCACTTGGGTCCCCAACGGGCGGAAGGTGCGCGGTATAGCCGGTCTCGCCGATGACGTCCAGGAGTTGTTCGGTCGTGACGGCCTCGACGAAGTCAACGCTGGCCTTCTCGGTTGCGTAGTTCACGGAGGCCTGCACGCCATCCACCTTGTTGAGTTTTTTCTCAATCCGGATCGCGCATGATGCGCAGGTCATACCGTCAATATCTAAGTCAACGTGAGTCATTTTCAGTTCTCCTTCTAGCTTTTGACGAGGCGCGCGATTGCGGCCGACGCCTCGTCGATTTTTGCCTTCGCGTCCGTTCCGCCGTCTTCGATCGCCTGGGCAACACAGTGGTGTAAGTGCTCATCGAGTAGGCCGAGCGCGAATGCATCGAGCGCTTTGGACGCGGCGGATACCTGTGTGAGGACGTCGATGCAATACGTCTCTTCATCGACCATCCGCTGTAGGCCACGGATCTGGCCCTCGATCCGGCGTAGCCGCTTCAGTTGGGCATCTTTACTCCCCGAGTAGCCCGGATGCGTTGGAGGTTCTTGCTTCACAGTTGCCACCTCTGTGCCGCCCTTCGTTTCTCATGGTTCGATCATCGCTCCTAATACAACCGGATACCCCCCTAGGGTATTCCGCACAGGCAAAAATGGCCATAGCAAAGCGGTAAGGCATCGATGAGAAAAACAACGAGAGCCCCACCGCATGAATCACGGAGGGGCGCTACGACGACGTGTTAGCTAGCGGTCGTCTTCTTCGTTGTACGTAGAAATTGGGTCATCGTCACTGTGTCCATCACGGTGCGACCCGTCGTTATGTGGCTTGTCGTTAGCCAACTCAGCACGCAACGCATCAAAGTCTGTCTGCGGAGTGTTGTACTTCAACTCGCGTGCGACCTTGGTCTGCTTAGCCTTAGCTCGGCCGCGCCCCATAGCTCGACCCCCTCGCCCGGATACCCGGAATCGACGTCGTCTGGAATGTGAATCTAATGTTTTCGGACCATATACCGATCAAAATACCGATCAAAATACCGATCAAAGTTCTTAACAGACCGGCAATAGACACTAACAATACCTCCCATAGCCGCAATATGACAGTCGGGGCCACATAACCCGATTGGGTCAAATCGGGCAATTGGGTTGCTTCCGCTCTCAGCGCAGGTAAGACTCAGGGTAATGAGCACCGACCCGAGCGACTCCGAACCGCTTTTGACCCCGGCAGAGGTCGCTGCGATGTTCCGTGTCGACCCAAAAACTGTCACCCGGTGGGCTAAAGCCGGCAAGCTGAGCTCTGTGCGCACCCTCGGCGGCCACCGCCGCTACCTCGCGAGCGAAGTCCGCGCCCTCCTTGAAGGAACGTCGGGACCAGAACGCGAACCTGAGCCGATCCTGCCGCCGGTTCCGCCACGTCCGGTCGATTCCCCGGCCATGCGAGGGCTGCCACCGCAGTTACCGCCACCAGCTACTCCTGGATCGTCCGGCGGCCTGCCGACTGCTTAGGTCGCGTATTTGCCAACGACGGTCACAGATCCGCCGCCGCCACCCTTGGCCGGTGAATCTGACACGTCGGTTTCCGTTCTCGTTCGGACGGTGCCACAGACCCACGCATCGACGCCGCGCGCAGCGAGCGCCGTAAGCGCGGCGGATTCCGAGCCAGGATCAACGATCGCGACCATGCCGATTCCCATATTGAAAGTTCGTTCAAGCTCGACGATCTCGACGGCACCGACAGCACCGATCGTGCTAAAGATCGGATGCGGCGTCCATGTCGAACGTGAGAGGTCCAGATGGAAGTTCGCCGGGAGTACCCGCGCCATATTTGCCGCCAGGCCGCCGCCGGTGATGTGAGAGAACGCGTGCACGTCGATGGCTGGGTCGCGGGCAAGTGTCACGCAGTCCAACGCGTAGATGCGGGTGGGCTCCAGTAGTTCCTCGCCCAGCGTCCGGCCGAAGTCCGGGATGTCTCGGTCCAGCGCCCAGCCAGCGCGTTCGAGGAGCACGTGTCTAGCCAGCGAGTAGCCGTTGCTATGCAGGCCAGAAGCGCGCATCGCGATCACGACGTCTCCGGCGTTGACTCGATCGGGGCCCAAGAGTTCGTCGGCCTCGACCACGGCCGTTCCGGCCCCAGCGACGTCGTACTCGTCGGGATCAAGGAGGCCAGGATGCTCAGCAGTCTCGCCTCCGAGCAGTGCACACCCGGCTTGTTGGCACCCGTTGGCGATGCCGGTCACGATCGCGGCGATCCGCTCAGGAACAACCCGGCCGGTGGCGATGTAGTCGGTCATGAAAAGCGGTTCGGCACCGGTGACGACCAGGTCGTCAACGACCATTGCGACGAGGTCGATACCGATGGTGTCGTGGACATCCATCCGCTGCGCGACAGCAACTTTGGTGCCCACACCGTCGGTCGAGGTCACGAGCAGCGGGCGTCGGAACGTCGCGAGGGCGGAGGCGTCGAATAGGCCGGCGAATCCACCGAATCCACCGACGGCCTCAGGCCTCGTTGCGCGAGCCACCGATGCCTTCATCAGCTCGACGGCGCGCTCACCGGCCTCGGTATCAACGCCAGCAGCGGCATAGGTCGCTCCGGAACTACCAACAGTCGTCACGGTTGCTGCAGTGCTCCAATAATCGTGCTCGTTGAGCTAGCTGCCGGGGCTACCCCAGCAAGTTGGGCCTCGTCCTGGTCCACCGGGATCTCGTCATCCAAGAAGTAGTTCGCGACCTCCACCGGTTTGGGGAGGGCGACGGGATATACCCCGTCGAAGCAGGCTCGGCAGAGTCGATCCTTGGCGACATTGGTCGCGGCAATCAGATGGTCCAGTCCGATGAAGCCGAGGGAATCGGCGCCGATTGCCTCGCAGATCTCATCGACGCTCTTATCACTGGCCATTAGTTCGGCTCGGGTCGCGAAGTCGATGCCGTAGAAGCATGGCCAGTTGACCGGCGGTGAGGAGATCCGTACATGGACCTCTTTCGCACCGGCTTCGCGAAGCATCTTGACGATGGCACGTTGAGTGTTCCCGCGCACGATCGAGTCATCGACGACGACGAGGCGCTTGCCCGCGATGACTTCGCGTAAAGGGTTGAGCTTCAAGCGGATTCCGAGTTGGCGCAGGGTCTGCGACGGCGAGATGAAGGTCCGGCCAACGTAGGCGTTCTTCACCAGTCCCTGAGCGAACGGAATCCCGGATGCTTGGGCGTAGCCGACGGCACCCGGTGTGCCAGATTCCGGAACGGGAATGACGAGGTCAGCATCGGCGGGATGTTCGGCAGCCAGGCTACGGCCGACCTCGACGCGGGTGGCATGAACGCTCTGCCCATCGAGGGCGGTATCCGGTCGAGCCAGGTATACGTACTCGAAAATGCAGCCCTTGGGATCGGCTTTAGCGAAGCGGTGAGAACGCACGCCATTGCCGTCGATAGCGACGAACTCGCCAGGCTCAATATCTCGTTCGAACTTTGCGCCGACGATGTCCAGCGCCGCCGTCTCGCTGGCGACAACCCAACCCGTCTCCATCTTGCCCAGGACGAGCGGACGAATCCCTTGGGGATCGCGTGCCGCATACAGGGTGTCGTCATCCATGAAGACCAGCGAGAAGGCGCCGCGCAAGTAGGGCAACTCGCTCATGGCGGCATCTTCGATTGTGATGTCGGGGTGCATCGCCAGTAGCGCGGCGATCAGATCAGTATCGCTGGTCGCGTAGTTCTGCTGGCCCAACGGCAGTTCGCCGGAATCGGCCGACTCTTCTTCCAACCGGATAGCGAGCTCAGCAGTGTTCGTCAGGTTTCCGTTGTGCCCGAGCGCGAGGTTGCCGGTCGCTGTGCGACGGAAGGTCGGCTGGGCGTTCTCCCAGATACTCGCACCGGTGGTTGAGTAGCGCGCGTGGCCAATCGAGAGGAATCCACGCAAGCTTTCCAGGGTTGCTTCGTTGAATACCTGAGAAACCAGGCCCATGTCTTTATAGACGAGGATCTCGCTACCGTCGCTTACCGCGATCCCGGCGGACTCTTGGCCGCGGTGTTGCAACGCGTAGAGGCCGAAGTAGGTGAGCTTGGCGACTTCCTCGCCAGGAGCCCAGACTCCGAAGACCCCGCAAGCATCTTGCGGGCCTTTTTCATTAGGAAGCAGGTCATGGGAAAGCCGACCATCACCGCGCGCCACATCTACGAGTGTAGGCACCTACAGCGACAACTCAAGCCAGTGGCATAAAAAGAATTGGGAACAAGCCCGACAAATCGCTGCGCTCACCGCTGGCGACGAGGCGGCCAGCCCCGGTCGAGGTCTCCCAGTCGGTCACGCCGGTCGCGAGTTCGATGAAGGTCCGAGGGTCGCATTCCACTGTGGCCGGAGGGTTTCCGCGCCGGTGGCGGATTCCTTCGACGACTTGGGCTGCAGCAAACGGTGGGACGCGGAACTCGACGGAATTGCCGGGCGCGATCGCGGCCAAGAGGTCCATCAGCGCCTTACTTGCGACGCGTTCGTCGGCGCGTTCGGGTGAGGAATCCTGGGCGTAGGCGGCCAGACACGTGGTGATGTGGTCCCGTTGCTTCGGCGTCACGTGGGCCGACGGGGCGCTAGCCATTGGTCTGCGCCAGTTGCTGGTCGAGGATTTGACCGTCGGCTATGCGGTGGACAGCGTCGGCAAAGTCCACCGCCTCATCTTCATCGTGGGTGACGAGGATCGCCGTGGTCCCGGCTTGGGAGAGGAGGTCGCGCACCGCAGCGCGCAGTTCGCGGCGAAGCTCTGCGTCCAGGGCCGAGAACGGCTCATCGAGTAGCACCACTTTGGGTTCGCGAGCTAAGGCCCTCGCCAGCGCCACGCGCTGTTGCATCCCACCCGAGAGCTCGTGTGGTCGCACGGCGCCTTTACCCCCGAGCGACACGAACTCCAGGAGCTGCTCCACCCTAGTGGCGGCCTCGGCGCGTTGGACCCGAGTCCGCTTAGGCAGCCCAAATCCCACGTTCCCCGCGACATCAAGGTGGGGGAACAGTGCCCCTTCTTGCGGGACCAGGCCGACATCGCGGCGTTCGGGAGCGAGCCACACCCCGGGACCCACAAGCCTCCGATGGTCGATCTCGATGTGGCCGCTCTTCGGTCGAATAAACCCGGCGATAGATCGCAACAGGGTGGTCTTACCTGACCCGCTCGAACCAAGGACGGCAGCGATCTGGCCCTCGGGCACCTGGAGGTCAACGCCTTTGAGAACCGGCGTCTTGCCGTAGCTCACGACGAGCCCCGCGATATCGAGTCCGGTTGTCACCGCCTGACCCCTTCCAGTTGGCGCCTACGAGCGCTGCGTTCGTCCTCGAGTTCGTCCCCCCCGTCGTCACTCTCAGGTTGCGATACGGAACGTGCGAGCGGGAACGCGAGCAGGAAGGCGGGGATTGCCCCTATCAGTATGAGGGTCATCGCATACGGCGCGGCCGCGGCGTAGGAACCGATCTCCGTCAGCGTCCACAGCCGAGTCGCCAAGGTGTCCTCACCGGTGGGTCGCAGCATCAGGGTCGCGGGGAGTTCCTTCATCACCGTGAGCAACACCAGCACGGCACCTGCGGCAATGCCGGGGGACGCGAGACGCATCGTGACCGTTCGGAACGCCCGCCACGGCGAGTAGCCACACGTTCGAGCGACGTCTTCGAGCACCGTGGGAACGGTCGCGATTGATCCGCGGATGGCTGCGCCAGCCTTCGGGATGAACAGCACCGCGTAGGCGAACGCTAAGAGTGGGAGGGTCTGGTAAAAGTCAGGGACCAAACGCGTCCCGACGAACACGATGCTGAGCCCGACAACGACTCCCGGTAGCGCATGGCCGACGAACGACATGCGCTCTAAAATGGCCGCGGCCCGAGTGGGATAGCGAGCGGCGAGGAGGCCAATCGGGAGTGCCAAAGTGACCGCGGTGACCATCCCGACGATGCCGTAGAGCGCGGTTGTCGACATCGCTGCGCCGAGGTCTGGCCAGTCAATTCCGGCACTCGCGCCGGTCAGGAACTGCTCAATCGTGGCGATGATGGGCACTCCGACTCCGAGTAGCCCTACGGCTGCCAAGAGTCCGTAGCCGCCAGCGCGCCAACCCGGTGTGAGGGTCAGAGCAGGGGGTTGACGGGGAGCCGAAGTCGCCAGCCGCCAGCGCTGAGCGCGGCCGCGAGATCGCTGTTCCAGCGCCACAATGAGCATCGCCAGCAATGCCAGGATGATGCCGAGAACTGCTGCCGAGGTTCGGTCGAATGAGGCGCGATACGACGAGAAGATAACGCGCGACAGCACGTCAACCCGGAAGATTGAGACGGCGCCGAAGTCGCTGAGCACGTAGAGGGCCACGAGCAGCGCGCCACCACCGACCGCAGGCGACACCTGCGGAAGGGCCGCTCGCAGGAAAGCCTCGCGTGGTCCGGAGCCAAGGGTGCGGGCGACCTCTTCATGGGCCGGATCTAGCGATCGCAACGCGGCTGCGGTCGGCAGGATGACGTAGGGAACGGTGGCCAGGCTCAACACCAGCCAGGCGGCCCAAAACCCGGTGAGTTGTGGGAACAGCGACAGCCACGCAAACGACGCGACGAAGCTAGGGACCGCCAGTGGTAGGACCACCAGCACAACCCATGTCCGCCGCCACCGCAGTCGCGCCTTGGTAATCAGCCACGCAGCGGGCACCCCGATCGCCACGGTTGTGCCAGCGACTGCGACTGCCAGCGCCACGGACGTCCCGGCTGCCTGCCACGTGTTCGGGTTTGTCAGTACCTGCTCGACCGGGCCCCAGCCGGAACCGAATGCCCTGATCGCGAGGTAGACCAGTGGCACGCAAACGACAACGGCAACAGTTGCGCCAATAATCAGCAGCGACCGCGGCGTTGGTCGATTCATTACGCCAGCATGCCAGCTTCACGCATGAGGGCCTGAGTACTCGCCAAATCTGATAGCTCGTTGAGCTCGACCGGGTCTACTCCGATTGAGGACAGCGGCGGTGGGCCCACTGGTCCCTCGATACCCGGAACCAACGGGTACTCGAATGTCGTCGTTGCGAAGAATTCTTGCACCGATGGCGACAGCAGGTACTCAATGAACTTGGTTGCGTTGGCGTTCGTGGCGTTGTTGGTTGTCAACGCTGCTCCGGCGACGTTAACCAAGGACCCGGGATCACCCGGCTCGGTGAACTGTTGGGCCACCTTCAGGTTCTCCACCCCGCCCTTTTCACGGGCGTTGACGAACCAGTAGTAGTGGTTGACGAGGCCGACTCCGGTCGTCCCGGCATCGACGGATTGGACGATCTTCAAGTTGCTGTCGAAGATTTGTGGATCATTGGCCATGATCCCCTTGAGCCACTCTTCAGTTTTGGCATCGCCACTCGTAAGTCGCATTCCGGTCACGAAGGACTGGAAGCTGGCATTCGCCGGAGCGATACCGACCTGTCCCTTGTACTTGGGATCCGTGAGCTCAAACACTGAGGTCGGCGGATTAGCGAACTTCGCAGGATCGTAGACAATCGTGCGTGCCCGGCCGGTCACGCCTGTCCAGTCTGTGCTGCGGTAGGCGGCCGGAACGACGGTTGCGACAGAGGCTGGTAGTGGCGCCAACGCGTCGATGTTCTGCAGGGCTCCGAGTGCCCCCGCATCTTGGCTGAAGAAGACCTGGGCGGGGGTGTTGGCGCCCTCTTCGGCGATCTGGGCGGAGAGTTCGGCCGAGTCGCCGTAGCGGACCTCGGCTTGAATACCCGTCTCCTCGATGAACGTGTCGATCAGCGGTTTGACGAGGGCCTCGTTACGGCCGCTGTAGATCGTCAGCGCGTTGGCGTCACTATCTGAGGCCGACGAGCAGCCAGCGAGCCCAGCCAGCCCGACCAGCGAGGTGAGCGCAATGATTGTGCCAAGTCGAATCGATTTCACAAATACTCCAAAGATCGTGAGCTACAGGACGTAGAAGTTAGGATTGCCTTACCTTAGCTCATGCGAATTGTGTGCTGCGACTCCCACGTCTGGCCCGTCGGTTGTGAAACACTCATGACCATGACGACACCTCCGCAACCGCCTGTTCCTCCGACGACTCCGCCGCCACCCCCTGGCGGTTACAACGCGCCGCCTCCCCCGCCCGCTGCGGGCCTTCCCGGCAGCCAATCGGATAAGAGCAGCCTGCCTCTCGTCTCCCTCGTGCTTGGCATCCTGTCGCTGGTCTGTCTGGGCTTCTTGGCCGGTATCCCCGCCATCATCACCGGCGTCATGGGACGCAAGAGGGCCAAGATGACTGGGGAGGGTGCCGGAATGTCGCTCGCGGGCATCATCACCGGCGCGATCGGAACTGTCCTCTCGATCGTCGGCGCTGTCGTGGCAGTCATCGCCCTGGTCGCGGGCGGCGCTGCGGTTGTGACCGCAGTGACTGGCCAGGTCGCGATCGCCAATGAGTTGAACCCAGCGAACACCGCAGCTCAGGCCTACGCCGCGCAAAACGGCTCGTACGCCGGACTGACAACAGAGGCTCTAAGCACCTTCGGCTTCGTCCCATCGAGCGACGTCAAGGTCACCGCCGTTCCACTTAATGGTGGCGCCTCGTACTGCATCGAAGGGGCCGACGTTAGCGACCCAAGCAGCAAGATTCACGTACCCGTCAGCGGTGGATCATCCATCAACATCGACGTCAATGGAACGCAGTACCGCTACAGCCTTGGTGGCTGCCCACGGGCTTCCTAGTACCTCAGGTGAAGGTCAACGCACGCACAAAGCCCCCCCTCCCGGAGAAGCCACCGATCGAACGGTGGTTTGTCCGGCGAGGGGTGCCCCACTTTATTGCGAACTACAGCGCCACCGAGGATGTCTGGACTCGAGCGCTGCCCGCCCTCATCATCTTGTTCCTACTCAGTGCCGTCAGCGGGATCGACCTCAACTGGACCGGCTGGCAGATTGCGGCGGGCTGTGTTGGTGGCTTGCTCATCTTGCTTGGCTCCTGGATGGCGCTCAATCGATATCGGAAGCAACCGGTGTTGGCAGTTCCGCACCGCGTCGGATGGGCAGAGATCGCGTTGATCGTGCTCGTTCCGACGGCGCTGCCGCTGTTTTTCGGTGGGGACTGGGTGGGTGCCATCGTCATCTTGCTCAACCAGCTAGTCCTACTGGGCCTCATCTTCGTCATCACCAGCTACGGACTCGTGGCGATCTCGCTGTGGGCAATCGGGCGACTCGTCCGGACCCTGGGTCAAACCTTGCGGCTCTTTACTCGCAGCCTGCCGCTGCTGCTCATCGGTTTCATGTTCCTATTCATTAACGCCGAGGCGTGGCAGTCTGCTGGCGAGCTCGATCCAGCGCTGCTCGCGACGATTGTTGGCGGATTCGCAGCATTCGCGGCGATTTTTCTTGCGACGCAGATTCCGAAGGAACTGGCAGCCTGCAGTTCGTTTGACAGCGCGACTGAGGTTGTCGACGCTGCTGACGACGCACCCTTAGATGGCGCCGGGCTTTCGACTGAACTCGATGCCTTACCGCCGCTGTCGCGCAAGGAGAAGGGCAATCTGTGGTTGGTCGCGTTTATTACGCAATCACTTAGGTTGACCCTGGTCAGTGTGCTGATTGGGCTGGTGTTTGTCGCTATCGGGCTCGTCCTGATCCGCCCAGCCACCATCGCGACGTGGACTGGTCAGCCGCCAGAGATCCTCTGGAATCTTCCGTGGGAACTGTTCGGTAGCTCGATGCAGATCACGACCCAGTTGATGCAGGTCTCAATATTCCTCGGGGCCTTCGCTGCCGTGTACTTCAGCGTCTACGCGACGACCGATCCCGTGCTTCGGGCAGACTTCTTCGAGGACACCATCAGCGAGATCCGACAGAACCTCGCAGCGCGCGCCATTTATCGCGCGAATCTGCGTGACTAGCTAGCCTGCAGAACTAGCCGAACAGCGCGGGCAGGGTCTCGGTGTGAGCGGTCCGGAGTTCTTCCAGGGGCACGGTAAACTCGTCGCCGAACTGCAACACCTGCGTCCCGGTTTCGAAGCCCGTCTCGGCTCCTAGTCCGGAGTCCACAACACCGATCCGGATGCAGGGGAAGTTGCGCGCCGTGCACATCTCGGTGAACCGCAACTCTTCGCTGCGCGGCACGACCACGACGGCACGGGTTGCTGACTCCGAGAACAAGTGCGTGAACATGTCGACGCCATCCGGTGCCCACAGGCGCGCGCCGACGTTCGAGCGCAGGGCCATCTCGACGAGGACCTGGCCGATCCCGCCCTCGGACACATCGTGGGCGGCGGTCAGCATTCCGTCTCGGGACCCTGCCACCAAGATCTGGCTGAGCACTCGCTCAGTTTCGAGGTCGAGCACTGGCGGCATTCCGCCGAGGTGGCCGTGGACGACGTGCGCCCACTCCGAACCCGCGAACTCGTCGCGGGTCGTACCCAGGAGGTAGATCTGCTCACCGTCGGGGCCCCATGCCATCGGGGTTCGTCGGTCGACGTCATCCATGACACCGAGGACGCCGATTACCGGCGTCGGCAGAATCGCCTGCTCGGCAGTCTGGTTGTAGAAGCTGACGTTGCCGCCGGTGACGGGGATTCCGAGTTGTAGGCACGCGTCGGCTAGGCCTGTTACGGCCCGCTCAAACTGCCACATGACGTCAGGATCCTCCGGTGATCCGAAGTTCAGGCAGTCGGTGACGGCCAATGGAACGGCGCCGGTCGCGGACACGTTGCGGTAGGACTCGGCCAGCGCGAGTTGGGCGCCGGTGTAGGGATCGAGTTGCGTGAAGCGACCGTTGCAGTCGGTCGAGATCGCGACCCCGAGGCCGGACTCCTCGTCGATGCGAACGATCCCGGCATCTTCCGGTTGAGCCAACACGGTGTTCCCTTGGACGTAGCGGTCGTACTGATCGGTGACGAATGACTTGTCCGCCAGGTTCGGGGAGGCGACCATCCTCAGCAGCGTCTCGCGCAGTTCCGCTGGCGTACCGGGACGCGCGAGGTCGGCTGTGCCCGCCGCTTGCAGGGCATCCTGCCAATCGGGGCGGGCGTAGGGGCGCTCGTAGACCGGGCCGTCGTGGGCGACGGATCGTGGCGGGACATCGACGATTTGCTCGCTGCGCCATTCGACGGTGAGGCGGCCGGTGTCGGTGACCTCACCAATAGCGACGGCCTCGACGTCCCACTTCAGGCAGATTTCCAAGAACGCGTCGAGGTTCTCTGGCTGGACGACCGCGCACATCCGCTCTTGCGATTCGCTCATCAGGATTTCTTCGGGTGTCAGCGACGAATCGCGCAGCGGGACGCGGTCGAGGACGACGTGCATCCCGCCTTCGCCATTGCTCGCAAGCTCGGACGTGGCACAGGAGATTCCGGCGCCGCCGAGGTCCTGGATACCTTCGACCAGCCCTGCTCCGAGCACCTCGAGCGTGCACTCGATGAGGAGCTTCTCCATGAACGGATCGCCGACCTGAACACTGGGGCGCTTCGCCGGCCCGTCGGCATCGAAGGTCTCGGAGGCCAGGATGCTGACGCCGCCGATTCCGTCGCCGCCGGTACGGGCTCCGTAGAGCACGACGAGGTTGCCGACTCCCTTGGCGCTGGCCAGGTGGACGTCCGCGTGCTTCATCGCGCCGACGCACAGCGCGTTGACTAGGGGGTTACCCAGGTACGTCGAATCGAAGACGATCTCGCCGCCGATATTGGGCAGGCCGAGACGGTTGCCGTAGCCACCGATTCCGGCGACCACTCCGGGTAGTACGCGCTTGGTGTCGGGGGCATCCGCCGGGCCGAAGCGCAGCGGATCCATGACGGCGAGTGGGCGAGCACCCATCGAGATGATGTCGCGGACGATTCCACCGACGCCGGTCGCGGCACCTTGGTAGGGCTCGACGTAGGACGGGTGATTGTGGCTCTCGACCTTGAATGTGACGGCCCAGCCATCGCCGATGTCGACAACGCCGGCGTTCTCGCCGATTCCGACGAGGAGCGCATCGGTCTTCGGGGCTTTCTCGCCAAACTGTTTGAGGTGCACCTTGCTGGATTTGTACGAGCAGTGCTCACTCCACATGACCGAGTACATCGCGAGCTCGGCGCTGGTTGGGCGCCGAGCGAGGATGTCACGGATCGCCTGGTACTCATCGAACTTCAGACCCAGCTCACCGAAGGGCTGAGGATGTTCGGGGGTGGATGCTGCGTTCACGACGGTGTCGATCATGCGGGGACCTGCCCATCTGCAAGCGCAGTAATCACCGAGGCGATGATGTCCAGGCCGGCCAAGCTAGGGCCGGTGAGTTCCTCGACCGCGTGCTCGGGGTGAGGCATGAGGCCGACGACGTTTCCGGCGGCATTGCGCAGTCCGGCGATATCGCGGCGCGACCCATTGGGGTTCCCACCGACGTAGCGGAACACGACGTGTCCCTCACCCTCGATCCGGTCCAGGGTTGCCTCGTCGGCGACGAAGTTCCCCTCGCCGTTCTTCATGGGGATGAGGATCTCTTGGCCTTCCTCGAAAGCGTTCGTCCAGGCAGTTGAGGTGTTCTCGATCCGTAGGCGCTGGTCTTTGCACACGAAGTGCAGTCCCTCGTTGAGCGTTAGGGCGCCGGGGAGCAGGTGGGACTCGCACAGGACCTGGAAGCCGTTGCAGATTCCCAGGACCGGAAGTCCACGACCGGCGGCGGCGACCACCTCGGTCATGATCGGTGACTGGGCGGAGATCGCGCCGCAGCGCAGGTAGTCACCGTAGGAGAAGCCGCCGGGCAGGATCACGGCATCGACGGAATGTAGATCGTGGTCGCCGTGCCAAAGCTCGACAGCCTCGGCCCCAGCGAGCTTCACCGCGCGCGAGGCATCGCGGTCATCGAGGGTGCCGGGGAAGGTGACGACGCCGATACGGGCGCTCATTTGACGACGGCGTCTGAGCTAGCGCCAAAGGCAGTCCCGGTGTGCTCAGGGTGCTCATCCTCGCCGCCGGTCATATCAACCGAGAGCTCGTAATCCTCGATGACCGGGTTGCTGAGGAGCTCGGCGGCGAGCTCGTGGAGCTGGGCGAGCACCGCCTCGTCAATCTCGCCGTCGAGGTCGATGATGAACTGCTTACCTTGGCGCACATCTGCGACTCCGGCGAGGCCGATGCGGGTCAGCGCACCCTTCACGGCGCGACCCTGGGGGTCGAGGATTTCGGGCTTCAGCATGACGTCTACAACAACGCGGGCCACAGATACTCCGATGTCTTGTACTGGCGGTCTCATCAACAGCCTGGTGTGTGCGTTTGGTCAGTTCGCTAATGCTAACTCCCGCGTGCGCACCGCTGAGGCAGCACGCGGAAGTCTCAGCCCTTCTTGCGCTGTTTGAACCGCGCGTAGGCGTGATGAGCGGTGATCGAGAGCAGTTCACCGGCCAGTTGCACGTTGGTCTTCGCATCGGGATCGGCTGGCTTCTGGGTCGGGCGTCCACCCTTGGGCGGTGCCTTTTGGTAGGGCTGCTGCGGCGACGGTTGAGGCTGCTGGGGGTATTGCGGTGGTGGTTGGCGGGCTTGCTGCTCCTTGGTCTGCGGAAGATCGAAGCTGCTGGGCCCGAACTTGTCGTCCAAAAATCGCCCATTGGCCAGCAGTTTGTCGCCATCGGACTGCAAGATCGCGTTATTGACCTGCCACATCCGGGCGTACATCACGTCGAGCTGGCTGCAAAGCGCCTGCGTTGCTGTCCGACCATCAGCCAAGGCGTTGCGCTCCGCGTACTGCCGCGGCATCTGCAGGTACGGATTAAGCGCAGCCGGCAGGTAGTCGGTCGTCATCTTGGACAGGACGTACATCTCTTCACTGCCCGCGCCGAGCTCGTTCGCGCGGGGCAGCGCCTGCTCGACGAGCGCGCAAATGTGGTTCACCCGCACGAGTACTGATTTGTGAACCCGGCCTTTGATCGACGATTTGATAGCGCGCACAGACTTCGCAACGTCTTGGGGGTCGAGCCCATTGACGTTGCCTTTACGATCGCTGCGGCGGCCCATTTAGCTCAGGATCCAAGTCCCGGTTTCGGAAGCTGCAGGTTGATCGCTGACTCTCCACGGCTCGCCCGCTCGACATACGCCTGAGACTTGGTGACCTCTTGGCTGAGTACCTCGATGGTCGCCGACATCGAACTGAGTGCCTGGGACTTGAACGTGTCGATACTGTCCATCGTTTGGTAGATATTCGCGAACGCGGCCTGGAGTTGCTCCATCCCGATCGTCGAGGAGGCGGCCTGGGCCTGGATCCCAGCGGATTGCTCGCTGAGCAGACGACTCGTGGACTCAATGAGGTTCGACGTTGTCGTATTGAGCGCGGTGATTTGGTCGAGGACCAGACGCTGATTGGCCAGGGCTTGGGCGACGATGACGGCGGTGCGCAGGGCCGAGACGGTCGTGGTTGTTGCGCGGTCCACACCCTTGATGAGTTCGAGGTTGTTCTTGCGGATCACGTCGATCGCGAGGTAGCCCTGGATCGATACCGCGAGCTGGGTGAGCAAATCCTGGTGCTTTTGGCGGGCGTAGAACAACACGTCTTGCTCGACGACCTTGGCACGCTCGGGTTCGGTCATCCGCAACTCTTCGACCTTCGCCGCGAGCCTGGTATCGAGCTTCTCGGCGACGTAGATGTACTGGCGCAAACGCTGCATCGTCGCCCACAGGTTGACCTTCTCCTGGTCGAGGTCGGCATTGTCTTTGCGGAGCTCATCTTGCCCGTTGTAGAGCGCCATGAGGATCGCGTTGAGCTGCTTCTGTGAGCTCTCGTAGCGCTGGAAGTAGTCGGTGATCTTGTTGCTCTTCGGGATGATGCCGAGCAGCTTCTTGACACCTTTGGTCTCGGACGGATCGAGCTTCTCGACCGTGCGCCGCAACTCCAGCAGGGTCTGCGGAATCTGCGCCCCGTCGCCAACGGTTCGCTTCATCTCCGCCACGGACTTCTCCAGGAGGCGGTTGCTCACCTGGGACGACTGGCGAATATCGGCATCACCCATCGTGCGAACCTGGTCCGCCTGCTTGGCGAAGTCCGGGCTATTGGGGTCGACCGTGATGAGCGCCTGGGCGTACTGCTCGACGAGCTTGTCGAGGCCGGGAACGGCCGTCTCATCCAGCGTCACCATGCCGGGACCTTGGGTCGTCGTCACCCGCGCTGTCGGCGCAGGCGCCGTAAGCGTCAGCGGGGCCTCAAGAGGCATCGGCTGAACATCGGCTGCGATCGGTAGGTTCGGATCGGTCACGTCGGACTCCTCAGTGCTGCGGGTACTCGTGTGCTCGGTTCTGGCCATTATCCCTCATGACTGCCAGAACGCGCAGCAGGTATGTAGCAGCCGGTACCAAGCAGTGCACTCAGGCGAACAAATCTCCCGACCGGTCTACTCCCACGGCTGGCCGGTCAGGCGCTCGTACGCGTCGATGTACTTCTGGCGGGTTTGCGCAACCACCGCCTCGGGAAGCTCAGGTGGCGCCTGCCCGGAGTCCTTATCCCAGCCGCTTGCCGGGCTGGTGAGCCAGTCGCGGACGTACTGCTTGTCGTAGGACTTCTGCGCCTGGCCGGGCTTCCACGTCTCGATGGGCCACCAGCGGGATGAGTCCGGGGTGAGGACCTCGTCGGCGAGCACCAGTTCGCTTCGGTCATCGGGGCGAACACCGAACTCGAATTTGGTGTCGGCCAGGATCAGCCCCCGACTACGGGCGATCCCCTCCGCGCGGGTGTAAATCCCGAGGGTTAAGCGGCGTAACTCCCTGGCTTGGGTATCGCCGACCTCGCGGATGACCGCGTCGAAGTCGATGTTCTCGTCGTGGTCACCCAGGTCCGCTTTGGTAGCCGGGGTGAAGATCGCCTCCGGGAGCTTAGAGCCGTCGACCAGCCCCGTGGGAAGCGGAACCCCGCAGACCGCGCCGGTTCGTTCGTAATCCGTTAGCCCCGAGCCCGCTAAGTAGCCACGCGCCACACACTCCACAGGCACCATCTGGAGGCGTTCGCAAATCATCGCGCGGCCTGCAACCGCCGTTGGCACATCGAGGGAGATCAGGTGGTTGGGAACGAAGTCCGCCATCTTCTCGAACCACCACACCGACACCGCCGTCAGGATGCGCCCCTTGTCCGGGATCGCCGTCGGAATGATGTGGTCATACGCCGACACGCGGTTCGACGCCACAAACAACAACTCCCCGCCCGGCGTCGTCCACAAATCCCGCACTTTCCCCGAGTACACCAGGTCATAACCACTCGGCAACACGTAATCAGGCGCAGGAATCTCCACCGCGCGAGCCTACCGCTACGAACTCGCTACCTCTCGGGGAACATCCGCGTGCTAGAGCAACAACGATGTTCCCACGGAGTCGCGACTTCGGAGGGGGAAGGAGGGGGGAAGGAAGGAGGGAGGGGCTAGAGGATGGGGGCGGGGGTGTAGGCGGCGGCTTCGGGGTAGCGGTTAGCTACCACGGAGACGGCGGCGGCGACGGCCGCGACCTGGGAGCGGGCGGCGCCAGTGAACTCCATCGGGGCGCTGGCGAGGCTCTTGATCTGCTCAGCGGTCAGACCGAGCCGGTCATCGGCGGCCAGACGCGCAAACAGGTCGTTGGTGGATTGACCCTTGCGCAGGTCGAGGGCGACGGCGACGGCGTTCTCTTTGATGACCTCGTGCGCGGTCTCGCGGCCGACGCCGTTACGAACCGCCGCCATGAGGACCTTCGTCGTCGCCAAGAACGGCAGGAAGCGGTCGAGCTCGCGGTCAATGACCGCCGGGAACGCTCCGAACTCATCGAGCACGGTCAGGAACGTCTCGAACAGGCCGTCGATCGCGAAGAAGGCGTCCGGTAGCGCCACGCGGCGGACGACGGAACAGGACACGTCACCCTCGTTCCACTGGTCGCCAGCGAGTTCGTTGGTCATGGAGGAGTAGCCGCGCAGGATCACCATGAAGCCGTTGACGCGCTCACACGAGCGGGTGTTCATCTTGTGCGGCATTGCGCTAGAGCCGACCTGTCCCTCGGCGAAGCCTTCGGTGACGAGTTCTTGCCCGGCCATCAGGCGGATCGTCTTGGCGGCGCTCGATGGGGCGGAGGCGACCTGGACCAGCGTCGACACGACGTCGGCGTCCAGCGAGCGCGGGTACACCTGGCCCACGGACAGCAGGATGTTGTCGAAGCCGAGGTGCCCGGCCACCTTCTTCTCCAGCGCTTGGAGCGCATCCGCGTCGCCACCGAGCAGGTCGAGCATGTCTTGGGAGGTACCAACCGGGCCCTTGACGCCGCGTAAGGGATAGCGCTCGATCAGCGATTCGAGCCGTTCTAGCGCGGTCAGCAGCTCGTTAGCGAACGTGGCGAAGCGCTTGCCGAGCGTTGTCATTTGGGCGGCCACATTGTGGGACCGTCCCGTCAGCGCCACGTCATCGTTCTCGACAGCGAGTTGCGACAGTCGGACCAACGTGGCGACGACCTTGGCGCGGACCAGTTCCAGCGACTGTTTGATCTGGAGTTGCTCGACGTTCTCGGTGAGGTCGCGGCTGGTCATCCCTTTGTGGACGTGCTCGTGGCCGGCGAGGGCGTTGAACTCCTCGATCCGGGCCTTCACGTCGTGGCGGGTGATGCTCTCGCGCTCGGCGATTGAGGGCAGATCTACGACGTCGATGACGGATGTGTAGGACTCGACAACGCCCGCGGGGACGTCGATCCCGAGCTCCGCCTGGGCCTTCAGCACGGCAAGCCAGAGCTGACGCTCCAGCTTGATCTTGTTCTCTGGCGCCCAGAGTTCGGTCATCCGGACAGAGGCGTAGCGCGCCGCCAGAATGTTTGGGATTTGCTGACGGGTCATTTGTTTACGCCCAGGCTCTGCGGTGCCGCGACCGTTGGAATCTCGATGAGACCGTCGATGGCTTTGGCGGCGATATCGGTGCGGTAGTGGCTGCCGCGGAGCTCGATCTTCTCTACCGCTTGATAGACCACGTCGCGGGCAGCGGCGAGCGATGTTCCGCGGGCCACAACCGAGATCACTCGTCCACCGGCGGAGACGGGCTGGCCGTCGGCACCGAGCGTCGTTCCAGCGTGAAGGACCAGCACAGTCGACAGCCCGGTCGCGTCGTCGATACCGAGGATTGGGTCGCCGGTGACGGGTGTGGCGGGATAGTTCTCAGCGGCGACGACAACCGTGATCGCAGCGCCGGAGAACCACTCCAGGGCAGGCAACGAGGCGAGTTCGCCGCGCGCAGCTGCCATCAGGACACCGGCCAGCGGGGACTTCAGCGATGCCAGGACAACCTGGGTCTCGGGGTCACCGAAGCGGGCGTTGAACTCGATCACCCGTGGGCCCCGAGCGGTCAGCGCGAGTCCGATGTAAAGCACACCGGCGAAGGGGGTTCCACGGCGCGCCATCTCGTCGATCGTCGGCTGGGCGACGGACGCGATGACGTCGGCGACGAGATTCTCCGGTGCCCAATCCAGCGGGGTGTAGGCGCCCATTCCGCCAGTGTTTGGGCCCTCGTCGCCGTCGCCGACCCGCTTGAAGTCCTGCGCCGGTTGGAGCGGGACCACGGTGCGGCCGTCGGTGATGCAGAACAGGCTGACCTCGGGCCCGTCGAGGAACTCCTCGATGACCACTCGCCCATTGGGTTTGGACAGGATTGCTTCGGCATGGGCCAAAGCCTCGGCGCGATCGTTGGTCACGACGACGCCCTTACCCGCAGCCAGACCGTCATCTTTGACGACGTGGGGCGCGCCGAACTCGGCGAGCATCATGGCGACGGTCTCGATGTCGTTGGCTACCCCAGCGCGGGCCGTCGGGACCCGAGCGGCGTGCATGACCTGCTTGGCGAAGGACTTGCTGGCCTCTAGCTTGGCGGCCGCCGCGGAAGGACCAAAGCAGGCGATTCCGGCGTCGCGGACCGCATCGGCGACACCAGCCACCAGCGGTGCTTCCGGGCCGACGATCACCAAATCGGCACCGATGTCTTGGGCTAATGCCGCGACAGCTGCCGGATCGATCATGTCGACGGGGTGCAGCGTGGCCGCAACGTCGATCCCTGCGTTCCCGGGAGCGGCATGCAACTCCGTGACGGATGCATCTGCGGCGAGTGCGGCGACGATGGCGTGTTCGCGGGCTCCTGAGCCAATAACCAGTACCTTCACGGCGCTTAGGTTACGCGGCGAGGTGCGGTGGGCCTCGAACTGGCGGTGCTAGTCGAACGCAGGATCATTCAACGAGGTCGTGGACCACGATGGTGGCGTCGCGATCCTGGCCGACCCCGATTGCCGAGATCCGGCAGTTGGATTGCTCCTCCAAGAACGCGACGTAGTTCTGCGCGTTCATCGGCAAGTCATCGACCGTTCGGGCACCAGAGATATCCTCAGACCAGCCGGGCAGGTATTCGTACAGCGGCTTCGCGTGGTGGAAGTCCGTCTGCGTCATCGGGATGTCATCGACCTTGCGGCCATCGATCTCGTACGCCACGCAGACCGGGATCTGCTCCCAGCCCGTCAGCACGTCGAGTTTGGTCAGGAAGATGTCGGTTAGACCGTTGATCCGCGTTGCGTAGCGGGCGATCGGGGCGTCGAACCAGCCGCAGCGGCGGTCACGTCCGGTGGTGACGCCGACCTCGCCGCCGACCTGGCGAAGCTTCTCGCCGTCGGCATCGTGGAGTTCGGTCGGGAACGGTCCGGCGCCGACGCGGGTGGTGTACGCCTTGAGGATCCCGATCGAGCGGTCGATCCGCGTCGGGCCGATCCCCGACCCTGCGCACGCGCCGCCAGTAGTCGGATTCGAGGACGTGACGAACGGGTACGTGCCGTGGTCGATATCCAGCAGGGTGCCCTGCGAACCCTCCAGCAGGACGAGCTTGCCGTCATCGAGCGCGTTGTTCAGCAGCAGGCTGGTATCCGTGACAAAGGGCCGTAGTGGCTCCGCGAACTCCAGTAGTTGATCGGTCACCTGGTCGGTATCAAACGGCATACGGTTGAACACCTTGACGAAGACCTGGTTACGCGTCGACAAAGCGTTGGCGACCTTCTCGCGCAGGATCTTCTCGTCGAACAGATCCTGGACGCGGATCCCGAGCCGAGCAATCTTGTCCATGTACGTCGGACCGATTCCGCGCCCGGTCGTCCCGATCCGCTGCTTACCCAGGAACCGCTCGGTGACCTTGTCGTTTTGAACGTGGAACGGGGTGATGACGTGGGCGTTCGCGCTGATCTTCAAATTCGAGGTGTCGATCCCGCGGGCGTCGAGGCCGGCGAGCTCGGTGAACAGAACCCCTGGATCGATGACGACACCGTTACCGATGACCGGCGTACAGCTCGGCGTCAAGATACCCGAGGGCAGCAGGTGCAGCGCGTAGCGCTCGTCACCGATGACGACCGTGTGACCGGCGTTGTTGCCGCCCTGGTAGCGCACGACGTAGTCGACGCGACCGCCTAGGAGGTCGGTCGCTTTCCCTTTACCCTCGTCGCCCCATTGGGCGCCAACGAGCACAAGTGCGGGCATGGTTGATTAACTCCTTGAGGTGCACGGGCTGATCCGCGCTAGGGCTAGGCCGGGGCCGAGTCTAGCCGAGGACGCCCGGCCAAGCGCAAGATCGCTGGATCGGACAACCGCTCAGTGTCCGGGCGGCACCGCTATCGGCCAGCTCAGCGCGCTATTTGGTTAGCTCGGCGGCTGCCGTCGGCGAACTGTCAGCGAGGAACTCCGCGCAGCGTGCAGCTTCCTCGTTCTCGTTGATGGACGCGGCAGCACGTGTCAGAGCGTGCAGACACATGAGGAAGCCGCGGTTCGGTTCGTGCTCCCACGGGATCGGGCCAAAGCCCTTCCAGCCGGCGCGGCGAAGGGAATCGAGGCCGCGGTGGTAGCCGGTACGAGCAAAAGCATAGGACTCGATGACGCGGTCGTCGGCGTAGGCCTGATCGGCCAGTAGCGCCCACGCCAGGCTGAAGGTCGGATGGTCGGCAGCGACCTCGCCTGCCGATGCACCGGAGGCGAGTTGAGCCGCCGCCGCGGTGTCAGCCGGGAGAAGAGTGGGAGGTGGGCCGCCGAGGAGGTCTTTGTGTATGGTCACGCCCTCACTGTCCCAAACGAAACGCGCCACGCCCCTGGCAGGGGGTGCAGCGCGTTTCGTGAAGTGATTGTTATCCGGTGGTGCCTTACGCCATTTTAGTGCCGGCCGAGCGCAGGTCCTGGCACGCCTCAACGACGCGCGCACTCATACCGGCTTCGGCCTTCTTACCCCAGCCGCGTGGGTCGTACATCTTCTTATTGCCGACCTCACCATCAATCTTGAGTACGCCTGCGTACTCCGTCAGCATGTGGTTGACGACGGGGCGGGTGAAGGAGTACTGGCAGTCGGTGTCGACGTTCATCTTCACGACGCCGTAGTCCAGCGCCTCGCGGATCTCCTCGATCGTCGATCCGGACCCACCGTGGAACACCAAGTCGAAGGGCTCCTCTTTGCCATACTTTGCGGCCACCGCATCCTGGATCTCCTTCAGCACTGGAGGAGTCAGCTTCACGTTGCCCGGCTTGTAAACACCGTGCACGTTGCCGAACGTCGCAGCCACCAAGTAGCGGCCCTTCTCCCCAAGCCCGAGGTGCTTCACGGCGAGCAAACCGTCTTCTGGAGTCGAGTAGAGCTTCGCGTCGGCGGTCGCTTCAACGCCGTCTTCCTCGCCACCAACAACGCCGATCTCGATCTCGAGGATCACGTTGTTGCGCTGGCACTTCTCCAGCAGTTCCTCGGCGATCACGAGGTTCTCTTCGAGCTCGATCGCGGAACCGTCCCACATATGCGACTGGAAGTAGTGCAGCTTGCCTTCAGCGGTGCGCTGATCGGCGATGTCGAGCAGGGGGCGCAACCAGTCATCGAGGCGCTGCGGTGGGCAGTGGTCGGTGTGCAGCGCAATATTGACCGGGTAGTTCTTGGCCACGACGTGGGCGTATTCCGCCAACGCAACCGTGCCCGCAACGAGGTCGTTGACTGTCGGGCCGGACATGTAGTTCGCGCCGCCCCACGACACCTGAACGATGCCATCAGACTCTGCTTCAGCGAATCCCGCGAGGGCGGCGTTTAGCGTCTGGGACGAGGAGACGTTGATAGCCGGATAGGCGAACCTACCCTCCTTGGCGCGATCCAACATCTGGGCGTAGACCTCGGGACTGGCAATCGGCATAGCTGATCTCCTCGTAGCTGGCGGGTAATCTCCGCGGGTTGACTGACTGGTTGTCTGGCTGATCGTTAAGTAGGCGAAGCTCTCGTCGTCCATCCTGGCAGGAATCGCGCTCAGCCGCTTGCCGATGAGACGCTGGGACACCCAAAGGGCGGTAACGGCACCTATGGTGCACACGTGAGTGACGAGCCGCTAGCCCAGCCGACGGAGCTTCCCAAGCCAGCACAGCCAGCGGTAGGGGTAGGTCCGCACCCGCAGCCGTGGCCTGACGATGCGCGCTTGGACCCGGACCTCCTTCGCGAAGGTGATCGGCGCAATGTGCTGGATCACTACCGCTACTGGTCGATGGATGCGATCCGCGCCGCCCTGGACACCCAGCGTCACCCGATCCACCTAGCGGTCGAGAACTGGGAGAAGGACCTCAACCTCGGCTCGATCGTGCGCACCGCGAACGCCTTCCTCGTCGCGGAAGTTCACATCGTCGGCGAGAAGCGCTGGAACCGACGCGGGGCGATGGTCACCGATCGCTACCAACACGTCCGCCATCACCCAAGTATCGCGGCGTTCGGCGAATGGATTGCCGAGTCCGGGCTACCCGTGATGGGGATCGACATCCTGCCGGGAAGTAAGCCGATTGAGACCTACGATTTGCCGCGCGAATGCATCATGTTCTTTGGTCAGGAGGGTCCGGGGATGTCGCAGGAGGCCCAGCAACTGTGCGATGTCATGTTGCACATCAGCCAGTTCGGGTCAACCCGTTCGATCAATGCGTCAACGGCTGCGGGGATTGCGATGCACTCCTGGATCCGCCGACACGAGTTCGGCCAGATCCCCTAGCCAGCGCAGTTGGTCGGCTAGCTGGCGCTGCACGCTCTAGAGACCCTCTTCGGCAATGTCGTCGAGCGCCTCACCCAAGCTCTTGCGCCGGTGCTTGATGTACTCGTAGGCAATCGGAACGATGCTGACAACCACAACCAGAAGCAGGACGATTTCGACGTTCTCTTTGACGATCGGGAAGCCGCCGAGGAAGTACCCGAGCAGGGAGATGCCCGCACCCCAGATGAGGCCGCCGATCGCCGAGTAGGTGGCGAACCGGCGAAAGTCCATCCCGACGATTCCGGCGGTGGCCGTGATGAAGGTCCGGACGACGGGAACGAACCGGGCGAGGATGATGGCGCGCGCACCGTACTTCTCAAAGAAGTCATGCGTCTTGTCGACATATTCCCGTTTGAAGATCTTGGAATCAGGTTTCTCGAAGAGCTTCGGTCCGATCGCCTTACCGATCCAGTACCCCACGAGGTTCCCAGTCACGGCCGCGACAGCCAACAGTGACGCCACCAGCCAGATCGGCTCGTTGATGAAGCCCTGGGCAACGAATAGGCCTGTCACGAAGATGAGCGAATCCCCCGGCAGGAAGAATCCAATCAGCAGCCCACATTCAGCGAAGATGATGAAGGTGACACCGATCAGCGCCCATGGGCCTAGCCAGGCGAGGATGTTCTCGGGACTCAGGAATTCCAGCAGCGCAACGTTGTTCAGTAGCGACTGCAGTAAGGAGTCGGTCATGCAAGGTCCAAGTCGTCGAGTTCGAATACGGCGATGTACGGAAGACCCGCTTCATCGATTTTTGGTCGTGCCCCACGTTCGACGATAACCGCGACGCCGACAACGTGCGCGCCTGCAGTGCGTAGTGCGTTCACCGCGGTCATGACCGATCCGCCCGTCGTGGAGGTGTCCTCGACCGCCAGAACGCGCTTACCGGCGACGTCCGGGCCTTCAATCCGGCGTTGCAGACCATGATGCTTTTCTTCCTTGCGAACCACGAACGCGTCGAGCTTTCGGCCGCGGGCGGAGGCGACGTGCATCATCGCGGTCGCGACCGGATCGGCGCCGAGCGTCAGTCCGCCGACCGCGTCGTAGGCAAGATCCGCGGTGGCGTCCAGCATGGCCGCACCAATCAACGGGGCCGCGACAGAATCGAGGGTCACCCGGCGCAGATCGACGTAGTAATCAGCCTCCTTGCCGCTAGACAAGATCACCTTTCCGAACACCACCGCCTTGTTCAGGATCTGTTGGCGAAGCGCCTCGCGGTCGGTTGTGGGCGCGCCCACAGCGGTGGATTGGGGGTCAGCGGATTCAGACATGGGTCAAGAGTAATGAGCGTGGTGTCAACACTTTGACGCCGCGCTGCGGCAGAGTGCGGTCAATGACCTCCGGAACCGTCGTACTGCTGCCGCCAGTATTGTCTAGCCAGCTGGGTTCTGCCGCAGGTGGAGCACTCGCTCGGGCTGATGAGCGGCGTGAACTCGCAGCCGAACTTATGGCATACGGGATCAACGTGTACCTCGTTCCCGATGCGCCTGAGCCGGGAGAAACCCTCGACGCTCGCACCTCGATGGCACATTGGGTGGCCCACAATGCCGTCACGTTGACCGCAGAACAACCGACGAAGCCGATCCTGCTCGTGGCCTTCGGGGCGGCCGGAGCGATGATGCCGGCGGTGGGCTTCTCGCAGAAGGCATCGCGGCGACCAGTGTCAGGCTACGTCGTCATTGACGGCGCGCTGCCAAAGCCGGGTGCGGCTGATTGGCCGGATGCGCCCGTGACATATGTGCGCACGACCTCCGACGCTGGCGCCCTGACTGCCGCCCGCGAGGCGGTACTGCGTGGCTGGACGGTCGAGACTGTGAGTTCGCCGGCAACAGCGATCCGCGAAATCACCAGCGAGTTGTAGGAGGGGGCGTGCAGCGGGGCCCTTCGTCGTAGATTGACCATATGACCCGCGTCCTCGTTGTCCATCACACTGTCTCGCCAGCGACCCAGGAAATGCTCGAAGCCTCACTGTCGGGTTGTACCCAAGCGGCTCGCGAACTTGAAGTCGATCTTGATCTTGTCACGGTAGCGGCCCTTAGCGCGGGAGCTCACGATGTACTCGCCGCCGACGCCGTGCTGCTAGGAACCCCAGCGAATATCGGTTACCTGTCCGGAGCGATGAAGCACTTCTTCGACCAGATCTACTACCCGTGTCTGGAGCAGACGCGGGGACTGCCGTTCGGTGCGTATGTGCACGGTAACGATGACACCGTCGGTGCACAACGCGCACTCGGGAAGATCACCACTGGCCTGGGCTGGCAGGAGGTTCGACCCGCCGTCAGCGTCGCCGGAGAACCTGACGCGCAGGCGCGTGAACAGCTATCCGACCTCGCGGGTTTACTCGTTTCCGCAGCGATCGCCGATTAGCCCATTCGTGGTCGTTGACGCAGGGTGTAGTGCTAACGCATTGCCGAGAAGCGTCGAACAACCGAGCGTGGGGACAGCCGAGCGACGTGAGCCATCGCCTGATACTGGCGGCCGGGAACGCTCAGCACGCGACCCTTCTCGCAGTCCTTAATACCGGTTGCCACGACATCTGCGGGGTTCAGCCACATCTTCTCGGGGATGCCGTCGAGATCCATCTCCGCGCGTGCGTGGAACTCTGTGTGGACGAATCCGGGACACAGCGCGGTGACGTTAACGCCAGTGTCGGCGACCTCGGTCTGAAGGCCCTCAACGAACACCGTCGTCCAGGCTTTGGCTGCGGAATAGGTTCCCGTCGCCATCCACCCTGCGACGCTGGACACGACGATATTGCGGCCGAAGCCGCGCTCAATCATGCCGGGAAGTGCGGCGTGGGTCAGGCGCATGGGAGCGGTCACGAGGACATCGAGCAGCCGCTGCTCGTCGTCGACTGATGTCTCACGAAAGGACTGAGCGAGCCCAAATCCGGCGTTGTTGACCAGCCAGCCGACTGGCGCCGTGGGATCTGCCAGCCGAGCCTCAACGACCGCGAGCTGGTCGCGGTCGGACAAATCTGTCGGGATGATCTCGCTCTCGGTTCCGTAGCTCTCGGACAGTTCCATGCTGAGCTCGGTCAGTCGAGTCTCGTCGCGGCTGACGAGGATCAGATCATGTCCGGCGGCGGCGAGTTGGATGGCGAACTGTCGGCCAAGGCCTGACGTCGGACCGGTTACGAGGGCGGTTGTCATAGGTCGATGTAATCACCACCACCTCAGCGCTCCCAGGTCAGCATCCCTAGCGATTGCGAGCGAAGGTCGGAAGTTTGGCCTTGCACCATCATGAACAGCGCCTCACGAGCATGGCGTTGTGCATCGTTGGACAGAGTCAAAGCTCGGCCGCCACTGGCGACGATGAGTGCCGTCGAGGTGCGCACGGCGAGGTCGAGTGCCTGTGCCCGAAGCCCAGTCCGGGCGTCAACCGTCGCGATTGCTGTGTCGCGGTCTGCTGCTGCGGCATCGGTGGCGGCGTACGCAGCGGAGCGCAGGTTGTCGAACTCCGCCCGCAGAGCTTCGGTCGCGCGCCGTGCCGACTCCTGACCAGAGCTGGCGCTGACGTCGGCGAGCACGTCGAGGCAGGCGCGTGCGACTCCGAACGATGCAGGATTGGCATCCGCGGCGACAAGTGAGTTGGTCAGCGCCCAGTCAGCTGCCGATTGACGTGAGACGAGCTGGCTGGCTGGAACCAGATAGCGGTCGAAGCGAACGGGCCACGTTCGCGTCCCACCCATCGCGGCCAAAGCCAACTGCGGGCCTGCCGTCAGACCATCAATCTCGGTCCGGTCTTGGCGGTCCAAGTCAACGCGCGGCGGCTCGATCAGCACGCTGATGATCTCGTCTCGTTGTTGGCCATTGGCGTCGCGTAGGTAGCCCTGGACCAACACGACATCGGTCAGCGGCCACGTCGTCACCCAGTCCAGCGATCCGTCGAGTCGCCACCCGTGGGCGTGCTCGCTGATCCAGAAGGCTTGGCGCGCTCGCCGCAGGTGGGCGAACGCGATGCCCGCGAGCGCCTCACCAGAGATCATTTTGTGGAGCCAGCGGTTCCGTAGTTCGGTGTTCGCTGAGTTCATCAGCGCCGTCGTCGGGCCGCGGTGTTGGCCGAAGCAGAACCATGTCGTCGCGCAGGCCCCGGCAATGAGTTCCGAGGCCTCTCGAACCACTGACGGTTGCGCACCGCCGCCGCCGGCATCAATCGGGAACGGCAACCCGAAAGCGCCCGTGGCCGCAAGCTCGTTGAGTTGGGAGCGCTCGATTCCGTGCTGATCAACATAGTTCGCGTTCGGCAATAGCACCGCATTGGCGAAGTTGTTGACCAGGTCGATCGAGGGGAGTCCGGCCACGGCTGGATCGGCGGGACCGATATTCATGCTCGGAAAGCTCACACAGCTAACAATGCCGTACTTCCCGCGACTACGGTGAACGCTATGGCTGATCTGTCCCAACTTGTGGAACGTATGCGCCCATTCTCGACGAGTGTCTTTGGTGCGATGTCGGCTCGCGCCACTGAGCTCGGGGCGGTGAACCTCGGCCAAGGCTTCCCCGACACCGACGGGCCAGTCGAACTCAAGGAGATCGCCGCTCAAGCGATCGCTGACGGTTCCGGTAACCAGTACCCGCCCGCCCACGGACTCCCCGATTTGCGGCTGGCGATCGCCGAGCACCAGCAGCGCTTCTACGAGCTGACGGTGGACCCCGCGACCGACGTCGTCGTGACGACGGGCGCGAGCGAGGCGCTGGCTGCGGCTGTCATCGGGCTGGTGTCGGCCGGTGACGAAGTCATCGTCTTTGAGCCCTACTTCGACCTGTATCCGGCGATCGTTGCCATGGCTGGGGCGACGCCGGTCTATGTCCCACTGCACGCACCCGAGCCCGGATCTGGCGACGGGTTCACCCTCGATATCAATGCCTTGCGCTTAGCAGTCACACCGCGAACGCGCATGGTCATTGTGAACTCGCCGCATAATCCCACCGGGATGGTGCTGTCACATCTGGAGCTGCGGCAGATCGCGAACCTGGCAATCGTTCATGACCTGATCGTGCTGTCCGACGAGGCCTACGAACATCTGACATACGACGACTTTGCGCATATTCCGATCGCCACCCTGTCAGGAATGTTCGAGCGAACCGTCACCGTTGGGTCCGGCGGTAAATGCTTCTCATTCACTGGCTGGAAGGTTGGTTGGGCGAGTGGGCCGACAGATCTGATTACTGCGGTGCGGGTTGTCCGCCAGCACTTGTCCTATGTCTCGGGCGGGCCGTTCCAACCCGCGATCGCCGCCGGGCTGCGGCTTCCCGACGCCTACTTCGCTGACCTCGCGGGTGGGCTCGCCGACAAGCGCGATCTGCTGTCTGCAGGGCTGAGCGAGATTGGTTTCGAGGTTCTTCCCACCAAGGGGACGTACTTCATCACGACGGATATCCGCCCGCTGGGGTTGACCGATGGCATCGAGTTTTGCCGTGACCTCGTGGAACGAGTCGGCGTTGCCGCGATCCCGAACGCGGAGCTCGCGGCCAACCGGGATATGTTCCAGCCGTATATCCGCTGGACGTTTTGCAAGCAGCCGAGTGTCTTGAACGCCGCCCTCGATCGGCTATCCGTGCTTCGCTAACTCTCCAAGGCGTAGCTGGGCTAGGTGGGCGTGACGATTAGACCGGCGTGACGATCAGGTTGCCGCCGGTGGCGTCCACCAGGATCGTGGAGCCGTCGGGGGCGGCACCGGACAAGATTAGCTTGGCGAGTTGATCGCCGATCGCGGTCTGGACCAGCCGACGTAGTGGCCGCGCACCGTAGATCGGGTCGAACCCGTTCTCGACGAGCCAGTCTTTGGCGGCCTGCTTAACGTCGAGGGTGAGCCGCCGATCGGCGATGCGATTCTCCAGCGATCGAATCTGCAGATCGACGATGTAGACGAGCTGCTCAGTACCGAGCGGCGAGAACATCACGATGTCATCGAGTCGGTTAATGAACTCCGGCTTGAAGTGGTTTCGCACAACCTCCATCACGGCAGCCTCGCGCTCCGCCTGATCGCGACCGCTCTCGACCAGGAACTGCGAACCGAGGTTCGACGTCATGATCAAGATAGTATTGCGGAAGTCCACGGTCCGGCCTTGACCATCGGTGAGGCGGCCATCGTCGAGCACCTGCAACAGGATGTTGAAGACCTCTGGATGCGCCTTCTCAACCTCATCGAGCAGGATCACCGAGTACGGCCGACGACGGACGGCCTCCGTGAGTTGGCCGCCCTCCTCGTAGCCGACGTAGCCGGGAGGCGCACCAACGAGGCGCGCGACGGCATGCTTCTCGCTGTACTCGCTCATATCAATGCGGATGATCGCCCGGTCATCATCGAAGAGGAACTCAGCAAGCGCCTTCGCCAACTCGGTCTTGCCGACACCCGTGGGACCGAGGAAGAGGAAGGAACCCGACGGTCGATTCGGATCGGAGATTCCGGCGCGTGAACGGCGAACCGCATCCGACACGGACTGGACAGCCAACGCCTGACCGACGACGCGGGTACTCAAGACGTCCTCCATCATGAGGAGCTTCTCGGTCTCGCCTTGCAGGAGCCGCCCGGCGGGGATGCCTGTCCAGGCCGCGACGACCTCAGCGATGTCGTCGGCCCCGACTTCTTCTTGCACCATTGAGGCGCGACTGCTGGTCTCCTCGACCGCTGCCGCAAGCTCTGCTTCGATCCCTGGGATGTCGGCGTAGATGATGCGAGATGCCTGCTCGAAGTCGCCGTCGCGTTGGGCGCGCTCGGCGGCTCCCCGGAGTTCGTCGATCCGAGTCTTGAGCTCGCCAACTTTGTCGAGACCGGACTTCTCTTGATCCCAGTTCGAGCGCAGCCCACGCAGTTCTTCTTCTTTATCCGCGAGGTCGGCACGGATCTTGGCGGCGCGTTCTTGGGATGCCTCGTCGGTCTCGCGGCCAACGGCCATCTCTTCCATGCGGAGGCGATCCACGGAGCGTTGCAGGGTGTCGATCTCCTCCGGCGAGGAGTCGATCTCCATCCGCATTCGCGATGCCGACTCATCGATCAGGTCGATTGCTTTGTCGGGGAGGAACCGGCTGGTGATGTAGCGATCGGACATCGTCGCGGCGGCGACCAGCGCGGAGTCAGCGATGGAGACCTTGTGGTGGGCCTCGTACTTCTCTTTCAGCCCGCGCAGGATGGCGATGGTGTCCTCGACACTCGGCTCCCCGACCATGACCATCTGGAATCGACGTTCGAGTGCTGGGTCCTTCTCGATGTTCTTGCGGTACTCATCCAGCGTCGTCGCGCCGACCATGCGCAGTTCTCCGCGCGCGAGCATCGGCTTGAGCATGTTGCTGGCATCCATTGATCCGTCACCTGATGAGCCAGCTCCCACCATCGTGTGAAGTTCGTCAATGAACGTGATGATTTGGCCGTGGGATTCCTTGATCTCTTCCAGCACGGACTTCAGGCGCTCCTCGAACTCGCCGCGGTACTTCGCCCCAGCGACCATTGCACTCAGGTCCAGCGAGATGAGCTTCTTACCGCGTAGCGACTCTGGGACATCGCCGTCAACAATGCGCTGGGCAAGGCCCTCTACGACGGCCGTCTTGCCGACACCGGGCTCGCCGATGATCACCGGGTTGTTCTTGGTGCGGCGGCTCAATACCTGGATGACCCGGCGGATCTCCGAGTCGCGACCAATGACCGGATCAAGGGCACCCTCGGCGGCGAGTTCGGTCAGGTCCACGCCGAACTTCTTCAGTGCCTCGAAGGTCGCCTCCGGATCGGCTGAGGTCACGCGGGCGGATCCGCGCACCTGACTTAAGGCGTCCACAAGGGCTTCTGGGGTTGCTCCGACCTTGGCCAGCGCGGAGGTAACGTCTTTGCCGCCCTCCCGCGACAGGGCAATGAGGACGTGCTCGGTGGAGATGAACTCGTCCCCGCGGTCGGCAGCGATCTGTTGCGCGGTCGTCATCACTGTCAACGCCTGCCGCGACAGCTGCGGTTTGGGTCCTTCGCTGCCTTTTGCGGACGGAAGATCTGAGACCAGCGCGCGCACTTTGGCGACGAGCGCGGTGACATCTGCCCCGACTGCCTTGAGTAGCGCGACCGCGATTCCCTCATCGCCCTGCTGCAGCAGCGCGCCTGCGATATGCGCAGGAACGATCTCCGGATTGCCGTTGACCAACGCCGTCTGCATCGCCGTCGATAGTGCCTCTTGGGTTTTGGTCGTCAGTTGCATATCCATTGCTGGGTCCTGCCCTTCGCGGATGTTGACTACTGGTTCCGGCTAGTAGCGCCGTCGGCGTGGTTGCCACACCACAAGCGCCGTGGAGTTCTTTGCGTTCTCGATCTCGGCAAGCCGCTTACGCAGAGCGGCATTCTCAATTTCCAGGGTCATGACGCGCTGGATTCCGGCCAAGTTCAGACCCTCGGCCGCGAGACGCTGGACTTCGCGCAGTTGAACAATGTCGCTCATCGAGTAGCGACGGTTGCGACCGCCAGTTCGGTCGGGCGACACCAGCCCGATGCGCTCATATTGGCGCAGGGTTTGCGGGTGGAGCCCGGACAGCTCGGCGGCAACCGAGATGACGTAAACGGGTTGGTCATCGTCGAGCAAGTTGGCCATCACGCGCCGCCAACTTTGCTCATGAGCTCAGCGCGTGGATCGGTGTCGCCGCGGGATTCCCGCAGGTCCTCCACCGCTTTGCGCGCCTCTTCGTTGAGTTCGCTGGGCACCTGAATATAGACGGTCGCCAGGAGGTCGCCGGCGGGCTTTCCGCTGGGTTGGGCGCCTTTACCCTTCACACGAAACGTCTTGCCGTTCGCGGTTCCGGGAGGCAGGCGCAACGTGACAGTCGCGCCATCTGGAGTTGGAACTTTGACGTTGGCGCCGAGCGCTGCTTCGTCAAAAGCGACGGGAAGACTCAGCGTGACGTTGTTGCCATCGCGACCGAATACTGCATCCTTCGTCACGTGGACAACGATGTAGAGATCGCCATTGGGGCCTCCGTTTGAGCCAGGTGAACCCTTGCCCTTGAGGCGAATCCGCTGACCGTCTTTGACCCCGCCGGGGATTCGGGCGGTAATCGTGCGGGTGTTGGTTGCTTGCCCAGACCCGTGGCAGTTCGGACACGGATCCTCAATGACGACGCCGCGCCCTTGGCATGATTCGCAGGGTTCAGAGAACGCGAACCCGCCTTGGTTGCGGATGTGCGCCCCGGTGCCTTGGCAGGTCGGGCAAACCTTTGGGCTGGTGCCGGGTCGCGCCCCGGTGCCGAAGCACACCTGGCAGGAGCCGTCGCTAGCTAGTCGTAGCGGCAGGGTGACGCCGTGGAGGGCATCGCGGAAGCCGAGGGTTACTTCACTTTCGATATCGGACCCGCGTCGCTGCTGGCGGCTTCCGCCACCTGCGGCTCCGCCACCGCGGTTGAACAGGCCACCGAATAGATCAGAGAAGCCGCCTTGGTCTGCGCCGCCGCCTGCACCTGCGCCGAACATGTCGCCGAAGTCGGCGGAGCTGTGGCTCGGGCCTCGGCCACCGCCGGTTCCTCCACCGCGTCCGCGTCCGGCGCCACGGAATGCTCCCCCGATACCGCCGGTTCCGTATAGTTCGCGGGCCTCGTCATAGGCCTTGCGCTGCTTCTCGTCACCAACGACGTCGTAGGCCTCCGAGACAGCCTTGAAGCGATCCTCGGCTTTTTTGTTGTCCGGGTTCGCGTCAGGGTGCAGCTCGCGGGCAAGTTTGCGATACGCGGACTTGATCGTCTTGGCGTCGTCGGACTTCTTGACGCCGAGCTGTTTGTAGTAGTCCTTCTCCAGCCATTCACGGCGGATGTTGTCTTGCTGGGCCATCAGTGCCCCTCCCTTCTCACTGTGCTCCGGAGCCTTACTGTGCTCCGGAGCGAGTCAGCGCCGCTATTCGGCAACGACAACTCGGGCGGGGCGGACAACGCGGTCCTTGAACCGGTAGCCCGGCTGGTAGATCTCAACGCAGATTTGGCCTTCGGCGTCGCCATCGGCCTCGGTCCGTTCGCGGTGAGCGAGCGCCTCGTGAACCTCTGGATCGAATGCCTCGCCCGTCTCGCCATATTGCTCAAGGCCGAGTTTGGCGACTGTCGTGCGGAGCGCGGTCGCGACCGTCTTGAACGTGCCCGTCAGGTCGCCGTTCTTCTCGGCTAACGCAACATCGTCGAGCACTGGCAAGAAGTCGTTGAGGACCTTTGCCGTGGTGATCTCGTTCATCAGCACGCGGTCACGGTCGACCCGCTTGCGGTAGTTCGCGTACTCGGCGCTGACCCGTTGGAGGTCATTGGTTAGCTCAGCGACTCTGGCATCGGCTAAATCGCTGTCACTGGTCGCTTCTTCGCTGAGTTCAGCGGCGGCGATGTCTTCTGCCGCGTCAGCCGCTGCTGCGGCCTCGGGGCGAGCTTGGCCGGTCTCGGGATCGATCACGCGCTTATCCGTGATCGTGATCGGCTCCTCGGACGTCTGCTGATCCTGTGCCTGATCGGCCGCGGAAGCACCGCCGGGGCTTTGTGCCCCAGCGGTGCCCGCGTTGTCGGCCGACGTCACTTCTTCTCGTCTTCGTCATCAACGATCTCGGCGTCGACAACATCGTCGTCATCAGCAGATCCGGCATCGCTACCGTCGCCGCCTGGCGCGCCCGCTCCGGCGTCTCCACCGGCGGCAGCGGCCTCTTGGTACATCGCGGCACCGAGAGCGGAGCTCGCAGTTGAGACCTTCTCGGCAGCTGTCTTGATTGCCTCAGTGTCCGTGCCCTCAAGCGCGGTCTTAAGCGCCGCAAGTGGCTCGGTGACGTTGGACTTTCCCTCAGCAGGCAGTTTGTCGTCGTTATCGGCCAGGAACTTCTCGGTCTGGTAGACGAGGCTCTCGGCCTGGTTACGGACCTCGACCTCTTCACGCATCCGAGCATCGTCAGCGGCGTGCTCCTCGGCCTCGGCCATCATGCGCTCGATGTCGTCCTTCGGTAGACCAGATCCACCGGTGATCGTCATCGATTGCTCTTTACCCGAGCCGAGATCCTTGGCCGAGACGTGGACGATGCCGTTAGCGTCGATGTCGAAGGTGACCTCGACCTGCGGGATGCCACGTGGCGCTGGCGGAAGGCCAGTGAGCTCGAAGGTGCCGAGCTTCTTGTTGTAGACGGCCATCTCGCGCTCGCCCTGGAAGACCTGGATCAACACGGAAGGCTGATTGTCATCGGCCGTCGTGAAGGTCTCGGAACGCTTCGTCGGGATCGTCGTGTTGCGCTCGATGAGGCGCGTCATGATGCCGCCCTTGGTCTCGATACCCAGGCTCAGCGGGGTCACATCGAGGAGCAGGACGTCCTTGACGTCGCCCTTGAGAACACCAGCCTGAAGTGCCGCACCAATAGCGACGACCTCGTCGGGGTTGACGCCCTTGTTGGGGTCCTTGCCCGTGAGCTCCTTAACCAGGTCCGTGACCGCTGGCATGCGGGTGGATCCGCCGACGAGAACAACGTGATCGATCTCGTTGACCGTGACGCCTGCATCCTTGATGACGGACGCGAACGGCTTCTTGCAGCGGTCCAGCAGGCTCTGAGTCAGCTTCTGGAACTGCGCACGACTAATCGTCTCGTCGAGGTGAAGCGGGCCCTCGGCTGATGCCGTGATGTAGGGCAGGTTGATGGTGGTCGAGTTTGAACTCGAGAGCTCAATCTTGGCCTTCTCGGCAGCCTCGCGCAGACGCTGCATCGCCATCTTGTCCTTGCTCAAGTCAACACCGTGGTTGTTCTTGAACTGGGTGACGAGGAAGTCAACGAGCTCGTTGTCCCAGTCGTCGCCGCCGAGCTTGTTGTCGCCACTGGTGGCCTTAACCTCAACGACACCGTCGCCGATCTCCAGCAGAGAAACGTCGAACGTTCCGCCACCAAGGTCAAAGACGAGGATGGTCTCCTCTTGGTCGGCCTTCTCTAGACCGTAGGCCAACGCTGCTGCGGTGGGCTCGTTGATGATGCGCAGGACCTTGAGTCCCGCGATCTCGCCGGCCTCTTTGGTGGCTTGGCGCTCCGCATC